>Ga0172375_10001479_pt1 | contig 37781 bp, 30 predicted proteins | sample LakKiv1m_FD_114537 | JGI IMG/M metagenome (GOLD analysis project Ga0172375, IMG submission 114537) | Freshwater microbial communities from Kabuno Bay, South-Kivu, Congo - kab_092012_11.1m | ecosystem: Environmental > Aquatic > Freshwater > Lake | place: Democratic Republic of the Congo... | reverse complement strand
GAATCAACTCCTTTGGTGATTGGTATATTGTGAAGGCCGTTTTCCAACATTTCGCACTGAAGTTTCCTTCCGCTTCGGATTGGAGCTACACAGGAAACTTTCCCACTTTGTTTGATCCGTCTATCAGTATTTTATTCCATCCGACATTACAAAAATCTATTAGAAAGGAAGTGAGCCGTGAGTGGTAAGAGCTACAACCCGTTTGAAATGGCACAGTCCCAGTTCGACAAGGTCGCCGACATCCTGGAGCTCGATAATGGAACCAGAGAGCTGCTGCGTACTCCGATGAGAGAGTATCATTTCAGCATTCCTGTGCGTATGGATGATGGCACCGTTAAGATTTTCAAGGGTTTCCGTTGCCAGCATAACGACGCCCGTGGCCCCAGCAAGGGCGGCATCCGCTTCCATCCGCACGAGACCGCAGACACGGTCCGCGCTCTCTCGATGTGGATGACCTGGAAGTGCTCCGTGGTGGATATTCCCCTCGGCGGCGGCAAGGGCGGTGTCATTTGCGATCCGCACAACCTCTCTGCTAAAGAGCAGGAGCAGATCTGCCGCGGCTGGATCCGTCAGATTCATAAAGATGTAGGTCCTCTGCGCGATGTTCCCGCTCCGGACGTAATGACCAATGGTCAGCACATGCTGTGGATGCTGGATGAATATGAAACCATCAACGGCGCTCATTTCCCTGGCCTCATCACCGGCAAACCGGTTGGCATGGGCGGCTCGCTGGGCAGAACCGAAGCCACCGGCTACGGCGTAATCTACACCGTGCGCGAGGCTCTCAAGCTGAAGGGCCTCAAGCCGGAAAACACCGTGGCCGCAGTTCAGGGCTTCGGCAATGTGGCTCAGTATGCTATAAAGCTATTCTGTGAACTCGGTGGCAAGGTCATCTGCGTATCCTGCTGGGATCACAAAGACAATGTATCCTATACCTATAAAAAGGCCGCAGGCGTCAACGCCGACGAACTCATGGGAATCACCGACCGTTTTGGCGGCATCGACAAAACCAAAGCCAAAGAGCTCGGTTACGAAATTCTGCCCGGTGACGTATGGATCGAGCAGGATGTCGATATTCTGATTCCGGCAGCCATCGAGAACCAGATCAGAATCGACAACGTCGACAAGATCAAACCGAGCGTAAAGATCGTCGCCGAAGGCGCCAATGGCCCCACCACCCCGGAAGCCGACGCTAAGCTGCATGAGCGCGGAATATTCACTATTCCCGACTTCCTGGCTAACGCCGGCGGCGTTACCTGCAGCTATTTCGAGCAGGTACAGTGCAACATGAACTACTTCTGGGTAAAAGAAGAAGTTCTCACCAAGCTGGACAATCAGATGACGGTGGCCTTCAAGGCTGTTGCCGATCTGGCCAAAAAGCGCAATCTGTATATGCGCGATGCCGCTTATGTCATCGCCGTCAACAGAGTTGTCGAAGCCAGCAAAGCCCGCGGTTGGGTCTAAACCGCAATCTGCTGATTCAAACGAAAGGCCGGGAGCAATCCCGGCCTTTTTTGTCGCAGTCAGAACAATCCGCCGCCGCCACAGAAGCTCAGCGAAGCTCAATTGTTTAAGACTCCGGCTCCGTTTTTAATGACAGAAGAGACTGAGCCATCATAACCATAAAGCAGTTCGGATTCATCATAAACCCACCACATCTACGGCTCTCCATCCCGGATTCCGGCCCAGTTGGGCGCTTTCATTGGCTCCGAAACACTTCAAGCGGCCGCTTTCCATAAGAACGCAGGTGTGCCTGATTCCCGTTAGAACCTGAACGGCGCTGCCGTCAATCCCGCCGACATACTCATATTTACAAGTGCATGAGAATTTGTCTTCGGGATCCTGGCAAGTTTCGATTCTTTCCTCGCCGGCCTGACCTGAGTCGTTGCTGCCCCAGCACTTCACTCTGCCATCTCTCATGACCGCGCAACTATGGAAACTTCCATCAGATGAAAGCGAGACGGCCTTTCCGCCAAGGGATTCGGTTAAATCAAAGATAGATTCACCTATCGGAGTGACAGCCCAGTCGTCCTCTATAGTATGTCCTTCCAGCTTCTTGAAGGTTCCCCAGCAATCGACGATGCCTTCTTCGCTTATGGCGCAGGCGCTCGCATACCCGGCTCCAAGCGCCACGGCCTTCCCGGAGAGACCTTCAATTTTGACCGGCACATTGCTGCATCCGGGCGTGTTGTAATTGTCTTCAGACCATTTACATGATTTGTATTTCGTGTGGTCGCAGGCCAACTGACGGTCAAGATTATCACCCCAACACCTGACTGAACCTTTTTTGGTAAGTGCGCATGCATGTTCGCATCCAAGAGCCAGTTCCTTAACACCACTTTCAAGTCCGACGACATCCACCGGTTCAGGAGAAGAATATTCATTGCTGCCGCTGCCGAGTTGACCGTGATAATTGTTACCCCAGCATTTGACGCCACCGGAGGAGGTCAGAGCGCAGGCGAATTTGCACTTCGCCTTTATATCCGTAACGCCGCTTTCAAGACCGACGACATCGACAAACGCCTATTCGTAATTGTCTTTCGCTTCTTCGGAAAATCGATCTTCAACGTTGTTCCAGCATTTAACTCCGCCGCCCCTGGTCAGAATGCATATATTTTCGTCGCCGGACATTGCAGCAATTTCTTCGCTGTTTTCATCCGTTTCCACAGGAAGAAAGGTCATATGATATTTGTCGGTTAACACAGGATAGATTTTGCTCAAATCGCCCCAGCATTTCAACGGCCCGGAGTTTCCGGCGGCGCAACTGACCTTATCTGACAGATATATGCTCTGGATATCGCCCTGCTCCAGTCCCTCTACAAGCATGGCCGTATTATAATCTCCGTTAATAACTCCGTTTCCCAGTTGGCCGTAGAAATTTTCTCCCCAGCATTTCATGTGTCCCGATTCGAGGACAATGCAGGAATGGCTTTTGCCGGTCTCCAGATCGACTACATGCCTGCTCATGTTTTCCACATTCTTAGGAGTTTCGCTTGAAGAATTGGCGTTTCCGTCGCCAAGAATGCCGTGCCCCCAGCATTGCACCGTACTGTTTTCGGTCAGCGCGCAGATTATGCTGTCACCGGCGGAAATTTCTGTGACCTTGCCGTCCAATCCGTTTATTTTGCGCGGTGTCACTGAGCAGGAAGAACCTTCGCAGTAGACATAATCATCCTCAGAGCCGTCCTGCTGGTCATATCCCCAGCATTTGACGCCGCCGGACTCGGTAATAACGCAGTTGTTTTCGCAGCCGGATACCAGAGAAGCGATCTTATCTTCCAGGCCGGACACTTCGACCGGGACTGAACTGCAGAAAAAATAGGCGCTTTTATATAACTCATCCCTCCGACACTTTTCTTCGGTTTCGGCTCCAAGCTGCCCGTTGTTGTTGGCTCCCCAGCAGAACGCCTTGCCGGACGCAAGAACTGCGCAGCTGTGATTGCAGCCCAGACTGACAAGCTTTACCTTCTTGCCTCTGAAAGCATCGACCTTGGCAGGTTCACGGCTGCATGGGAAGCTTTCGCTGCTCATTTCCCTGCATTCGTCGTTTGACTCATAACCCAGTTTTCTGAAATTGTTCAGGCCCCAGCAAAACAGAACGCCGTCTTCGTTCAGTGCGCAACTATGTGTGCCTCCTGCTGCCAGTGCAACAAAGCCGTCAACAAGGCCTTCGGTCTGCACTGCTTCGAGACTGCAATAAACCGGATAACCGTCTTCTCTGGTGCATGACTCGTCAATTTTCACTCCCAATTGACCGAAACTGTTCAAACCCCAGCACTTGACGCCGCCCGACGCGGTCAGAACACAGGTGTAATTTTCTCCGGCTGCAATATCGACTGCATCATGCTCCAGGCCCTTCACTTCCACGGGCGACAGACTGTTAACGTTTGTGCCGTCTCCCAACTGTCCGACATCGTTGCGTCCCCAGCATTTGACGCTGCCGCTTCTCATCAACGCACATGTATGAGCTACGCCGGCAGCCGCCTTAACCGCTTCGTTCTCATTTTGAGCTTCCGAATCGTCATAGTCGCCACCAACGGTGTCCGAATTGTCTTAAAGGCAGGAGAACAGGAAAAGAAAGGAAATTAAAACCGTAACAACTGCAAACGCATTGCGGCTCATAACCCACCTCTACCTTCAGATAGCGATACGCTTATTTCAATTTATTCTTACTTGACATCACAATTGAATAATAACATGAATTAAAATGGCGCGGAAGTTATTTCTAACCCCGGCAGTTACATCCAAGTATAACAGGTCGGGTTGCTGAGACCGACGACTATAGGATCAATAATATTATTGCCGGGTTAATAACGAATTTAACACAGAGGTTTCGCAATGCGATAAAACGCCTCGGAAAAGCAGAACGGATAATGTGCTTCGCTGACGATAAATGAAAAGCCGAATTATCTGTCAGATTGACTTCATTTGCACGGCACGGCGTTGTTTTCGGAGCGTTTTATCTGGGTGCCCATGGCCAGTTCTCGTGCGGCGTCCGACACGGCCCCGATCTTGGCAGCGAAGGTTTTCTTCAGGTGAATATCCTCATCTGTTACGTAATGAACATCCAGTATATTCTGGGTTTCGTAGCCGGTGCGCAGGTAGTTCATTTCGCCCAGGCAGCGGCTCCAGCCGTCCAGCCAGTATTTAAGCTTTTCGTGGCGTTCGGTGTCGTCTCCTATATGCACCAGCAGGTCGATGTCGCTGCATGGTTTGGCCGTGGCGTTCTTAGTGCTGCCGAAAACGTACACGCCTTTGACGTCTAAGTCCTGCGGATCAATGGAAGCGGCGATGCGTTCGGCCATGCGCAGACGCCAGATCCAGTGCTCGTCTCGCGATTGATTAAGCATCTGCTCGCGCTCGCGCATGGGAATGACGTTGATGGCGGTATTATCGACACCCAGCAGCGCCATAGCCTTGCACTCGTTGCCGTTCATCAGAATGCGCAGACTCTGCCCATTAGATGAGCCCGGAATGTCGATGACCTTAATGGTTGATGACAGATACTCGTATTCAGGCAGCAGTTTGCCGAGAATGTTAGGTGCATTGTTGAGAAATTCGCTGTTGAAAAGCGCGTCCTGATCGTCGGGATATAGCGGCAGATAATGTATCGAAGCCTCCACCAGATCCTGGAAGAAGTGCGTTCCGAAACTGAGGTCGGGCAGGTAATTTCCTTTTCGGAATCCGACTTCAATCAATGCTGCGGTGTTGTTTATGTCCGAATAGGTAACGTTGACACCCAGCTTGATATCGCCGCGGCTGCCCCAGCGTCCCGGCCCCATTAAAATAAACTGGCGTTTGGGCAGGATGCTGTTCAGTTTGCCGACCACCTGACCCACGGCCTGCAGATCTTCAAGTTTCTCCAGTTTGTCATACTCCAGCGGAGAAACGTAGACGATGTGCGAAATATTATCTATCAGGCCGTCGGTGATGTGTCGATTGGCGGTGAAGATGATTTTATCCGGGTTTGCATCCTTCGGGATTTCGACTGAATTCATGTTTTTGATGGAGCTTTGCGGGCGACATTGCAGCAGATAAAAATCCTTATCGTCGGCGGCGAACTCTATATCAATCGGCAGGCCGATGTGATCTTCCAGAACTTTTAAAACAGTGCGGATCTTGTCGATGAAATCAGTGCGGTTTAAAAGGCGGTCGAAAGTAGCCACCAGTCGTTCCTTCTCATTGTCGAAAAATCCAGACGGCTCAGTTAACATGCCGTTGCGATAAACGGAGAACACGTCCTTAACGCGTGGATATTCGTTACCATAAGCCCGGATGAGATCGTCGATAAGCATGGTTTCGATGGAGTTAGTTTCGAGGTTGATGACATCAATGTATTTGGGCGCGTAGCGCAGTATTTCTTCGATGGTAACATTCACTCTCAGGTTCGGTTGTCCCGGCGCTACCAGCACCGGATAGTCGTCGCTGACTCGATCCACCGCACGAGTGCCCAGTCCAGGCACCAGACGTAAGAGGCCATCTTCGCGGCGGATGCGCGGCGACCAGCGGAATTCGTTATTGCTGAAACCTACACCGGCGAATGCCGGACACAGATATTTGCCGCCGATGCGCGTTCCAACTACTTCCTGAATCATGATGCCCATCTCCTCCTGGAAATCCAGCAGGCCGCGTTCGATGCGATACTCGATGGGATCGGGACTGAACATGGATGAATACACTTCGGCGATGGCATCCAGCAGGGCTTCGAGGCGCTGCTGTTTGCTGCCCTGATTGGCGATGAACAGGCTTTTATACTTGCCGCTGAAGGCCGCGCCTATGCTGTCCTCCAGCAGGCTGGAAGAGCGTACTATCAGCGGTCGTTCGCCGAAGTCGTCCAGCGCCATGGAAAGCCCCTGCACCATTTCGGGAGAGAATGGCGAGTTCTTAAAAATCTGTACCACGTTGGGGTATTCAAAGCGGATGCGGTCCACATCGCGGTATTTGTATTCGAGCAGCTCTTCCATGTGGTTATAATGAATGAAATCGATAATGCCATCGGATGCTATATACCAGGTTTTAGGGCTCTTTATGCCCTTCAGCTTTTCGTGATGTTCGGCGATGTCTTTGATGATCTGCATGGCTACGAACAGACCGGCGCTTTTACCGCCTAATCGCCCGTTTGAGCGGGCAGGGTAGACCAGATGGCGCGTCAAGTCGTAGAAGTCATCCAGAGAAATATGCTGTTTGGCGAGCTTGATAAAACCGAGTGTGCGGCTGAAAAAACGCCTTATCAGCGGAACGTTCAAAGCATTAATAGTAGAACGACCCAGGTCGGATTCCTTCACGTCGGAATCTTTAAAGCGCGCAATGGAGTCGGCTATATCCGATAGCGAGGACGAGTGATCTTCGAGTACGTCGATGAGATAGCTGACCTTGTTTTCCTTAATCCACTTGTTAAAAAAGGTGAAAACCTGCTCGTCACTGATGTGTTTAGAGGCCAGATCCATTATACGTTCTGAAATCTCGACATTCATATGCATGGCGCGGGTTTTAATGGGGCGGTTGATTCCTTCGTGCTGTCCGAAGGTCTGCTGAATGACGTATACTCCGCCGATCTGTTCAAGAAGTTTTTTTGCGTCTTCGATGCCAATGTGGCAGAGATAATTCAGCATTCTCCGCGACATTCTGAAAAGCAGCTCCTGATCGGTCAGACGCAGCATGTCGATTATTCGTCGCCAGTCCTTGCCGTCCTGACTGTTTTCATTGCGGCGGGCCAGAATTTGATTGAACACCGGTCCAAGCTGACGATGCAGGATAGCCTGACTCAGACGCTCGCCGATGGTGTGAATCAGACGCTTTTCCTCTTTGAGAAATGGCCCGTCGTCCAGCGTGGGCATGTGTTTGCGATAAAATACGCAAATACTGCCAAGCTTCAGACTTTGCACAATAATATCGGCTGAAATATGTGGCATACCGGACTTGCAAGCTTCACTCTCGATAATTTCATTGTTGTATGTAATGCTCACCTGTACTTCTTCCGGGTAGCACAATCCGTGCGGAATGATTGAAATAAGCCGATTCAGAACATCCTCTATTTCGAGTGAATGATCGTGCAGCAACTCTTCCACTTCGTATATGCAACTGAGTTCTTTGGCCCGTTCTTTGAGAGAACCCAGCAACTCCTCTATAGCGTTTTGCTTCTTTTCGCTCATAAGGTCATCTCCCCGCCGGTATTTCCACTTTGAGATTCATTAAACACATAGATAAGTTAACTTAAAATCGTCTGTATTGTGAAGAAATTCCGCCTGGCGACTCAAATAGCCGAAATAAAACAGATATGCATCAGGAGCTGTTCGGTATATTTGATTTTAATTGCCGAATATCATAACCTTAAAGAAGCGTTTATAAACAAACAATATCGGGGCAGGGTATCATGGCTACCATTACGGTGACATTCGGAGCAGACGTACTTAAAAATATCAAGCTGGAAAAGGATTGCCTTACAGTCGGCCGCGATCCTGACAGCGATATTCATCTTGATAATCTCATGATAAGCCGCAAGCATGCGGTTATCTATCAGGAGAATGGAGTCTGGTTCATAAAAGACATGTCCGGTAAAAACGGCGTATTTGTTAATGGCCGTCAGGTCAACGTCTGCCCGCTGCACGACAAAGATACTGCCGAGCTTGGCAAATACATGCTGGTTTTCCGTCAGACCATGCAGGAACTCGAACGCGACCGCGGGCTTGCACGCAAAAACGACCCGCGTCAGCGCCTGACCGACATGATCAACACCGCCTTGAACGAAAACAGCACAAATAAACACAAAACTGAAGAGCAGTTGCAGGAAACAGCCGCGCTTTCCACCGGCCAGATAAATTCCATCAGGCAGGAAATGAATAAGCGCCGCCGTCCGCATCTTGTTTCCACCGGAAAGAATCCAGGTAAAATCTACCCTCTGGACAAACGCAAGACACTGATAGGCAGTGCCTCCACATGCGATATTATACTTGATCGCGGGCTGATCATCGGCAAAGAACACGCCGCAATTAGCGAAACCGGCGAATCTTTTGTGCTGACGTACCTTTCGGGTATAGCCGGTCTGAAAATAAATGGAAAGAAGCTCGGGAAAGAGAAACATTTTCTCAACGATGGCGACCGTATAGAAATAGGCGACAATAAATTCCAGTTTGTCTCGGGGTTGGACCCGGCTGACGCTTCGCGGAGACGCATTACATGATCGAGCGCATCGCTCATTACAAGATATTAAAAGAGCTCGGCTCCGGAGCTATGGGTAAGGTTTTCAAGGCTGTGGACGAAAGCCTGAACATGCTGGTGGCCATAAAGGTACTGGACCCGGCCATCGCTTCGGATGAAAGCAACCTGGTGCGCTTCGAACGAGAAGCACGCGCTGCCGCTAATCTCAAACATCAGCACATCGCCCACGTTTTCTTCGTAGGGCGCACCGCCGATAATCTGCCGTTTTACGCCATGGAATACGTGGACGGTCAGCCGTTGCAGGACATCATAGATCATCGCACCATAATAACGGGCCGCCAGATGCTGACCATTATGAAGCAGAGCTGTCTGGCCCTGCAGTTTTCATCCGACAAGGGCGTACTGCATCGTGACATCAAGCCCGGCAATATAATGATCGAACGCGAAATCGGTGTGAAAATAGTGGATTTTGGCATCGCTAAAACCACATCCGACAGAGAGACAAAACTGACTTCCACCGGCATGGGACTCGGTACGCCGACCTATGTCAGCCCCGAACAGGCTCAGAGCCTGGATATCGATTTCCGGGCCGATATGTATTCGCTGGGCATCACTTTCTTCGAACTTCTGACCGGTTCGGCTCCATATAAGGCCGAAACGCTGGTAAACGTAATCATCAAGCACATGCGCGACCCCATTCCCGACATTCAATCGCTCAATCCGCGTTTCCCACGTCAGTTGTGTCAGATTATCGAACGAATGATGGCCAAGAAGCCGGAAGGCCGTTACTCCTCGTTTGAAGAAATTCACGACGCGCTGGAGCGTGTGCTGGTGAGCGAGCATGAGTTCGTGGATTCATCCTGGGCCTGGTGCGAGCATTGCGACATAGTCGATCTGGTACAGGATGGTTCGCTGTGTTTCCGCTGCAAACAGTCGCTCGAAGCGCCGGATGAAGAAGTCACCTACATGGCGGTTTACCTCAACGCCATGAACGGACCGGATGCGCGGCAGATGGTATCTCACTATATGCAGAAAAACACCGGACGTTCGCTAGAAGCCATCAGTGTCATGTTGCAGAATCTGCCGCTGATGCTGGCTCCGCGTCTGCCCTACGAGAACGCCAAGGCCATACAGAGCAAGCTTTATCAGCTTGGGGCTGAAGTCTCGCTCAAAAAAGTCGCAGTAGGAAAAATAAAAAAAGGCCAGGCCAGACCGCGCCTGGAGTTTGGACTTGAGCGTCGGCGCGATGCAACCACAAAGCTGGATACCATGCGCTCGCATGTAAAGGAATCCGCAAAGAAACCAGTTCCCTTATATCTGGCCGTGGCCTTGTTGTTTGTAGCTGTAGTTGGTCTGGGATCTTATTTTCTGGTCGAATACTCCGGCAATGAAAAACCTGTTATCGACAATAAGACATCCGCTGCTGAAACAACAGAAAATGAGGCACCAGGAACCGTTGAAGATGCAAAGGCTCCGGCTGAAAATGCTGAGGGCAGCACTGTCATGGCGGAAATGACGGCTTTTTCGTCCAGAAACGGCTTATGCAGATTTAACATAATCGAATTCGGCGAGAGCGCCACACTGGAGAAACTCGGTGTGCTGTGCGAGACTCAGGTTAAAGAACTTAAATACTCGTATGGGCTGTACAAGCTGGAAGCTCCGCTTTTTATTATCGACGGGCGCAAGGATTTTGCTCTCATGCTGCCCACGCTGGGGCTGGATCTGCAGGCAGACGCCGATGGCATGCCGCTCTTCGCTAAATGGCTCAATACTGATCGCACTGAGGCAGCAGCGGTGATGCGTGCTGCGCTGGCCCGGAATCTTCTGAGGCAGGTGGCTGGAGGACAGACACTGCCGTCCTGGCTGGAAAACGGCTTTGCTCTGTCGGAAGTGCGCAAGTCGCAAGCCGCTGCTTATGATCCTGAAAAAGACATGGCGGATGCCGCAGAATGTCTGGTGGGTGGGCTTTGGGATACGGCTTTTGAGGAAGGCAGCCCGCGGGCATATGCTCAGTCAGCTTTGTATGCAGCCTGGCTCAATGGTAAATCGCCCGATTCCATAATGCGTATCGCTCGCCAGATGGCACAGGGCAACACCTTCGAAAAAGCTTTTCTGCGCGTTTTTTACAAATCCCACGATGAAATGCTCAAGCTCTGGTTCGACGAATACAGTAAAAACTGAACCTCAGCGCCCTGTTATTTCCCACGTATTTTCTTTGGAGAAGGACGTCCGGTTTTCTGTGGTCTTTCATTGTGTCGGATTTCCTGCTTGCGATTACGCGGAGCCCTGTCGGTTGCCGGGTGACGTGGGCGAGCTGTCAGCAGCGGAATCAAGTCGGCCCGGTTTTCAGATGTCAGCGCTTTTCTAATAAGCTGTACACTTTCGGGCAGATGATTCAATATCAGCGCCTTCTGCATTTCACGCCGTTGCAGGTTGCGTTCCACAAATACCGGTTTGAGAGTGGCCGGGTCCAGACCTGTGGCGTACATTACTGCCGAGGCCGTGCCGGGTGTAGGCGTGAAGATCTGACACTGTTCTACCGACAGTTTTTCGGCTCGCAGAAACAGCGCTAATTCTATCATGTCACTCATTGTGCAGCCTGGATGAGCCGCCATCAGATAGGGTATGGCATACTGTTCTTTTCCGGCGCGCTGCGACAGCCGTCTGAAGTCATCCAGAAAACGCTTGAAGTGATCCTCCAGCGGTTTGCGCATGTACTGCAGAACACGCGGAGTAATATGCTCGGGTGCAACCTTCAGATGTCCGCCGGTGTGGTATGCGGCGATGCGTTCGATCAGCGCTTCCGACAGGCGCGCCAGATCCATGCGTATTCCAGTGGTGACAAAAAGGTGCCGCACGCCAGGTTCAGAAGTGGCGCGTTTAAGCAGCTCAACATATGGCCGCTGGTCGGTATCGAGATGTTTACAGCGAGTCGGCCATAGACAGGATGGGCGCTCGCAGGCCTCATTGCGCTTGCAGCTCAGGCCATACATGTTGGCGGTCGGTCCGCCGATGTCGTTGATGACGCCTTTAAAGTGACGATGAGCCGTCATGCGCCGCACTTCGGACAATATAGAAGCAGGCGAACGACTTTGAATGGTCTTGCCCTGATGTGCGCTTATGGCGCAGAAGGCACAGCCGCCAAAACATCCGCGATGGCTGGTGATGGAAAAGCGCACCTGCTCCAGAGCCGGGACGGCCTTACCGGCATACATGGGATGTGCTTCGCGGCGAAAGGGCAGGGAGTAGATTCTGTCCAGTTCGTCACCTGAATGCGGCGGCCAGGGTGGATTGGCAATAACACGCATGCCGGAACAATCCTGCCACTGCTGTTCGTTGCGATGTGTCTCCATAAGGTTGAAGGAACGCGCAAAAGCTTTTGAATCGGCAACGGTGTCTTCATAGCTCGGTAGATGTAATGATTTCTCTGGTTCTGGAGTGCTTTTAGGAACACGGTAAACCACCCCAGGAATGTGCGCACAAGTCGCGAGCAGAGTCTCTTGTGGCAGTGGTTTGGCGGCAGCGCGGTTCTTCGCTAACATCGGATTTTCATCCAGCAACTTTTCAAGCGCTGCAGCAATGGCGATGATGGGGCCTTCGCCCATGCCGTGAACAATAAGGTCAGCGCCGCAGTCCATAAGCAGCGGACGGCGTACTGAATCACTCCAGAAGTCGTAATGCGCAAAGCGACGCAGGCTGGCTTCGATTCCTCCGGCCACAATGACGGCGGCTTTGCCATACGCCTGTCTAATGCGGTTGCAATAAACAGTAACGGCGCGATCCGGGCGGCCTCCTGCTTCTCCACCGGGAGCATACGGGTCGTCGGAACGCCTGCGCTTCTGTGCAGTATAATTGGCAACCATTGAATCCAGCGCACCGGCGGTAACGCCGAAAAACAGGCGTGGCAGTCCGAAACGCATGAAATCCGCACTGTCGTTTACGTTCGGGCGTGCCATAATTACTGTACGGAATCCGGCTGCTTCTAGCACGCGTCCCAGCAGTGCCGCTGGAAAGGAAGGATGATCGACATAAGCGTCACCAGTCACCAGCACCACATCTGGTCTGGTCCACTCCAGTTGCTCCATTTCCCCCCGCGAAGCTGGCAGAAAATCGATAGTGTGGCTCAATTCCTTATTCAAAACGAAATGTCTTTCACCGTCGGAATTTTTCAATGTCGGACCTTTGCTTTAAAAATATATCTTCAGCATTATAGCTTTGCTTTCGGGCTCTACAAGGTGATTGTTTGACATATGGACATATTTATCTTGAAAATTCTGCAGTATGAATGATAATGGTCAAAACCGTTCGTTTTCATGTGCCTTTTTAATTTACGTTGTATCTATAAATTTGAAGTCAAGCAGGGCATTTTATATTATTATTGAATCAAGCAGTACCTTTTTCAGCTTTCTTTAACAATTGTCAGTCTGTGAGGGTGATATATATGAAATCAGGAACCCGCAAAGAGGGCTTTTGGGGTTATTTTGCGCGTGGAATATTTGCCAGCCGTCTGGGGCTGCTGGGAGCGGGCATCACTACAATTTCAGCCGTGCTTATAATTGTTACGCTTGCCATGACTCTTATGGGAATGGAGTTTGGTGCCTATCAGGGTCTTATTACATATCTCCTGCTTCCGACATTTTTCATGTTGGGTCTGGCCTGTATACCACTGGGAAGCTGGCTGGCATGGCGAACAGCGCGAAAAAAAGGCGGCAGCGAAGCTGTTCCTCGTCCTTTTGTAGTCGACCTCGGTAATCCGGCCCATCGCCGTTTCTGGGGCAGTATAGCTGTTCTTACATCCATAAATCTGGTGCTGCTGCTGTCCATCAGCTATCAGGGGTATCATTACACCGAATCCACCGAGTTCTGTGGCAAACTGTGCCACTCGGTCATGGAGCCCGAGTACGCCGCTTATCAGCGCTCCCCGCATGCACATGTTGATTGCGTGGAATGCCATATCGGCAGCGGAGCTTCATGGTTCGTCAAAGCGAAAGTTTCGGGTCTTCGTCAGGTGTGGGGAGTGATGACAAACAATTTCAGCCGCCCCATCCCGGCACCGATCGATGATTTACGCCCGGCGCGAGACACCTGCGAGCAGTGCCATTGGCCGGAGCTTTTCCACGGCAACAGCCTTAAAGCCTTCGAGAAAGCCGGAGACGACAACAAACCGACAGATTCAAAAGTTACTGCCCTGCTGCTGCATGTTGGCGGACGTGACAGTAAAACAGGAGAGTATCATGGCATCCACTGGCATGTCAGCCGCGACAATCTGGTGGAGTACCGCGCCAGCGACCGCGCCCGTCAGAAGATAAAAGAAATCCGTGTCACCAGACCGGGTGGTAAAACAGAAAATTTTGTACGTGAAGACCTGCCGCAGGTGCAAGAAGGAACAGAGTGGCGCAGCATGGACTGCATCGACTGTCACAATCGCCCTACCCATGTTTTCGAAACGCCTGAAATGGCCGTTGACCGTCTGATTCTTAAAGGCCTGCTGGCGGCTGACCTGCCGTCCATACGCGATGCAGGACTGGCAGCCACAAAAGGTGAGTATACCGACCGTAAAGCAGCACAAAGTGGCATACGCGCCGCGCTGTTGGCATATTATAAAGAGAACAACCCTGATTTTGCCGCGTCTTCGACTCCGGCTATCGAGAAGGCCGCCGACGTGCTCTTTGAGCAGGCCTATGCAGTTAACGTCTACGAACGACTGAACATCGGCTGGGGCACTTATACCAGTCAGTTGGGACACCGCAACGATCAGGGCTGTTTCCGCTGCCATGACGACGAACACAAGTCGAAGGACGGCCAGAGTATAGGACAGGATTGCGAAAGCTGCCACAGCATCCTGACAGAGGACGAACGCCGTTCAGAAATGAACTCTGATCTGAAATCCTACCTTTTCCTGGAGACAAAAAAAGAAGAATAGAAACTCAGGTTTCTGACCACAGGAAGCTATTTTTGAGAACTCTCTTTCTGGACATGCAGAAGGGGTAGGTGTAGCATTCCGAAAAAGTCTCGTAATATCGATGGAGAACCTGGAATGAAAAACGCTTCGAACAGATTTCTGACAGTGTTGATGCTTATTATCTGCCTGGCTTTTATCTTTGCCTGTTCTGAGAATGAAGACGAAGTCGTCGATGGCGATATTGATGCTGAAAGCATCGTCGAAGAATCGGAAAACACACTGGAGAACGAAGTTGAATCAGCAGAAGAAGAAGCTGACGGCATCGAAGAGACGCCCGAAATGCCGCTGGCTCTGTGCGGAATGGCAAGCTACGATCTTGTACCGCGCGACAATGTCGGCCATCTGGTCGAGCAGGAAAAGCTGGCGCTGTATGATCTCAGTCCGCAGGTTATTGAAAACATGCTGTCCGAAACCGGATACGCCGGAGAAGTCGATATAACATATGGCTGCCGTTCCTATAATTTCCGCTACACTACTCAGGATCGCGGCGTTCCCGTTGAAGCTACAGCCACTATGGCTATTCCGGCCAATGCTGAACTGCCCGAGCAGGACTGGCCTTTTGCCTTGTTCCTGCATGGCAGCACCGGCTTCTCTGACCCCTGTGCTCCATCGCGCTCCGGAGAAGGCGCGCAGGGCGCATGTCTGCTGGCCTCACAGGGTTATGTCACCATCGCCCCTGACTACATAGGCATGAATGGTTTTGGTGCAGCTTCCACTGTTCCTCACGGTTATCTGGTGGGCGAACAGGTTGCCATAGGAAGCTGGGACGCTTTGAGAGCGGCGCGTGAGCTTATGGATGCTGAAGAAGATATGAACCTGCCGACCGATATGCGAGTTATGGTGTGGGGCGGTTCACAGGGCGGACATGCAGCGCTGTTTACCGAACTTTACGGTGCTTACTATGCACCTGAATACACTGTGCCGGGCGTACTGGCGCTGATTCCGCCGCTCAACCTGGAAGGGCTGCTTGATATTGGCGTAGAATCCTTCAGTCCGCCGACTTCGGCTCTTTTAGCCGTATTGACCACCATGCGGGCCTGGTATGGCAAGCCTGACGATCTGCTGGATGTTTTCACCAACACGGATCCTTTTTATCTGGCCGATAACGCCGAGTCTTACGTGTTTGTGGAAGGAGAGGACTGCGACCTGGGCGATGACATCAAAGAAATTGATACTATAGAGGAAATTTTCACACCCGAATTTGTCGAAGCTGTCAATGGCGAATGGGATGATCTGACGCCATGGAACTGTTTCTTTGATGAGAACTCGATAGCGCGTACTTCTGTCCAGCCGTTGCGTTTCACTCCGACCCTGATAGTCTTCTCTGAGCTTGATGATCTTTGCGTGACAGCGCCGCAACTGCCGGAATTCGACCGTCTGTGCGAGCAGGGCTACAAGCTTGATTACATGAACTGCATAGGCGCGGGACATTCTGAAGGTGCTGCCTGGTCCATACCCGAACAGTTCGCCTGGGCTAAAGCCCGCCTGAACGGCGAGCCGCAGGACGCCGAAAAAATCTGCGTGCGTACAGATCCCGTATGCTGCAGCGCCTCGCCTGAAGATGTTTGCCAGTAAGAACATCTTATTCCAACACCAAACCCGGTTCTGAATTTAAGGCTGATCCATGAACACAGGCATCAGAAGCATGGGTTTTATAAAAGCGCTGGGGGCTGCGGCGCTCTTCGGTGCAGCTACACCCTGTGCCAAGTTGCTTCTGGAAGGATTCGGTGAAAACCTTCTCGCCGGACTGCTTTATTGTGGCGCGGCGCTGGCCCTTTTTCCTTTCGTAATAAAGGAACGGCGGCGCGGTGCCGATCTTTTTCCCAGTGATTATAAAAACCGCCGCCGCCTTTTCGGAGCGATTCTTTTTGGCGGTATTCTCGGTCCTGTGCTGGCGCTGCTCGGTCTGAGCCTGGCTTCAGCCACGTCCGTTTCCTTATGGCTTAATCTGGAAACACCCGCAACCGCCATTCTCGCTGTATTGATTTTCCGTGAACATCTGGGACGGTTATCCTGGTTAGCCAATCTGGGAGTATGTGCCGCCGGAACACTGCTGGTTATACAGGAAGGCTGGGCCGGTACCTGGGCATTGGCTTTCATCGCAGCCGCCGCGTTCTGCTGGGGCTTGGACAACAATCTTACTGCAGGCCAGGACGGCGTTACACCGGTAGTCGGAACATTCTGGAAGGGTGCAGTGGCTGGACTGGTAAACCTCTGCATAGGATTCATTCTCAAGCCTTCTTCTCTGGACTTTACCTGGGGGTACGCTCTTATTCTTGGTGGGCTATCGTATGGCCTCAGCATAGTCTGGTACATCGAATCAGCACAGAACATCGGAGCGGCACGCTCTCAGATGGTTTTTGCTACTGCACCGTTTTTCGGTGTGGCGGGAGCCCTTCTTATGACCGGTGAGACATTGACGCTCTGGCAGATTGCTGCTGGGTTTGTACTGGCTGGCAGCCTGATTTTGCTGTGGCTGGATCAGCATTCGCATGAGCACCAGCATGAGTTTCTAGAGCACGAACACAAACACCGGCACGATGACGGGCACCACCAGCACGAACATGAGACAAGTTGCGATGAAGCCGTTCACACTCATCGCCATATACATCTGCCTGTTGTACATACTCATACGCACTGGCCGGATCTTCATCATCATCACCGGCACAAATAACACATGCGAGGTTTAGCCGAGAATTAAAACTCTCCCACATTTTTAGAGAGTCTCGCCTGTGTATGTTTGCCAGTAAAAATTATTCAGCTGCCGGGATTTCCAGTTCCTGGCGGGCGGCCGGATAAACGTCCAGCATGAAATAAGCCCGCACTTTGTCGGGTACTTCAGCCGGATCGAAGCCCAATTCTACCGATGCGCTGCCGTCTTCGGCAAATGAGCGTGTCAGTTGTTTGCCGTAATCCAACACCACCAGCGCTCCAGTTTCGGAATCAACCAGCAGTATTCCCAGAGTATGCTGCTCCAGAGGCAGTGTACCGCTTGTTATTGCAGCCGTTATCTTATCCGGTCCGGTGCTTAATGTTACTTCACCGATGCCTTCTGGCTTGTTTCCTACTCCGGACTGCCATGGTTCGAGATTTACCGCACCATAAGCCACCAGAAGATCGGTTTCAGGGTGGCAGAATCCGAAGCTCTGCAGGAAAGTTCCGTACATGGGGATGTCGCTGCATTTGCTGACGGCCTGTACTGACGCGCCAGCCGGAGCTGAAGCTTTGTCGTTAAGTGCAGCGGTCATGCGGAAAAGATTGAATGGTATGGTTGTGCCCTGGATTCCCATGCTGAAACCGACATTGTTTTCGAGTGTGATGTGACCGTCCTGATAGTGAACATTGAACACCATGATGGCCGAAGTGTCGGGTATGGGCGACAGGCTATCAACGCTGCTCGGCAGCATCTCAACGCCCCATGCTATGGCTTGCTCTGCGTCGCCTTCAACCAGACCAATCAGAAAGTGATGGGCATCGAATCCGATCTGGTTATAACTGGGAAGTATGGTTGGCAGCGGAGCCGAGAGGCGTGACATCTGCCAGACTCCGGCAGGATCGCCTGGCTTTTCGGGTATGGGAAGCAGTATGGCTCCGGGTACAGTCTGGTTCACCTTGAATTTGAATACCTTCGAAAAAGTTCCGCCGACCGTTCCGTTATCGAATTTCAGACCGGTGCGCTCAGGGTTGATAAGATAGTTGCCGGATATGCTGAGGCTAACATTTCCGTCTTCATCAGGAACAAATGGAGTTTTGGGATAAACAATAAAGAACTGTCTAGCCGCAGAGACGAAGATATCCAGTTCAGCCGCAGGCGTCGAAGTGACCTGCAGCGATTCGGTTTCGATCAAAGCAAGTATGGTGTCACTCTGCTCACGTACCATAAGGCTGAAAGCCATGGGCTCGTGAGCCTCTATCTCGGCGGGAGGCTTGACCAGTGAGGAGCCGAAGCGGGTTATGAACAGCAGGAAAGCTCCCTCGTCATCCAGCGGCTCCTGCGGACTTATGAGACAATCTGGATTGTCGGTTTCAGAATCGCGCAGACAGAAATCGAATGGCACTCCGAAAACCTCGCCGTTTTCTCCGGCCAGATAAACAGCATTCGGCCCCAGTGCCGGTGAAGCATTCAGATCGTCGCGGTCTTCTTTTATGAGTCTGAGCGCCCAGCGCATGCTGCCGTCAGGATTCAATACCAGCAGGTAGCCATCTCCGGTGCCCATGTAAATCAGACCGTTTCCATCTATGGCTGGTGAAGAGCGGATCGGGTTGCCCCAGTCGAAGGCCCAGCGCTGTTCACCACTATCCGGGTCAAGCGCGTATACGGTGCCATCGGTGGAAGGAATTACAATGTAGCCATCATTGTGCAGTGCCGCACTGGAATAGACATGATCTCGTGTGCCCAGTTTCCATTTAAGACTGCCATCCGATGAATTGAAGGAATATACGAAACCATCGAAGGAACTGATCGCCAGCGATTTATCGGATGTCAGCAGAGGACTGGCCGCCATTGTGCCTATGGTGCCAGTTTTCCATATTTCATTTCCGTCTTTATCTATAGCAAAAACATTGCCCATTATTTCAGGTAGAAGCAGGTTGTTGTTGCCGATGAATATGTTACCGCTGGTGCTGTCGACCGCTGCCAATGACCAGGTCTGATCGGGGGTCTCGAAACGCCAGACGCGCTCTCCACTGTCACGGTTGATAGCGTATATATACCAGTTGTCGTTTCCCAGAATAAGCCGGCCTTTCGGGTCTATGGCCACATTGCCTTCAAACCAGCGGATGAAGGCGTCTCTTTCTGACGGATCATCCGCCAGAAAACGCCAGACTTCCTCGCCGCTGTCAGCTTTAAGGGCATACAGATACCCGTCGCCGGAACCGAAATACACTCGTCCCTTATCGTCAAGGAGAGCGGATGAGTCGATTATTTCACCACTCTCGAAGCGCCAGCGCTCGCTGCCGTCCGGGTTGATCGCATAGAAAATGCGGTCAGCCGAGCCGATGTATATTGTGCCGTCAGCTCCGATTACCGGAGAACTGAATATGCCTTTCCCTGTTTTAAAACTCCAGAAAGATCGTCCGTCATCGCAGAGTGAAAACGGAGCGGCTCCAGTCTGAGCTGCATCATGTCTGAACTTGGGCCAGGGACTGTCGGGATCAAGAGGCACTCCGTAATCGAAAGACTGCTCTGCATTGTTGCAAGCGTTTATCTCTGCATCGCCGTCCTCCTCATTGGATTCGGTGGTTTCTATATCACCGCTATCCATATCGCCGTCAGCACCCGGAATGTCGTCATTATTGGCAGAACAGGAGGTAAGCAGGCTGAAGCAGAAAATGAGAATACAATTGATGCCGGTCAGTATGGATGGACTGTACAGAGACGATTTTTCCTTTTTATGGATCATATTAAGCACTCCCACTTTTTCAGGTGTGATACAGATAACAGGTAAATAATATTTTTCATAATAACCTGTCTTGAAAAACAAAACATTCAAAAACCGTTAAGAAAACAATATTTGTTGGTTAACAGTAAGGCTCATAACAGGTGTTATGAACATTGCCTCTGTTCTAGAATTTCTGACTTTGAGGGCATGGGCGTCTTTTAAAATAACTCAGGTTGCAATTGCCATGTTTATGAAAGAATGGTATAGCATAAAAACTTTGCCCGGAGCATTCCGGGGCTCTGTTCATTGACCGCAAATAAATATGGAGGATGTAATGGTCAAGACTTTTGACGAACTGGTCAGGTTCTGCCACGAGCGGAATGTTGAAGGTGTCGATCTGAAGTTCGTGGACCTTTTCGGACGCTGGCACCACCTTTCTCTGCCCTTCAAGCGTCTGACTGAAGATCTTTTCCGCGATGGAGAACCATTCGACGGCTCTTCCACTCCCGGTTTTAAATCGGTTGAAGGTGGCGATATGGTTCTGATCCCCGACATCTCCACCGCTGAAAACGATCCCTTCTGGGATCGCCCCACAGTCAGTCTTATCTGCAGCGTATATGAAGCCGATACTCGCGAGCATTTCAAGCGCGACCCGCGAGGCGTGGCCGTGCGAGCCGAGAAATTTCTGGTCGAGAATACACCTGCCGGAAAGAGCCTGTGGGGTCCGGAATATGAATTCTACATTTTCGATTCCGTTAACGTACGCGAAGATGTAAACGAGAGCTATTATCGCATCGACTCCGAAGAAGCCGACTGGAACAGTGGTTCTGACGTCAAGAATCTTGGTCATAAAATTCCTCGTCAGGGCGGTTATCACGCCATTCCGCCTCTGGACTGCATGGCCAATCTGCGCGCCGAAATGGCTTATATGATGCAGGAAGCCGCTATTCCTGTCCGTTACCACCACCACGAAGTTGGTGGGCCGGGGCAGTCCGAAATCGAAGTTATGCTGAGCGGTCTGCTTGAAATGGGTGACAACAGCATGCGCACCAAATACATCATCAAGAACGTGGCGCGTAAATTTGGCAAAACGGCTACTTTCATGCCCAAACCACTCTTCGGTGAGGCCGGCAGCGGCATGCATTTCCATCAGTATCTTATCGGCAAGAACGGCGAAAATCTTTTCTGGGGGCCGGAGGATGAAGTCTGCGGTCTATCGCAACTGGCCCGCTACTATATCGGAGGACTGCTCTATCACGGTCGCTCCCTTTTAGGTTTGACCAACCCCAGCACCAACAGTTACAAGCGTCTTATTCCTGGCTTTGAAGCCCCGACAAAACTGTTCTATGGTCTGGCCAACCGTTGCGCAGCCATTCGCGTACCTAAATACGCCAATACCGAAGCCACAAAGCGTATCGAATTCCGCTCACCCGACGGTACCTGCAATATATATTTTGCCATGGCGGCTCAGTTGATGGCAGGAATTGACGGCATACGCAAAAAGATCGATCCCGCTGAACTGGGTATGGGTCCATTCAACATGGATATTAAGAAAATGCCGGAAGATGTGCTTTCGAGAATCCAGAATGTGCCGGCCACACTGGTTGAGGCTCTGGACGCTCTGCAGAAAGATAAAGGCTTTCTGCTGGAGGGTGGCGTCTTCACCGAAGACACCATCGACGCCTGGGTCAGTTGGAAGCTCGAGAAAGATCACTACGCAGTGAGAAACCGCCCGCATCCATACGAAATCAAGCTGTACTTTGATATGTGATATGTAAATAGAATCCGTTTAAAAAAGCCTTTCCTGCATGGAAGGGCTTTTTTTGTTGCCACATGGATTCTGCCCGAATGCATTTGAAACAATTTTTATGTGCCTTAAATATTCGAAAACTAGAATGCACAAATATCCATAAAATAGTGATTGACAGAGTTGCACTGACTGACAGACAATGTTTTTAAAAGGCATTAAGTCGTTTAACTTTAATACTGATCCTGGTGACGGAATGGATATGAAATTCATAGACAAAAAATTCAGAATATTTCTCGAAATAGCCGAATCCGGCAGTTTCAGCGCAGCAGCTCGCAAGCTTTCCTTGAGTCAGTCGGTAATCAGCTTTCATGTGGATGATTTCGAAAAAGAGCTGGGTGTAAGCCTTTTCAAAAGACAAGGCCGCTTTATTGACCTTACGCCGGAAGGTCGTTTGCTGTACGAAAAAGGCCGCAAACTGGCTTCCGACGCCCGTAATCTTCAGGATCTTCTTCTGGAGCACTCCGATTATCTCAACCGCAGTCTTTATCTGGGTGGTGATGCTCTGACCTGCTCATATGCGTTACCCTGGACTCTGGCATCTTTCTGTAAAATCAATCCGGATATTATTTTTTCATATCGGCATCTGGATGAGGAAACGTTGATTGAGGCTCTGCTCAACAGTGAGCTTGATCTGGCGCTGGTGAGTTATGCCTTAAGGCATAAGAAAATCAATACCCAGGAATGTCTCAAGGATGATGTAGTGCTGGTCTCAGCCGCTTCGCCGGTGGGGCGGAGAAAAATAAGCCGTGATAAGTTAAAGGAGCTGCCGCTTTTGTGGGTGAGCAGTGACCGGGGACTTGAACTGGCCGTCAATCATGGTTTGAGCACTATTGAACTGGTGCCCAAAGACCTGAACATCAGTGTCGAAATTACCGATCTGGTTTTCCTGAAGAATCTTATCCGCGCCGGTATGGGGTTGGCATTTCTTCCCATGCAGACCGTCGCTGATGAGCTCAACTGTGGACAGATGGAAATTCTGGATGTCGATGGACTGGAAATGAGTCTGACAACACACATTCTTACCAAAAAAAATCAGAAACTGCGGGCTGTAGTAAATGAATTCCTGGAATTTGCAGGCAGTTCCGATACTCATAAAATGCTGTCGGAGCGTTTAACAACCTGTAGGGATCGCAGGACAATATAATTATTCGTAGCAACAGAAAAGGGGCCTGTTGGCCCCTTTTCTGCGATTCAATCAGAATATCAAAATATCGGGTATGCGGATTATGCCAGCTTGAGACTGGCGAGGAAGGCTAGAGAAGTCTTTAGTTTGAAGAACGTTACCGATCTCGAAACCAGTCTGCCGCTTTCGGCTTCTTTCAGAACGCCGAAGCAGGTAGTATGCGAAACAGGCAGGTTCCAGGGTTTAATGTTTACTTTCTCGCCAACAAAATGATATTTTACGCCTTTAACTTCGAAGTCGAAGGTATAGCGGATCTTGGCTTCGCTGAAGTAATTCAGCTCAAGTGTCCCACTGCAGGGTGTGTTGTAGCACAGACCATCAATGGTCACTGTTCCCGCCAGGTCGTTTTTCATAAAACTATCACCGAATGGATTGGCGAAGGGTCCGACTTTCCTGGGGCCCCAGGTTACGCGGAACTCCATGAAACGCTCTTTATTATCACCGAATTCCGGCTCGAACTGGTGCGTTCCGGTCATTACTTCGTCCATTGAAAAGCCCACACGGCCTTCACTGAGCATCTTTTTAAAATCGCTGATGCGTCCCATTTTTGCCTCCGTTCTTTCTTCAATTAAGCGGTCCGGACGGGTTTTTATATTCGGACGGATTCTTGGCCAGAAGCATATTGGTGGCCGAGCTCATTATACTGGACACCGGCGACAGGAAGCGCGAATAGAACCCGACGTCGTTCAGGACTGTGACCATCTCGACGTTTTTACGTTTGGCTATGGCTTTAAAAATAATGCGCCCGACCGTTTCCGGCGACATCGAATAATAGGGCAGGAGCTTCATGGACATCTTCTGGCCGAAGGTGTCGGCTTCGACGTCTTTGTAAAAAGGTGTGTTTATCATGAAGGGATAAACCGTTGTGACGGTGATGCCGAATTTTTTCAGTTCGAAGTGCAGTATCTCGGAGAAAGCGCCAATGAGCAGCTTGGTGGTGGCGTATGCACCCCAGGTGGGTAGACGGAAAAAGGCCTGACCTGATGAAATGTTGACGATCTGACCAGAGTGGCGTTTTATCATATGTGGAAGGAAAGCGTAAACATGATAGAGTACGCCCCAGACGTTGATTTTTAGAAGGCGTTCCCAGGTCTCAAGCGAGGTCTCCGCCAGTTCGCCCGAATACCCGATGCCGGCGTTATTGACCAGAATGTCCAGCCCGCCTATTTCTTTGATGACCCAGTCGGCCATTGCGAAAACACCGGCTTTGTCGGAAACGTCCACTCGACGCGTATATACCTTAGCGCCCAGAGCCCGCAGTTTGGCGGCAGCAGTTTCCAGCCCATCGGCGTTGATGTCTGTCAGAATCAGCTCTGCTCCGGCTCTGGCGAAATTCTCTGCTGTTGTGTAGCCGATGCCCGAAGCCGCTCCGGTTATAAGCACTTTTTTGTTTCTGAATTTGTTCATGGCTCTTCCCCTTATTTATATATTCCGCTGCTGTTTAATCACTGCTTCTCTATGATTTCGCGGGCCTCGACAATGCCGAATCCCATGAAGGCGAAGTCCGAAATTTCGCGGATGAGCTCCTCAATACCAAGCTGCGGCAGGCTTCCATTGGTCCACTCGTCAATCATGCGCCAGCCGATGCCGACAATTGATTCAGCTACAATGTCACTACGACATGGACGTGCGAATCCGGCGCGGATAGCGTTGTCGAGATGATAGCGGGCGATTTCAGCAAAACGGGAGCAGATCTGTTTTATTGTTTCCTGAAAATTGCGGTCTACTGCCTGCGTCTCGCGCATGAAAAGCCGCGTCATTTCCCGGTTCTCTTCTATGTGACGGGCCAGTCTGGAGAGCGCCGTAATTGAAGCTTCACGGTATTCGCGAATGTTGGTCGGTTGCTTCACTTTCATGTCGGCAAATTTATCGATGAGATCGAAGATGAACATCTCGACCAGAGTTTCGAATATTTCGCGCTTGTCCTTGAAGTTTCTATAGAAGGTTCCCTGGCCTACTCCGGCGCGGGCTACTATGTCCGAAATGTTGCTCTGATGATAACCCTTGCTGATGAAAATCTTCTGTGCAGCTTCAAGCAGGGCTTTGCGGGTTTGAGTCTTACGATCCTCGTCTTTTTTCTTTCTAAGCTCAGAGATCATTTTTCCTCTTCCATATTTGACTTCGATTATCTGATATAAATATATACGAAACGGACGGACCAGTCAATCCCGAAATTAACATATTGCGTTAATTATTTGTATCAACATGAAAATACAAGGCATTAACGACATTAAAGGTTGTAGTTGTTTTTTTATGGAAAGGTGAATTCGTAATGTATTTCACAAATTGTCATTAATTTTGTTCCATATTACGTTCATTCCAGTATAATCACCGAATATTTTCTTTGAAAACGTTCTCAAGCAAATGGTTTTGGGTAGTAGTCATGTCTGATGTTCCCGGTTCGTTTTTAGTATCCTGTCCGAAAGGTTGTGAAGTCTTCTTAAGAGACGAGCTCCTTTCTCTGAATATCGAAAATCCCGTAATCGATGACGGAGGAGTGTCTTTTATAGGCTCCTGGACAGACGCACAGAAGGTTTGTCTGTGGTCGCGCATTGCTTCGCGCGTCTATCTGCCACTGGCCTGCGTCAATGCTCGAGACGGCGAGCAGATCTATCAGAACTGCTACAACATCGAATGGGATCAGTGGCTGGATACTGCCTGCACCTTTGCCATACAGGGCATTGGCACCAATGAAACCATCAGACATTCTGGTTTTCTGGCGCTTAAAATAAAAGATGCCATTGTTGACCGTATGCGCAAAAAGACCGGCTTCCGTCCCAACATCGACAAGGAAAACCCGGACGTGCGTTTCGTAGCCCGTCTGGTGGATGAAAAGCTTGATCTTTCGCTAGATATCAGTGGCGAAAGTCTGCACAAGCGTGGCTGGCGTAAGGGCTATGTAGGCGACGCACCTATAAAGGAGAATCTGGCGGCAGCTCTCATTCGTGCTACGGGTTACGATGGCAGCGAGCCGTTTATGGATCCCATGTGCGGTTCCGGCACCATTGTTATCGAAGCCATAGAACTGGCGCTGGGTTGGGCTCCGGGACGGCGCAGGCGCTTCAAATTCGAGCAGTGGCCGTTTCTGCCGCGCAGCTTGAAACGCGATTTCCGTGACCGGCGTCAGGCCATCCGCAAACCAGAAACTCATAACCTGGCCAAGGTATACGCCTCCGATTTCAGCGAAGATGCCATGCTTCTTACGGCCAAGCACCTGGAAGCGACCGGCCTTAAGGAATACGTTGAGATGAGCATCAAGGATGCCCGCAAGGTTTCCTTCCCTGAAGGCAGGGGTGTGCTCTTGACCAATCCTCCCTATGGCGAGCGCATGACAGTTGAAGAAAATGAACTTCTCAAGTTTTATAAAGAGCTCGGAGAAGCCTGGAAAAAATTCCCCGACGCTCGATTGGCAATATTCTGTTCCCACCCCAAATTCAGAAAATCCTTCTCCTTGAAAACCGCAAACGTATTGGAGTTTGCAAACGGTCCGATTCCGACTAAACTGTACGTTTATAACGTCGGTGAGCGCTGGACACCGCCGGAACCCAAACAGGACAGCGGAATCGAAAGCGTTGAGGAATGAATTCTGAACAGAGACCGATGGCGCTGCTTAAAGCGGGCCGTGAGAAAGCCGTATTGCAGGGGCATCCCTGGCTGTTTTCCGGTGCCATAGCCGCAATTGAAGGCTCGCCATCCGCCGGAGATCTGCTGGATGTGCTGGACAGTCGCCGCAAGCTGATAGGACGTGCTTTTTACAATCCACACAGCCAGATCAGTCTGCGCATATGGGGCAGTCCGGAAGAAAAGGCTTCTTTCGATGAGCAGTTCCGCTTACGTCTCGAAAGTGCGCTGGTAAGCCGTCGCGCTTTGCTCTCTGACGTTAGCTGCAATTCATACCGCCTGCTTAACTCCGAAGGCGATTTTGTATCCGGTTTGATTATAGATAATTTCAACGGGCATCTGGTATTGCAGCCACTGGCTTACTGGGTGGAAGTGCATCTCGAGGAGATAAAGCAGGCGCTTCAGGAAAAACTGTCAGGTCACGTTGAAGTCAAATCGATGCGTCTGCGCATTGAAGAGGATGTAGTAAAGCACGAGCACATTACGCTTAAGAGTGGCGTTATATACGGTACAAGCTCTGACGAAGTTGAAATACTGGAAAACAATATCCGCTATACAGTGGATCTGGCTGGTGGGCAGAAAACCGGCTTCTTTTTCGATCAACGTGAAAATCGCTTAATGATGGGCGAAACCGCTCCAGGCCGCAGTCTGCTTGATCTTTTCTGTTATCAGGGCGGCTTTAGTCTTAACGCGCTGAAATGCGGTGCTACTTCAACCCTGTCTGTCGATTCCAGTCAGCCTGCGCTTGACAGATACGTCCGCAACCTCGAAATGAACGGGCTAAAAGACGGGCGGGCTCAGATTCTCTGCGCCAATATTAAAGAATTCCTTCCTACAGCAGTAAACGAAGGCCGCAGGTTCGATATGGTTGTCTGCGATCCGCCACCCTTTGCGCGACGTAAAGAACACATTAATTCTGCTGCTGCGGTTTACAAAGACATAAACCGCCGCGCCATGCAGCTCATCGACAACGGTGAACTGTTTACCTTCACCTGCTCGCCATTTATCGACGCACACCTTTTCCGCCAGATAATATTTTCGGCTGCCTACGAAAGCGGGCGCAAAGTGCGCCTGATAAAAAAACTTGGGCCGGGGCCTGATCATCCTGTGAACATCTGCCATATGGAAGGTGAATATCTATCCGGTCTCTTACTGCACACTTCCCGCTGACCCTCGATTTTGCAGTTAAAAAAGGTTTTTTCTGATTAGTGAAACTTCACAGAGTGCCATTTTACGCGAATAACCGGAGATATCAGATACCTGTATATGAGTTCCACTGTGTTGAAATCAGGTTTTTCGCAGTTTAATATCAGGTGGTCCCCTATGGTTTTCCTTTATGCAGAAGTCATATAGTAACACCATGAAAAGAGTGGGCTGGCAGCAGGTTTTCCAACATTGATATTCAACGACCTGATTCAACGAGAGTTTTGATTTTTCATGAAATAATGAGGGGTGTCCCTCTCCCAGGTAAAGGAAGACCCCGGGAAATGAGAAGAGTTGTCAGTAAAAACGATGAAGACCGGAAACGCTGTAAGAAAAAGCAGGAATGCATTTTTCGGGCGGGACCGGTTTTTTCATTCTTTGCCTTTAAGGTTCTTGCGGTTTACACCGATTCTGTTGAAGGGGGTTTTGTAAATGTCCGCTGAAAAAATCAGCAGTATTATTGAAGAATTATCTTCCGCTGTTGTAATGGCTGATATTTCCGACAAGCCGGCACTGGTTGGCCTGATGACACTGTTTGAAGATCTGCAGAAAATCATGTCGGAAAATCCCGATGATAAAACAAACGAAATAATCAGCCAGAGCCTGACTCTGATTCAGAATATTGTTCTCGATAGCTCGAAAAATCCCGAAGCAGACCTTTCGTCTGTTTCGGATAACATCTCTGCAGTACAGCAAGCCGTCCGACAAGCAAGCACACCACTCTCAAGCACGTCAAAATCTACCCCCCCAGGGCGGAAGGAGTCGAAAAGTCGGAAGACTCCTTCCGCAAAGTCTCCCGCCTCGGAGGCAAAGGGGAATGAGAACAAGGCGGCTGAAGAGAAGTCTGCTGGCGGCACCGGCGAAGTTGTTCTGCCCGAATGGATAGACGCTGCCATGTTCGAGGAGTTTCTGGCTGCCGAGAAGTCTGCCATAGACGACCTGGAACCTCTTATTCTGGACATGGAAAACGGCAGTGCTGAAGCCACAGCCGAATTTAAGCGCCGTGTACACACCATAAAGGGCGAATGCGGCGTTGTTGGCATGTATGATCTTCAGGAGCTTTGCCACACGGTAGAGGACTTCATTATACAATGCGGAGACAAAGCACGCCGAACCGACCGTTTGCTGCAGTTCAGAGATTGGTTCGACAAAGCCATTACTGCTTATTCGCAGATGAAGAACCCCAAGCCTCCAGCAAGTAAACTTATAGATGTTCTCAAGTCTGAATATGGCGTTAAAGAAAAAGCTGCTGAGCCTGCGGTTAAAGATGAAGAGCTGGAAGAGCCAAAGGACGATGTGGAAAAGGCTATAATGGAAGAGGCTGCTCAAGCGCCCGTGCCGGAGCCTAAACCTGAACCGGTAAAAGGAGCTGCACCAGCCAGAGCTGTACCGATAAAGGAACCCGTTAAAGCAACGCCGACCACCAATGCACCAAAGAAAATTGCAGGCATGGAAGAGTTCACCATCAGCCGCGAAGAGGAAACTCTTTCGATGATCGGCGAATTCCTTCAGGAAACAGCGGAAGGTCTGACCGAGGCCGATCAGATCCTGATGAACATTGAAGCCGACGGACTTGATTCCGAAAAAATCAACGCACTTTTCCGCGTATTCCACACCATTAAAGGTGTTGCTGGTTTCCTCGAATTCAAAGACATAACAGCGCTGGCGCATATAACCGAGACGCTGCTTAATCTTGTCAGGCAGGGTACGCGCGAGTTGATCGGATATGCACTGGATCTGGTTTTTGATTCGACAGAAATGATGCGCAGCATGATAGGGCAGGTGCGCAAAGCTGCTGAAGAAGACGTACCTGTACCAATAAATGAAAGACTGCAACCGCTGATTGACGCCTTGCAGGATTCTATCGACGGCAGGGAGCCGCCCGAAGATTACAATCCGGTGCTCTCCAGGCAGAAGATGCTGGGTGAAGTTCTTATTGAGGACGGCGGAGTAGATCCGGACAAGGTTAAAGATGCTCTCGATCATCAGGTAGACAGCGGATTGCGTATCGGCGAGCAGCTTGTCGCTGATGGCGCCGCCAAACCCAAACAGATCGCCCAGGCGCTGCGAACTCAGAAGCAGGCCGCCGGAGAAAAAGTCGCCGTCGCCGCCAAGCTAAAAGAGACGGTCAAGATCGATCTTGAGCGCGTGGATTCACTGGTTGAAATGATTGGCGAGCTGGTTATTGTGGAGTCGATGGTTGTCAATGCGGATGCAATCGTATCCATTCAGGAACCTCGCATAAACAATTATCTCTCTCAGCTTGGAAAAATCACCCGTGATCTACAGAGAGTAGGCATGCGCATGCGCATGGTGCCCATTCGCGGCGTTTTTCAGAAAATGGCCCGTATGGTGCGCGACCTTTCGAGAAGAAACGACAAGAAGATCAACTTCGAGCAGTCGGGCGAAGATTCCGAGATGGACCGCAGCATGGTAGAAAACATCGGCGATCCGCTGGTTCACATGATCCGCAACTCAGTTGACCACGGCATCGAAACCATAGAAGAACGGCTCAAAACAGGAAAACCCGAAGCCGGAACCATCAAGCTTTCGGCTTATCATGAAGGCGGCAGCATCGTCATCGAAATATCCGACGATGGTAAGGGTCTCGACCGCGAAGCTATTTTAGCCAAAGCCATCAAGGTGGGTATGATTCAGGAAGGCGAGAAACTGAGCGATCAGGAAATAAACGCTCTTATTTTTGCCCCCGGATTCTCCACTGCCAAGCAGGTTACCGAAATTTCCGGGCGCGGTGTCGGAATGGACGTGGTGCGGCGTAATATAGAAGGCATGCGCGGGCGCGTACTGGTCGAATCCGTGCAGGGTCAGGGAACCGTATTCAAGATGGTTCTGCCGCTGACTCTGGCTATTATCGACGGCATGATAGTGCGCTGCGGTGAAGAAAAATACATCATTCCGACTCTGTCGATTGTTGAATCCATTCGTCCTGAACGCGGTATGCTGTATTCTCTGGCGGACAAGGGTGAATTAATTAACGTGCGCGGCGAGATTTTCCCATTGTATCGTATGGATAGACTTTTCAACGTTGTAGGAGCCCAGAAAGATCCGGTAGATGCTCTGGTCATAATTCTCGAAACATTCGGTAAGCGTCTGGCTCTCCTGGTTGACGATGTTCTTTCACAGCAGCAGGTGGTTATTAAGAGCATAGACACCGGTCTGAAGCTGATGCAGATGAAGTTTGTTTCCGGCGCCGCCATTCTTTCCGACGGCAAAGTCGGGCTTATTCTCAACGTCGAGGAAATAGGATCGTTGTCGGACAACACTAACAAATAACGATTATTGTTTTCGATATTCAGTTAATTCAGCGAACGTGCGCTAAGGAGAATTCAAATGAACAATGAATCGATCAGTCAGGAAAAGTTCTCAGCCGGTAAGGAAATCGAATCTGCAAACTTTGGAGAATCGCTTGCAGGCAAGTATATGACCTTCAAGCTGGCCGAAGAGGAGTACGGCCTCGAAATCCTGATGGTACGTGAGATCATCGGACTGATGGACATCACCAGAGTACCCAGAACCAAAGAGTTTATCCGGGGCGTCATCAATCTGCGCGGCAAGGTTATTCCTGTAATAGACCTGCGGCTCAAGTTCGGAATGTCCAGGGTAGAAGCCACCGATCAAACCGTCATCATCGTTGTTCAATACAGCTACATGGATCGCGAATTTACCATGGGTATATTGGTCGATGAAGTTCTGGAGGTTTTTGACATTGCGGCTGATCAGATCGAGCCGCCGCCGACCTTCGGAACCAGCACCATGGACACGGAATTCATTCTTGGTGTTGGAAAGGCGGAGAAACGCGTAATATTCCTGCTTGACATCGCAAAAGTTTTGACTTCGGAAGACACCGAAGTTCTTAAAAAGATGGTTACCGAAACCTGATAATTAATTCGACTCTTACACCATAATTAAGGTGAGTGGGATGTCAACTGCGCATGCTGATCGGAAAAACTCGAATTCAAATTGGGGAATTTATTCGAGTGATTCCGGGTGCGGACAATGGGGATTGTCCGTTGCGGTATGCATATTAAAAGGGATCAATGGCAATCAGGGAATATTGGGAGATTTGATTGCCATTGATATTAACCGCAGAATCAGTTCATTGTGCTGTTGATATGAAAGAGAGTTTGGGCGGTGGAGCTTACATTTCGCTCCACTGCCCGGATTTTGTGAATTCAGAGGGTAGAATATGCTTATGAGCGCAGAAGACAAACTCGATTTAATCGGAAAGCTTGATTTCGGAGCCAGTCGTATGGATGAGAAAATATTCAAAAAATTCTGCTCCATTGCATATGATAAAGCCGGCATAAACCTGAAAGAAGGTAAAGAAGCTCTCGTCAGCGCCCGTGTAAGCAAGCGTATGCGCACTCTCAGAATGGACGATATTCGCGAATATATGCATTTTCTTGAAAACGACGAAACTGGCACAGAGCTGGTTCATTTTTTGGACGCTATATCAACCAATTTCACTCATTTTTACCGAGAAAAAGATCATTTCGATTATCTGGAAAAAAAAATAAAAGAGTGGCTCTCTGTCGGGCAGAAGCGTTTCCGCATATGGTCGGCGGCTTCAAGTTCCGGTGAAGAGCCTTATTCTATAGTGATGACAATGTTGGATACGCTTGAAGGTTACAACAGCGAATTCAAGCTTCTGGCTACCGACATTTCGACCAAGATACTCAATAAGGCAATCGAGGGTGTATATGACTCTGAGCGCATCGAACCGGTGCCTAAAGTTCAGAGAAACAAATATATGTTCAAACTTAAATCAGAGGGCGAGGAAGATGGCGCAATCTACCAGATGAATGATCGCGCCAAAGAAAGTGTGGTATTCAAGCGCCTGAACCTCTCTCAGCCACCCTTCCCGATGAAGGGTCCTTTGGATGTGATATTCTGCCGCAACGTGATGATTTATTTTGATCGTATAGTAAGACAAAAACTTGTAGGTGAAATGGAGCGCCTGCTTAAACCCGGCGGCATCCTTATGATCGGCCACACCGAGACACTGGCAGGAATTCAGACTGGTTTGAAGATATTGACTCCGTCCATTTATCAGAAATGTTGATTAGTTTTTGATTCTGCTTCTGGACGCTCAAACTTTTTTTTTGTAGTTCAAGTGACTTAATTGAAACAGAGAAGAGTTCCGATATGTGGATGATTTATTGTTACATTTCACCGGCGACGTCCTGCGATCAGCATTCGCTTCCGGCGTATCTGCAATGCTGCCGTGCGAACAGCGAAAGGATAATTGAAGATGCTGTCGGGTCAGTTACCAGAGAAAGTCAGTTTCATGCTTAACAATGAATATAAGAGCATAACCGTTGATATTTCAGACATACAAATAAGCAACGGCCCTCAGGACTTGCTCGTAACCTATGCTCTGGGGTCCTGTATCGCGGTTATAGTTTATGATCCAGTTGCCAAAGTTGGAGGCATGATTCATTACATGCTGCCTCTTTCTAGTACATCTCCGGAGAAGGCTGAAAAGAAACCAGCCATGTTCGCCGACACAGGAGTGCCGCTGCTTTTCGAAAAGATGTATAAACTCGGAGCAAAGAAAGAGAACATGATAGTAAAAGTGGCCGGTGGCGGTAAACTGTACGACGACAACGGCACATTTGATATAGGCAAGCGCAACTACACTGTTCTGAGAAAAATATTCTGGAAGAACAACGTGATCATTCAGGCGGAAGACGTGGGCGGCGCGAAGTCGAGGACAGCAAGGCTCTATATTGACACTGGAAGAACAACAATTTCTTCCGGCGGGGAGACAGTTGAATTATGATTACCAGAAAAGATATCCTTGCAAGAGTCAAGCATCTGCCCTCAATATCGAATGTCATCGTCAAATTGGCAGAGCTTCTTAACAACCCGCGTTCCAGCGCCGCCGACTTCGAAAAGATTGTTCGTAATGATCCGGCTTTGACCACCAACCTTTTAAGGATTGCAAACTCGGCCTTCTTCGGTTGTCCGCGCGAAGTGACCTCAGTAAAGCAGGCCATAACTCTTATGGGTGTCGGACGCGTTTTCGAAATAGCTGCGTCGGCGTCATTTATGAAAATACTGCCCGAAACCATCCCTGGTTACGAAATAAACGCAGAAATGTTCTGGCTGCACAGCATGGCGGTGGCAGTACTTTCCGAGAAGCTCTCGAAGGAGTTGAAAATCAAAACTCCCGACCTGATTTTCACTGCAGGTCTGCTACATGACATTGGCAAGCTGGCCATCGCTTCTTATCTGAACGATGAAAAGGCATCCGTATTGCAGGAAATTCGAGTTGGTGGCAAAGCATTGGTGCAAATAGAAAAAAATCTGCTTGGAATGGATCACTCTGAAGTGGGGCTTGTTGTCGCCGAGGAATGGAATCTGCCAGCGCGTTTAGGTTTAGCGGCTAGGTACCATCATGTACCGGATGAAATGCCTGAAAAACAGGATACTGTTCTGGTCGATCTCGTTCATGTGGCAAATTGTCTGGCTCACATGATCGGTTATGGTTCGGATATTGGTGAGATGCATCGCATTATCGATCCCAGGGTCATGGAACGTCTGAAGTTCAAAGTTCAATTGCTGGAACGGGTTGCCAGCGGGGCTACTTCGGAAATTCAGTCCATGGGTGAACTATTTTAGTACTGGAGGAACCAAATGGGGTACAGGATTCTGATAGTCGACGATTCCGAGATAATCAGGAAAATCGTAAGAAAATCAATCGGAATGTCAGGGTTGGACGTAGGACAGATATACGAAGCCGAAAATGGACTTCAGGCTTTGAAGATTCTGGATAACGAATGGGTGGATATCGTCCTGGCCGATTTGAATATGCCTGAAATGAGTGGTATGGAGCTCGTTGAGAAAATGAGCGCCGACAATCTGCTGGTGAGCATTCCGGTCGTGATTGTATCTTCCGAGCATAGCGAGACGCGCATTGAGGAGCTGAAGAAAAAAGGCATTCGGGCCTACATCAAAAAGCCCTTCAGACCGGAGAATTTCAGAGATATTGTAACTGAAGTACTCGGCACTATTGGTGGAGGAGACAAGCATGCCGTCTAAGATCACAAAGCAGATTCTGGGAAAAGTGGTAGCTGAAGTGCTGGAGGAAGCTTCCTTCATTTTCACCGAGCCGGCAGAAGAGATTGAGCCTTTCAAAGAAAATGTCATTCTGGCCATAATGGGTTTTAAGGGTCCGGAAAACGGCAAGCTGGTGCTGGCAATGGGCTATTCTTATGCTAATGAGATGGCGGCCAACCTGCTTGGCGTTGAACTGGACGATCCGGATCTGGAGAAAAAAGCTACTGGTGCAGTTGCCGAAATGCTCAACATGATTATTGGTGTACTTATGGCCAGGGTTTTTGGTACAGAGGTAATAGTTAATTTTACGGTGCCGAATGTAAAAACCATTGAAGGCGCCGATTATGAGAAGATCAGGGAATCCGCAACGGTGGCGTTTTCTCTGCTTACCGAAGAAATGAGCAAGATAGAAGCGGCTGCTTTTGTTGAATAAGCAGCAAGATTATGAGGCGTGAGGATCCGCTCAATAAAAATTTTGAACACCTTAGACAGGGTAAGGGCCGTCCGGCGGAAACTTTTCTGCTTGAACCGGGTAATGTACTTATTCCGGAAAGCAGTCTGGCCGTATTGACTGTAATTGCCTCTTCGGTTGTGGTTACGATATTTGATGTGGAGTCGAAGCGCGGCGGTCTCTGCCATTTTATAAGACCGTTGCCTGGCGATATGCAGAAATCGACTCCTATATTCGGGCTTCCGGCCATAGCTGCCCTTGTCCGCGGTTTTGTAGATATGGGTGCATGTGTTAAAAACCTGCGGGCCGGTATATATGGTGGTGCCTGGCCGGAGTGGGCCAATGCAGAGCAGCGAAAGATAGCGCGTGGAAATGTTGAAGTGTGTCGGGATGCCATAAGCAAGAAGAACATCCTCATTCAGGATGAGGATGTTGGTGGTCAGCGAGGCAGAAAAGTTGTATATATTACAGGAACCGATGAAGTTGTGATCGTGAAAACCGATCAGATAAGGCAGAGCGATTGGTTCCCTCCGTTGCCGAAAGAGATGCTGAGTAATGATTAAAGTACTTATTGTTGATGACTCGGCTATTGTCCGGAAAATCTTCCAACAGGAGTTGAGTTCCGACCCTGAAATTAATGTGGTCGGAGCAGCTCCTGATCCTTATGTCGCACGCGACATGATTGTTCAACTCAAACCAGATGTAATTACTCTGGACATGGAAATGCCGCGCATGGACGGCATAACTTTTCTGCGCAAGCTGATGCGCTATTTTCCTCTGCCAATCATCGTAGTTTCATCTCTTACTCAACAGGGTTCAGATCTCGCGCTGGAAGCGCTTGATTCCGGTGCAATTGAAGTCATGTGCAAGCCCGGTTCAGCTTATACAGTAGGCGATATGGCCTATGAACTTATCAACAAGGTCAAAGCCGCCGCCAATATCGATGTTAAAAAGCACATCGCTCCTAACCTGGGCAAAAAAGGTAAGAGCATTTCACTGACTGATCTGGCTCGTACTACAAACCAGATCATCGCCATCGGTGCTTCGACTGGCGGAACCGTAGCGTTGGAGTATATTCTTTCGGAGCTGCCGCATAACATGCCTGGCATTATCATCACCCAGCACATGCCGAAATATTTTACAAAATCGTTTGCTGACCGCCTTAACAGCAGATCAAAGCTGCGTATAAAAGAGGCTGAAGACGGCGACTCTGTAACGTCAGGCGTGGCGCTTATTGCCCCCGGAGACCGGCATATGCTGCTCAAACGTTCCGGTGCGCGTTATTATGTAAATGTCAAAGACGGTCCGCTGGTCAATCGACACAAGCCATCGGTGGATGTCATGTTCAAATCGGTAGCGCAGACAGCCGGCAAGAATGCGCTTGGCGTGATTCTTACCGGAATGGGTGGTGACGGCGCACGTGGAATGCTGGAAATGAAAGAGGCTGGAGCACTCACCATCGCTCAGGATGAAGCCAGTTGCGTGGTTTTCGGAATGCCGAAGGTGGCTATCGATCTGGGGGGTGTCGACACTATTGCCAGCCTTGAAAGCATGTCGGCCACCATCATCCGTAAGCTCAGACAGATGAAAGACGGGGACGAGAAAAAATAATATCCGTCATTCAATCAACTGGATAAAAAAACTCTCAATCCACCAGATTGAGAGTTTTTAATGGGCGATGATCTATATTCTCAAGTTCTACTTCTTAGGTTCTTCTTCAGGTTCAGGAGCTTTCTGCTGCAGCACCTTGGCTTTGCGCTCAAGGCGACTGATAGCCTTATCCAGGCCGCTCATTTCGCGGGCTGTTTTATATTTCTTCTTGCCGTCTTTTCCAATTTCGCCGTCATCATCTTCTTCCTCTTCGGTATTTCTCTTTTTCTTTACAGATTTGGAATCATCATCTTCTTCAATTTGTTTCGAAGATGGCTTACGGCTGGAGATTTCATCTCCTCCGGCCTTTTTAGTGAGTTCTCCCAGCAGGTCGTCGATTGCGCTCTGACCTTCACGGCGTAGTTTGATCTTTTCGAGCTCTTCCTTTGATTGAGCCTCAATTATAGCTGACGAACCAACTTTACGAATGGCAACTCCGTCGTCTTCTGAATTTTTATGAGAGCCTTTTCGTCTGGACTTGAGTTCCAGAAGGCTGCCTTCCCCCTCTTCACTTTCCCCTTCCTGATCTGCATTGCCGTTCCCGCGCAGAGCCGCTTTGCGCTTGCTCTTTTCTCGCGACATTACAAAAGCTGTGATCATCACACCCGCGAGGACGGCCACTACTGCAAAGATAATGATGTTACGCAGACTTCCGAAGCCAATCACTTTTTCGCCGTTTTCTGAGGTCTCATCGCTTGCTTCTGTCTGCGCTTTCAGTTTTGTCCGCTTGCAGTGGAAAGGCATATCGCGTCTGAGTGAGAAACAGACGAGCGATTCCG
>Ga0172375_10001478_pt1 | contig 37809 bp, 36 predicted proteins | sample LakKiv1m_FD_114537 | JGI IMG/M metagenome (GOLD analysis project Ga0172375, IMG submission 114537) | Freshwater microbial communities from Kabuno Bay, South-Kivu, Congo - kab_092012_11.1m | ecosystem: Environmental > Aquatic > Freshwater > Lake | place: Democratic Republic of the Congo... | reverse complement strand
GATGTTCTCGTCTGTCCGGCTCGATATACCTCTTCTAATAATATCGACGGTTCTTGTCTTGCTCTTGCCACTAACATTAGTAATAGTGGCACAAAGGTTGTTCACTTCCCGCAGATTCCGACTGGTAATTATATTTATGTTCGCAAAACGGGCGACAATAGCTTTGCTGGCAATGCCTATAGTGACCGATTTACCACCACTGACGCTGTTTCGACAATAGTAACGGTGCCTGATCCTGTTACTAAAGGGAGAGATTTTACTGTTACTTGGTCACCGACTAGCTATTGGGCGGGCGCGACGAGAATTACCTTCTGGCTCTGCCCTAGAAACGATATCAGTCTCTACCCCGGAGATGGTTCGAACAACACTTGCCGAGCCTTCAACATAAGTGATAATAACACCGGCTCAAAGGTTGTTCCCGCCAGTGTGTCGCAAAACTTGCCCGTTCGTAGCGAGAATTACCTCTTAGTGACGAAAGATAACACCTCCACTGGCGCCTTTAGTAACAAGTTCGCCATTACTGATATATCCACACCAAACGTTACGCCGGCAACTGTTACAGTAACAAGCCCAGTTTACAAGGTGCCAGACGGAAAGTTTGGAGTAACTTGGTCGCCAACGACGGCCTTTGGCACCGCGGCTGACCATGTCGGACTGATGTTTTGTACCGCGGCCAATGTTAATAATTGTCGTGGCGCCTATAGCGGTGTTGATAATACTGGCTCATATAACAATATCTCTACTACTAATCTGGCTACTAATGAGAATTATCTCTATGTTAAGAAAAATGGTGATTCAGGGAATACTTGGCCGGGCAATAACTTCAGCAATCGTTTTGACGTGGTTCCTTTTGCCAATCCAATTGTTAACGGCCCAATCATGAAGGGGACGTACTTCGATATTACTTGGAATAAGGAAGCCTTCTATCCTGCCAACAACAATGATTTTGTCACTGTTACCTTCTGTTCGGCCAGAGATCTCAGCACTTGCAAAGGGGGGCAAGATTCTTTCCCCAATAACGGAAAAGCTTCGCTCTATGCGAACGATTACTTGACGGTTGGCGATTCTAATTACGTTTATATTAAGAAAAATGCCGAACCTAATCATATTGGCAATGCCTTTAGTAATCAGTTTACTGTTGTTCCTTACAACAAGCTCAAATTAACAATTACTGGTGGGATTGGTGGTGATGTCAGCAGTGATGGTGCTGGTACTGTCCCGGCCGTGTTCTACCAGAATAGTTTGTATGGCTTTAAGGTAGAAAATACCGGCAGTAGCAGTAGCAGTAACTGTACTTTGCAGGTGGGCGGTTATGCTGGTTCGGTTGATGATCAAACAAGGACCTTTAGTTTTGTTGGCGACAAAACCCTCTACCCGTCGGAGAATGGTCTTGTTAATCCAGAATTCACTTGTAAGATTGCTAATAGTGCCGGCACCTTGTCTGTACCAAGCTATAATTGTGGCAAAACCTATTTGGCGAATCAGCGAAAAGATAATACTGCCGCCTTCTTAAAGTGTGATAGTCAGCCGATCGTCTCTGTCCCAATGCGTCTTAAGCCGGATATTACTAAATTTGATATCCGAGTCACTCGTAAGCCGTGGGGGGTGGGGATGCCTCAATTTACTTATGACTGGACGGTTAATTCTGGAGTAAGTACGCGTGACAAGAATATTCGTTGTGTTTTGCATCAACAAACGGCTTATTCTGCTACCAGAAATGGAACAGCAGAAATTGTTGATCCGGTAACAATTGACGATTGGGCAAGCAGTGAGTTTAAGATTGACGGTACTAACGGTAGTTATCCAAGCAGGATGGTGTCTGAACCAAGTAAATGTAATAATGGACAAAATAACAAAAATCAAATCTGTCGAGTTAATGCTGCTTGGCTGACTTGTCGGCAAATTAATACTAACGAGACAGCAATGTCTAACATCGTGACCGCTGAAATTATCTATGGCTATCAAATTACTGCGCAGCAAATCATTGATTTCACCATTGGTATTTTAGAGGCGATCAATTCGGCCATTGCCCAATTGCCCACCTCAAGCTATCTTGCTATCAGTAAAATAAGTTCAGGTAATGACCGGCTTTGCCCCAATCCGGATAATTTGCCTGATCGTGGTTACCAGACGGATCAACATGAAGATGATGTTCGTTCGCCCGCTATGGCGATTGACGCTTCTAAGACCACCTTCTGGTCATCGTGTACTAAGTATCCGACTAACTGGTTATGGCTCGATTTGGGTGGCAAAAAAACTCTCTCTAAGATCGAGCTTGTTTATGGTAGCAATGGAGCGAAGGAGACTGTTCACTATGCGGTTGATGTCTCTTCTGACGGCGTAAATTACCAAAGAATTGTAACTGACTCTTTCGATTGTGAAGAGGTTGCCGAATGGGGCGAAATACCGGTGACGATCTCATTAGCCAATACCAAGGCGCGTTACCTTAAATTAATTTTTCCGGGGCCGGAGGTTAAACACACCACCGTTTATGATCTCAAAGTTGTCGGTCTTGCATCAGCTGAGGCAAGTGCTAATAAGGCCAGTCAGGCTAATTTCGCCCCGACTCAAAATCAAGTGACTAATGGTTCTTCTTTTCCAATGGGAACAACAACCGCCGTAGCGCTTGGTAAACTAGAAATTAATGGTGTGCTGAGCCCTAGTCAATTAACCGCTAACACCATGTGGTCATGGCGCTGGAATGCCAGTAATTTCACCGGCACTAAATTGAAAGTTTATTCTTGTTATAATCATTTGTCAGGGAATCCAGCCAGCGATACTGGCCGATGTAAAGAATTAACAGCGATTAGAACCAATGGTCTGTCATACCTCCCAATTTTAGATAACAGTGGGACTTATTCATTCCAGTTTACCGATTCAATGGTTGCCACACCGACAGGTTGCGCGCGCGACAAGAAATTGTTCACGGTGGCTTTAGCTGATCAAACCGATTCTTCTAAATATATCTTGTCGACACCTTTCTCTCTCTCTGGGATTAAGGCCACGACGGTTTGCCCGGCTATTACTACGGCCCGAGCAAGGAAAATTAATCAATTAGCTTCAGCGCTTGAAGCGCTCAGACAATTGTTGTCACAATCGGTTAATCAATAAAGTTAACAAACAGAAAGAAAAAGATGCTATAATAAAAGCATCTTTTTCTTTGCTAGTTAATTTTGACTATGGAGTTAGAATCTTTAAAAAATTTCTTAATTGATTCGCGTTTGGTGGCCAAGAGAGATTGGGACATTGCGCTTGAGGAGGCCAGTGGTGAGGCCAATAAAGTCGAGGACCTGCTCTTGTCTAAGGGGTTGTTGACTGAAGATGACTTACGTCGCGCCAAGTCTTATGTCCTGGGGATCCCCTTTGTTGATCTCAAACGTGAGCGGATCCCGCGCGAAGTCTTTTCGCTTATCCCCGAACCAATTGCCCGCAAACATAATATTGTCGCTTATAAAAAGACTGCCGATGCCCTTGAAGTGGCGATGCTTGACCCGCTTGACCTAGAAGCGATCGATTTCATTAAGAAGGGGACGAAATTAAAAATCTTACCCCGCTTAACCGACACCGAGTCGATGCGTAACGCCTTAGTCTTATATCAAAAGAGTTTGAAGGCCGAGTTTGGCGACTTGATTCAAAAGGAGTCATTGGCGCTTAAAGCGGCCACTAGCGCTGGGGGCGAACCAACCGACGAGGATCTAAAAAAATTGGCTGAAGATCTGCCTGTGGTGCGGATTGTAGACTCCTTGCTGGAGCATGCCGTAATGCAAAAGGCGTCAGATATTCACATTGAACCCTATGAGACCGAGCTGGTAATTCGTTATCGGCTCGATGGGGTTTTGCACGATGCGATGGTCTTACCCAAAGAGACAGCACCCGGGATTGTGGCCCGGATTAAAGTTCTGGCCAATTTGCGTCTGGATGAAAAGCGTTTACCGCAAGATGGTCGCTTTAAGACAGTCGAAAATAATATCAACGTTTCTTACCGTGTCTCGACTCTGCCCACGCAATTTGGCGAGAAGGTGGTGATGCGCCTCCTCCCTGACTCGGTGCATGGTTACACCCTTGAAGCGGTTGGTTTTCATGGCGAGGGTTTAGAAAAAATTCACGAGGCCATCAAGCGAACCACTGGGATGATTTTGGTTACCGGTCCTACCGGCTCGGGTAAGTCGACAACTCTCTACGCGCTTTTAGATATTTTAAATACGCCCGATGTTAACATTTCAACTATTGAGGATCCGGTCGAATATCAAATCAAACGAGTCAATCAAACCCAAGTTCGCCCCGATATCGGCCTAACTTTTGCCACTGGTCTTCGCACTCTCGTCCGGCAAGACCCTGATATTATTATGGTGGGCGAGATTCGTGATCGCGAGACGTCTGGTTTGGCGATTAACGCGGCTCTCACTGGTCACCTGGTCTTATCAACTCTCCACACTAATTCGGCGGCGGGGACGATTCCGCGCTTACTCGACTTGGGCGCGGAGCCATTTCTCTTGGTTTCGACGGTGCAGGTGATTGTGGCGCAGAGATTGGTGCGTAAATTGGCCGAACCGAAAGAACCTTACAACTTAACCCCGGCCGAAATTGCCGATCTTAATAAGCGGGCGGATCTACCTAAGGTGCTTAAGGCGCTCAAACAAGAAAAGATTATCAAACCAACTGACGATTGGGCTAACCTGACCTTTTATCGGCCGGTCGAGGACTCCCCTTTAAAGGCCTCTCAAGGGGAGTCCTCGACCGGGGGCTATGCCGGTCGTTTGGCCATTATTGAAGTGCTAAATATGTCGCGCGCGCTCCGAGAGATGGTGATCAAAAATTCGACAGCGGAAGATCTAAACACCGAAGCGCGGACTGAAGGGATGCTCACGATTTTCGAAGATGGACTTTTCAAAGCTGCGCAAGGGATTACCTCAATCGAAGAGGTGCTAAGGGCCGTAACCGAGTAACTCCTCCAACCCCAAAATATGATTTTCAACTTTCGCGCCAAAAGAATGGATGGTCAAGAGATCGCGGGCGAGCGTGATGCCGTCGACCGTTTTGCTTTGGCGCGAGAGTTGCGCGCTGAAGGATTGACGGTAATCTCGGCGGTTGAGAAAAATCTTGATCAAAAAGCGCGCCGATTTTCTTTCAATCTAACCCTTGGCCGGAGAGTAAAGTTAAAAGACAAGATTGTTTTCGCCGGAAATCTTGGGTCAATGCTCGCGGCGGGTCTCTCGCTTGGGCGGGCGCTCAGTGTGCTCTCGCGCCAAACGGGCAACAAGTATTTTCGTCAGATTATCAATAATCTTGGCGAGCGAATCAATCAGGGCGAGAGTTTAAGCAAGGCGCTTTCGGCGCACCCTAAAGTTTTTCCTGAAGTGTTGGTGGCGATGGTTGAGTCGGCCGAAGAGTCGGGTAAATTGCCCGAAGCGCTCAAGTTGGTGGCCGAGCAGCTAGAGAAGAGTTATGGTCTCCAGCGCAAAATTATTGGCGCGCTTATCTACCCAGCGGTGATTGTGGTAGCGATTATTGTGATCGGGATTTTGATGATGATCTTTTTGATCCCCACGCTTTCGGCGACCTTTCGTGATCTTAAGGTACCCTTGCCTTTTACTACCCAATTAGTTATCGGTCTCTCTGATTTTTTGATTAATAATTTAGTGGTGGTTCTCAGCGCCCTTTTCTTGGCCACCGTTTTACTTTTAGCTTTTGGTCGGTCAACTACCGGTCGGCGAACTTTCGATTATTTAATTTTACGTTTACCCTTTTTTAATAATCTCGCTCGTCAAGCCAACTCGGCCACGGTTTTGCGCTCGGCCTCCTCGCTCATCTCCGCTGGCGTGAGCATGACGAAGACAATCGAAATTACGGCGCGGGTGGTCCAAAACCATTATTATCGCTTGGTCTTACTCGAGGCGCTCGACAAAGTGCAAAAAGGTTTCTCTTTGTCGGCGGTGCTTTCGGCGCACCAAAACCTCTTCCCACTTTTTGCGAGTGAGATGGCGGCAGTTGGTGAGGAGACGGGACGTTTAGCCGATCTCTTGCTTAAAGGGGCCGAATTTTTTGAAGAAGAGGTTAATCAAGTAACCAAAAATATGTCGACGATCATTGAACCGGCCTTAATGGTTTTAATCGGTTTGGCGGTCGGTTTCTTTGCTATTTCAATGATTGGTCCGATGTATTCTCTCTCGAATGCGATTAAATAAAATAAACAAACAAATTGGCTTAACTTTAATTGAGACGGTTGTCGCTTCGGCTGTTTTTGCCTTAATTGTCCTTGGTGTCTATCAAGCTTTTGGTAGTTTAAGCGATTTGGCGCAAACTTCAAAATTGAAAGCAGTCGCAGTGGCCGTGGCCAATGAAGAGTTAGAGATCGCTCGCAATTTGCCTTACAGCGATGTTGGTATTGCCGGGGGTTGGCCGGTTGGCAAATTGCCTTATCAACAAACGCTTATTCGAGGCGGGGGGAGCTGGCAGGTGACAAACACGGTTCGCCAGATCGATGATCCTTTTGACGGCACGATTGGCGGTTCGCCCAATGATCTTAACCCGGCTGATTATAAATTAGTGACGGTTGAAGTTACTTGTTTAAATTGTCGTGTGGCGCAAACGCTTACCCTCTCGACTCAAGTGGCGCCGAAGAATCTAGAGACTAGCTCGGGCAATGGCGCGCTCTTCGTCCAAGTCCTTAACGCGTCTGGTCAGCCGGTGACGTCTGCCAAGGTTAAGGTTACTAACATCTTGGCCACCAGCACTTTAGTCATCAACGATGAGACTAATAATGTCGGCCTACTTCAATTAGTTGATTTACCAACCGGCAATTTTGCTTACAAAATCGAGGTCAGCAAAACTGGTTATTCGTCAGCGCGCACTTATGCGCCGGGCGAGAGTGGATTTATCGATCCGGTCAATCCTAATCCTACTATCTTGGCGGGGCAATTGACCCAAGTAAGTTTAGTGATCGATGAGCTAAGCACCTTAAAAATTGAAACGATTGACCAATATTGCCAGCCCGCCGGACCTTTTACTCTCCGGTTGCGCGGATCGAAGGCTAATGATACTGGCGGGACGCCTTTGCGCTATGATCAAAACCAAACTATCCCAACGAGCGGTCTCTTAACTCTTAATAATCTTGATTGGGATACTTATAACTTTACTCCGAACGATAGTACTTGGGCGATTAGTGGATCCTTCCCGCTTCAATCGGTGCTTCTCTCACCCGGCGCCACCGGTGAAGTCAAACTCTTACTCGCGCCACTGACCACTCACGGCTTGTTGGTATCAGTTAAAGATGGTGGGACGGGCCTGCCTCTCTCTGATGTGCTGGTTAGACTTGAGCAGGGCGGGGAGAGTCAGAGCCTAACGACGACTCGTGGCTTCTTGCGCGATACCGACTGGTCGGCCGGCACCGATGAGACTGATGGTAATATTGAGATTAGCAATCCCCCTGGCGAACTGAAGCTGAAAAAAGTTTTAGATACTTATTCAGCTAGTGGCTACTTAATTTCGCATGTATTTGACGCTGGCACGGCTTCGACCACCTTTTATAATCTAGTCTGGCAACCGTTTGACCAAGCGACTTCGACTGGCGACAACAGCGTTCGCTTTCAACTAGCAACGAGTAATGACCCGGCGACCACCACCTGGAACTTTCTCGGGCCAGACGGCACCGACGTTACTTATTATGGCACCGCGAATACTAACCTTAACCCTATTCATAACAATCAACGTTATTTGCGCTACAAAGTTTATCTCTCAACCGCGGATACCAATTTTACTCCCAACCTTTCTGATCTTGCGCTGACTTATAGCTCGGAGTGTCTGCCCTTTGGCCAAGTCTTCTTCACCGATTTAACCGGTGGTACTTACGAGGTGGTAGCGAGCAAGACTGGTTACCAAGATTATCATGGTACAATCGAGGCGACAAACGCTTGGCAAATTTTAGAAATAACTTTAAATCCAAACTAATGAATCGTGCTTTTACTTTATTAGAAATGCTCTTCGTGATTAGTATCGCGCTGATTTTGGGTTTGGCGATTTCTAATTTTGGCGCGGATATTTTTAAACAAAATTATCGTTTTAATCGGCAATTAGTGGCTGACAATGAGGCTAAGCTGGCGCTGACAAGAATTACAGCCGAGTTGCGTCGAGCGCAACCCGCTTCAACTGGCGCTTATCCGATCGAGGGAGCAAGTTCAACGGGAATTATTTTTTACAGCGATCTCAATAATGATGGCGCGCGTGAACGTCTACGCTATTTTGTGAGTGGTAATAGTTTTCGGCGGGGGGTGATCGCTCCCACTGGTCAGCCCTATGTTTATAATTCGGCCAACGAGAGTCTCTCGACGGCCATTACTGATCTTGGCACCTCGACACCAATTATTTTTACCTACTATGATAGCTCGTATGATGGCACGGCTTCGTCGACCGCTTTGGTCGAGCCGGTGGAGATTAAAAATATCAGATTAATTAAAATTGAGTTACTGCATCTGGCCAGTCAAGTGATGTTAAGAAATCTAAAAGACAATCTATGAAAAAAGGTTACCTCCTCATCCAAGTTTTAGTTTTTGGCTCAATTGGTCTGATTATCCTTGGTGGTTTGATTGGTTGGGCGGGGACGAGCCTGTGCCTCTCGCGTTACTTGGTCTCGCGCGAGGAGGCCTTACAAATTGCCGAAGCGGGAGTTGATTATTATCGCTGGCATCTTGCTCACGCGCCTCAAGACTTTAGCGATGGGACAACTGGTGCCGGGCCCTATGTTCATTTGTTTAAAAATAAAGGCGGGGAGACAATCGGCCAGTTTGCGCTCACTATCACTCCGCCCCTTGTCGGCTCAACCATTGTTACGATTCGGTCACAGGGCGAAGTCTTTGACGATTCGGGAGCCAAGCGAACAATTGAGACAAAATTGGCGATCCCCTCACTCGCTAAATATGCGGTGGTTGCCAATGCCGACATGCGTTTTGGCGAGGGGACAGAGGTTTTTGGTCCGATTCATGCTAATGGCGGGATCCACTTCGACGGCCTAGCTCATAATCTCGTGACGAGCGCGAAAGAGAATTATGACGATCCCGACCACTCTGATCATAATTTAGAATATGGCGTTCATACTCACCTTAGCCCCATCGACCCCTTACCGCCAATTACGGTGCCTGCTCGCACCAACGTCTTTGTGGCCGGGCGTCAATTTCCCACTCCGGCGGTCGACTTTGTCGGTCTCTCCGCCGATTTGGCCGATATTAAGGTTAAAGCTAATACATCGAGCGGGCGCTATCTCGCTAGTTCCGGCTCGCAAGGTTATCACTTAGTGCTAAAGACCGATGATACTTTTGATGTCTATAAGGTTACCTCGATCAAATCGGCGCCCAGTGGTTGTAGTAACTCGACTACTGGCTGGGGCACATGGAGTATCAATCGCGAGACCTTTGTCGCTAATTACCCATTCCCCACTAACGGGCTAGTGTTTGTCGAGGATAATGTCTGGGTGTCGGGGCAAATAAATACGGCGCGTCTCACCATTGCTTCGGCCCGTTTCCCCGAAAGCACTAATACCAATACCAGCATCACCGTCAATAATGATCTCAAATATACTAATTATGACGGCCAAGATGTTTTGTCCCTCATCGCCCAAAATAATATCAACGTTGGTCTCTATAGTGAAAATGATTTGCAAATCGATGGCGCGTTGGTGGCGAAGAATGGACGGGCCGGGCGTTATTATTACACTGCCAATTGTGGCGCTGAGTATAAGCGGAGCAAATTGACTCTCTTTGGCATGATTGCCACCAACCAACGCTATGGTTTTGCTTACACTGATGGCACTGGTTATGATATTCGTAATCTTACCTACGACGGCAATTTGCTTTATGGTCCGCCACCCTCCTTCCCCCTTACTTCTGATCAATACCAAACGATCTCATGGCGCGAAATCTAAAAAGCAAACCCCGTCCCAACCTTAAGGTCGGGACGGGGCAGATGAGGAAGGTTTCTCAATTTGGACGTTTGGTCAACGAGCAACCGCCAGAGCGAAAGATGGGGCAACGCATCGTCGCCGGGCAAAATCGAATCTTGACATCACCACTGCCGTCTTTGGGGGCGCCGGTGATGGTTACTCCTTTTTGCCCATGTGGGCAAGCAAGGTATTGATCGTTGAAACTCCTGATGTGATGACTGGCCAATCCTGTTGTTCCCATTTCTCTCTTCCTCCTCTTGTTAAAGAACAATTGAACCTAAACGAAAACGATCCGGCCGGCGGGGCAGGATCGTTTGATTTCGTCTGAGGTCTGATTAGTTGGTACGAATTAAACTTCCCGCCCGAGGCATCATAAACCAGAAGCTAAAGAAGTAATTAATTCGACTAATCATCCTCAGCTCAGTTTAGCAAGAGTGCAAAAAAGAGGCAAGTAGCATATAATTTTAAAAAATGATTAAATCATTCTTTCTTTTCTTTTTGCTGTTTTTGTTTCCGGTTATATCTTTAGCGGCATTAATCGACATTAATACGGCGGGGTTGGCGGACCTGGACAAGATTCCCGAAGTTGGGCCGGTGATTGCGCAGAGGATTATTGATTATCGTAGCGCGAACGGTAGTTTTAAGACTGTTGAAGAAATTAAAAATGTGAAAGGGATTGGCGAGGCGACTTTCGCCAAGATGAAGGATTTTATCACGATCGGACTTGGTACTGGCACGGTGAGTGGTGATGATGATCAGACTGGCGGTGGTAATGAGCAAGAAAAGAGGAGTGATGATAATAATAAGGGTGATAAAGTTGGGGCGGGAACTGGTGATCAAGCCGGTAAGTCGGGGAGTTTTAAGATCAATATTGGCCAAGAGCGCTTAGCCTCAGTGCGGACGCCAATCAATTTTTCCGTTTCCGCTAATAAGAAGGGCAAGACGGAGAATGCTTATTATTGGAGCTTTGGCGATGGCACCAGCGCCTCGGGGCTTAAAGCAACTCATGCTTATCAATATCCGGGTCGATATAATGTAGTCTTAAACGCGGTCATTGACCAAGACGAAGAGGCGGTGGCGCGGACGACGGTGTTGGTGGTAGAGACAAAAATCAAAATCTCTCAAATCGATCCCCGCCAAGGTTATGTAGAAATTGCGAATAATGGAGACCGAGAGCAAAATTTGAATAATTGGAAATTGAAATTAGATAACCGAACGCACACCTTCCCCGCCGATACCATCATCAGTCCTAAGTCGACGATTAAAATCCCGGTTAGTTATCTCGGTTTTGATCTGTCGAAAATGACGGAGATTGCGCTCACTTACCCTGATGGTGGGGTGGTGAGCAAGGCGATCGTTCGTGAGGGTTTTGATCCGACTGAGGCACTTGCCATTCAACAGAAATTGGGAGTATTAAAGAAGCAATTGTCGTTAACCAAGACCGATACCAATCCGGGCAAGAAGGTCCAGAGTCAAGCTTCGCCAGCGCGATCAAATGTGATAGTATTAAAAAAAGAATTGGGCTGGTTCGAAAAAATCAAAAATGCAATATTTGAATAATACTTTTTGGCGGATGATTGTTGGTTTTATGTTTATTGTCGTAATGGCGATGGGCTTTCTCTTCCTTAGCCAGTTTTATGGTGATCAGAGTGATCAGCCTCAAGCCACAACGGGAGGTTGACCATTCTTGATTTTCTGTTAGACTAAGATGAGCCGTAGAAAGGAGGCGTCAATAAGTCCTCCCAAGGCCTGTCCGAACTGCCTGGCAGGCGGGTCGAAACGACGGCTATTAGCCGTTATTTTTATTAAATAAATTATGGCAATAGATAAGGAGCGAAAAATTGAAGTTATCAAGAAAATTGAGGAGATCATTGCTAAAGGCAAGTCACTCGTCTTTGTGAACTTTCACGGTCTGACCGTGGCGGGGATCAATAATTTGCGTCGCAATTTGCAGACCAAAGGGATGGGTTATTATGTCGCTAAGAAAACGCTGATTCGTCGCGCCTTCGCCGGGGCCAAGATTGAAGGTGAGTTGCCTGAACTTGGGGGCGAAGTGGCGATTGCTTGGGGCGACGATGATCTCGCGCCGGTCAAAGAGATTTATGACTGGCACAAGAAGAATCAAGATGTCATTAAGATCATTGGCGGAGTCTTTGAGGGGGCGTTTGCGCCGGCCGAGAAGATGTTGACCCTAGCCAAGATCCCAAGTCGTGAGGTCTTGCTTGGTCAATTTGTTAACATTATTAATTCGCCGATTCAAGGCCTCGTGATTGCCTTGGACGCGATTGCTAAGAAAAAATAATTATTATGGAGGAAAATAAAAATGTCGAAGTTCCGGCCAAATTCAAGGATATCGTGGAGAAGATTGAAGCGATGTCGGTGCTCGAACTTCATGAATTAGTCAAATTATTCGAAGAGAAGTTTGGTGTGTCAGCGCAGGCAACCGTGGTCGCCAGCGGAGCGGTGGCTGGTGAAGCCGTCGAGGAGAAGGACAGCTTCGCTGTTACCCTTACTTCGGCCGGTGATCAAAAAGTGCAGGTGATCAAGGCGCTTAAAGAGAAGCTTGGCTTGGGTCTCAAGGAGGCCAAAGATCTCGTCGATGCTGCCCCCTCAGTTTTGAAAGCAGAAGCTAAGAAGGAGGAAGCCGAGGAGATCAAAAAAGCCGTCGAAGAGGCTGGTGGTAAGGTCGAAGTGAAGTAAATTTTACTCTGAAATTAACTAGAGACCCTGATGTCAAGTCAGGGTTTTTGGTTTGACGAGAAGAACGAACCTTGGTAGTTTGTTGATATGGAGATCCTGTCAAAATTGTTTGGCAATAAAGAGCGAGTTAAGCTGATGCGCCTCTTTTTACTTAACCCTAACCTCTTTTATTCATTGAGCGATGCGACCAAGCGGGCGAAAATTACGGTTGGTTCGGCGAAACGGGAGTTGGCGTTACTTGAGGAGATTGGTTTTGTGACCGTTAAAAAGTTGGCCATGATTGCGCCAGCTATTGGCTCCGGTCAGAAGCGAAAGGCCAAAAAGGCGCCAGTCAAGAATCGGGTTTGGCAACTTAATCCGGACTTCTTTTTCGTTGAGCATCTAAAATCGATTTTTAATGCCGATTTTTTAGCCGGACGTGAAGATTTGGCCGAACGATTTAAGAATTGTGGCAAGGTTAAGCTGGTGATTCTCTCGGGGCTCTTTGTTCAAGATGGGGGGACACGAGCCGACATTTTGGTTGTTGGCGATGATCTGCGCCGTTCGGCGGTTGAGAACATTATCTCGACGATCGAGTCGGAGATTGGCCGAGAGTTGGTCTATGGCATCATGGATACGCGCGATTATCTCTTTCGGCTCACCTCGAGCGATCGCTTTGTGCGCGATATTGTCGATTATCCCCATAAACTCCTGATCGACAAGATGAGTGGATAACTATTGATGAATTTTTGGTGCTTTTATGCTAAACTAACGCTTGTCGACGATTAAAAATCATTGTTTATTAGTTTTAATTTTTTATAAAAATATGTTAATCGAAAGTTGGAGTCAGGCCTTAGCTACCTCGTTTCAGGGTTTGGCCAATGGGATGATTGCTTATGTGCCTAATATCATTGTGGCGGTTATCTTGTTTGTAATTGGTTGGGTTGTCGGGGAGGCCGTTGGGATGTGGGTGGCCAAGCTAATCCGCGCGATCAAGGTTGATCGGGTGCTTGAGAAGTTAGACTTGCACGCGCTCTTGCAACGAGCTGGTTATCGCCTAGATTCAGGTCTCTTCTTGGGGACTTTGATCAAGTGGTTTGTGATTGTGGGCTTTTTAGTCGCTGCGTTGGATGTCTTGCAACTAAATCAGGTCAACGTCTTCTTGCAACAGGTACTTGGCTATATCCCGCGGGTAATCATTGCTACGATTATCTTGATTGTAGCCGCGGTGATTGCCGAAGTGATGCAAAAGATTGTGGTCGCGTCAGCTCGAGCCGCTCGGGTCTCTTCTGCCGAGCTCTTTGGGGGCATTACCAAATGGTTGATCTGGCTCTTCGCCGTCGTGATGGCGCTTGAGCAACTCGGGATGATGGGTCCCTTCCTCCAAATCTTTATGACCGGGATCGTGGCGACCATTACCATTGCCGTTGGTCTCTCCTTTGGCTTGGGTGGTAAGGATGCTGCCGCCGGCTTCATCAACAAAATCCGCGGTGAAATCTCTCGCCGAGACTAGTTGACAAAAGAAACATAAGAGTTACAATTGAATCATGCTTGTGGGGCGTCAGCCCTATTCGGCTAAAACATAAGCTGAAGGCAAGCATACGAAAAAACATCGCTTTGGCGATGTTTTTTCGTTAATCTTCGTTGGGGTTACCTTTCATCGTGCTAAAGAGTTTGATATCCCGATACTTGTTAGTAACCCAAGCGGGGATAACACTCCAAAAATGAATTTGTCCGTTTTCGCCAACTTGCCTGACAATCACTTTTATTTTTCGATTATTTATGATCGCAATTATTCCCCAGTAGCGAATTACTTTTGAAACTTTGATTCTATTTTTCTTTTTCTTAATCAAAAATTCTTTTCTTGTTTCTTCGAATTCTTGATGAGTTGTTGATATCTCTAACAGCTTAGTCGCTAACGGTAAGAGTTTGAATCTTAATAACTGAGTGCCCCTGTCTCTTTCGTTGCGAGAATTTTTATAAATTAAATGATTAAAACTTTCGGAAGGGAAGGATATTTTTTGGCTAAAAAACGGCGAAAAAACAGAACCAATTTTACGATAGAAATTTTCAGCTTCCTCGCGTCGTTTTAGGTATTCATTTTGGTCACTCATTATTTTATATTTTATCACAAAGTTTGGTCGAGCTGTTAGCTTGACGGCGGGAATTTTTCGTATATACTTATGATTGTCAGTATGAATAGTAAGAAACAACCCAAAAACAAGCGGAAAGAATAGCTCGTTAAGTTGGGCTGTCTCGAAACCCGCTTGCCGAAAGCGGTTTTTTTCGGCCCAAGGCCGACCCGCCTCGGGCGGGCTTTCCCAGATCGACTGTCACTTTGTCAATTGAATCCCATCACGATAATCATATTCCAATTCATTGGGGTCTTTGGGTTATCGGAGGTGGAAGGTAGACCCCGTAAAATCCGCTACGCGGATCACGGGGCAAGAAACTGTAAAAACAAACAAACGAAAACTTCCCCATTCTTCAAGTGGGGGACAATGGTTTTCAAATTTCCTAATAGGAAATTAAGAGCGCAGGGTGGATGCCTTGACTCTAAGCAACGATGAAGGATGTGGCTCGGCTGCATTAAGCTTCGGGGAGGTGCCTAGCAACCTTTGATCCGGAGATGTCCGAATGAGGAAACTCTCTTGTATGAACTACAAGAACCCCGACGTTACGTCGGGGGGTAAACCCAGGGAATTGAAACATCTTAGTACCTGGAGGAAAAAAGAATAACTTGCCTGCGCAAGCAGGAAATCATTCCCTTAGTAGCGGCGAGCGAAACGGGAGAAGCCCAAACTCATGGTGCTTGCATCATGGGGGTTGTGAGGCAATGACGTAGATTACTAGAAAAGTTACAAAATGTTAATTTAGGCGAACCCACTGGGAAGTGGGGCCAGAGACGGTAACAGCCCGGTAGCCGAAAAATTAAACATCTTTTTTGTCATTGTTCTCGAGTACCTCGAGGAACGACTGCCTTGAGGGAATCCGCCGGCACTAACCGGCAAGGCTAAATATGCTTAGAGATCGATAGTGAACTAGTACCGTGAGGGAAAGGTGAAAAGTAGCCCGATGAGGGCGTTGAAATAGTACCTGAAACCCTGTGCTTACAAGGAGTCGGAGCGGAGCAATCCGTGACGGCGTGCCTATTGAAGAATGAGCCAACGAGTTTATGCATGTTGCTTAGCTAAGCTGCTTCGGTAGTGAAGCTTAAGGGAAACCGAGTATGAAAGTGCGTTTTTCAACTCTTAGTTTGGCCGGTCGCTTTTGGCCGATCGAACTAAGCAAGTTGAAAGGTAGTATGCATAAGACCCGAAACCGGGTGAGCTTGCCATGAGCAGGATGAACCTCGCCGAAAGGCGGGGGGAGGTCCGAACCGTTTAGTCGTGCAATTCTATCGGATGACTTGTGGTAAGGAGTGAAAAGCTAATCGAACTCGGTAATAGCTGGTTCTCTCCGAAATATCTTTAGGGATAGCGTCTAGCGAACCCTCTGGGGGTAGAGCACTGGAAGAGTTGAATAGGGAGCAATCTCGTCAACTCTATCAAACTCCGAATACCAGAGACTACTACTAGGCAGTAAGACTACGGGCGCTAAGGTCCGTTGGTCGAAAGGGAAACAGCCCAGATCTCAATCTAAGGTCCCTAAATCTATGCTAAGTGCACTTAAGAAGGTAAGATTTCATTGACAATGAGGATGTTGGCTTAGAAGCAGCCACCATTTAAAGAAAGCGTAACAGCTCACTCATCAAGAGATTTTGCGTCGCAGATTATCGGGGCTAAAGCATAGTACCGAAGATGAGGCATTCCGGCATTTATGTCTGGATGGGTAGGAGAGTGTTTTCTGTCGCGGTGAAGGTCCGACGCGAGTCGCGACTGGAGCGCAGAGAAGTAAGAATGTTGGCACAAGTAACCGCAACCGTGGTGAGAGCCCACGGCGTCGAAAAACTAAGGTTTCCTTGGCAATGTTGATCAACCAAGGGTTAGTCGGGCCTAAGGCGATGGCGAAAGCCGGAGCTGATGGACACACGGTTAATATTCCGTGACCTCGTTTAATAGTGATGGAATGACGGAGGAAATAAATTAGAGCGTATTATTGGATTTACGTGGTGAGTTTAGCTAGGTCGTTTTGGCAAATCCGGACGGCTGATTCAATTCAACTAGCGCACGAAGCCAAATTCCTTCCTTCGGGTTGGGAAATTCTGATGAAGCGCCTTCCGAGAAAAGTTTCTAAACTTATATTAAGCGAGACCGTACCGCAAACCGACACAGGTGGTTAAGTCGAGAAGACTAAGACGAACGGGTGAGAGATCCTCAAGGAACTCGGCAAAAAAGCGGCCGTAAGTTAGCGATAAGGCCTGCCCACTTTATGTGGGCCGCAGCTAAAGTATCCCTGGCGACTGTTTATCAAAAACACAGCTCCCTGCGAACTCGTAAGAGGATGTATAGGGGGTGACGCCTGACCAATGCCAGAAGGTCAAATAAGGTTGGTGAGATTATCTCAAGCTGATTTTATAAGCCCTGGTGAATGTCGGCGATAACTATAATCGTCCTAAGGTAGCGTAATTCCTTGTCAAGTAAGTTTTGACGTGCACGAATGGCGTAACGACTGGGGAACTGTCTCGAGGATTTGCCCGGTGAAAATACAGTGGGGGTGAAGATGCCCTCTACCTGCAGTTAGACGAAAAGACCCCAGAAGCTTTACTACAACTTGATATTGAGTATACGTTTGAACTGCGTAGCATAGGTGGCAGGATTTGAAGCGACGGTTTCGGCTGTCGTGGATCCAACAGTGAAATACCACTCTGTCCGAAGGTATATTCTAACCTCATCGGCAAAAACGATGGGAGACAGTATCTGGTGGGTAGTTTTATTGGGGCGATATCCTTCAGGACATGAATAAATTTCGTGTTCTGAAACTATGTCGCCTCAAGGAAGTTTAATCCACTTCCAAAACAAATAAAATTAGGGGGTGCCTCAAAAACTTGAGGTAGGTAATCAGCTATATGCTGGAACAACTGTCCCTTAAATGGGTGTAGATATTGCGTTACCAAAGTGTAAAAATACGCAATTGCAGTCAATCAGCAGGAAAGACTGGTATGTGAGTTAGATAATGAGCGGGAACTAGGCAATGCCCGTGGCCTACATTAAGGCATTGCTATCCGTTCAGAGGGAGGGCAGGAGTCTAGCAACTCCTGTCCTCCTGCTCATTATCTAGCTTGCATCCAGAATCCTCAGAGACTATACGCTGGCTCTATTGTAAAATAGATGATGATATAGCCCGATCTTCATGGCGACATGAAGTCTCATTATTAAAATGAGAACCCAAAAAAATGAATACCAAAGAAATTAGAGAGAAAAAGAAGTCTCTTAAACTTACGAAGCTTCAGTGCGAAATCTTAGTTGGTACTTTGCTCGGTGATGGCCACCTTGAAACCTTAAATGGTGGCAAGACTTATCGCTTGAAAATTGAGCATAGTGTTAGACAAAAAGATTATACGCTCTGGCTTCATGATAAATTTCGAGAATGGATTAACGGAGAAATATACGAAAAAGAAAAAAATGGTAAAAAGTATGTTGGCTTCACTACTTATGCTCACGGCGCTTTAAGATTTTATGGTCAGATTTTCTACAATCGAGATCATAAAAAAATAGTTCCGCTGATGATTGGAAAATTACTTAAATCAATTGGTTTAGCCGTTTGGTTTATGGACGATGGATCGTGGAAATCAGATAAGCATAAGACGTACATAATTCATTCTACAGGATTCAATTATAAAGAATTGGAGGAGATTCAAAGGGTTTTGCAAAAAACTTTTAATCTTGAAACAAGCTTGCATCGGCAAATGGGAAAATACTGGCGAATTTATGTTAAATCAAAATCAGCTAAAGATTTTGAGAAAATAATTTCACCGTATACAAAGATTATGCCATCGATGAAAGCGAAAATGGGTAACAAACATGCCTAAAAAGTAACGGAGGAGTTTATTAAGGTCAGCTAGGCGCGAATGGAAACCGTGCCGATAGTGTAATGGCATAAGCTGGCTTAACTGCAAGACGTGCATGTCGAGCAGGTGCGAAAGCAGGACATAGTGAACCGACGGTCCGTATTAGACGCGGCCGGAGATTAACGGATAAAAGCTACTCTGGGGATAACAGGCTAGTTGTGCCCAAGCGTCCATAGCGACGGCACAGTTCGGCACCTCGATGTCGGCTCATCTTATCCTGGGGGTGGAGAAGCTCCCAAGGGTTTGGCTGTTCGCCAATTAAAAAGATACGCGAGCTGGGTTCAAACCGTCGTGAGACAGGTTGGTCTCCTATCTACTGCAGGCGTTGATAATTGAGAAGATCTGCTTCTAGTAAGTAATTGCTACTTGGCAAAGAGATTTGCCATGACAATTTGGCTTATAACGGTGAAGCCTTCATAAATGTTCTGGCAACTGGATAATATTGGCGTTGGTCCGTACAATATTGTATAATTACTTGAGGACCAGAATATTTTTAAGGTAATACCGTGGGAAGTCGATCTAAAATCAATTTGGCTTATATTGCCGGTTTTCTAGACGGCGATGGTAGCCTGATGCTCCAAGTTAAAAAGCGAAGCGATTGTGTTCGCGGATTCCGCTTGATGGCAACGATTTGTCTTTATCAAGACAAACGCCACAAAGCTCCTTTGCAATCAATTCGCAAAATATTGGGCATCGGTTATCTGTCGGATAGAAATGATGGCATGTCTGAATTACGAATTAATGGTTTCAGACAAATTAAAAATATCCTAAGCGATTTATTGCCTTATCTAAGATTCAAAAAAGTGCAAGCGAGGGCTTTGCTCCAGGCTTGCCAGATTTTAGATAAAACTTCGCTTCGAGATTTAAGCCAAAGACACCTCAAACAAGTAGTTGATTTAATTTTAGTCATTCAAAATGAAAATTATGTGACTAAGAGAAAAAAGACTAAAAGTGAGTTGTTTAAGATTTTAGATTTGACCCCGTAACGACTTGTCCTGAAAGATGGACAGACTTAGATAATGGCGAATCATTTCACTGAAAATGACGGTTTATCTAGGTAAGATGCCAACATCCTACCCGTGGCAACGGGAGGATGAAGATATAGTCTGCGCTCCTAGAAATAGGGGAAGAAGCGACGAGAGGACCGAAGTGGACTGACCTCTGGTCTAAGGGCTGTACCGCCAGGTGCAACGCCCCGTAGCTAAGTCGGGAAAGGATAACCTCTGAAAGCATCTAAGAGGGAAGCCAACTTCAAGATTAATTATCATTATGAGACTCGTAAGAGATTATTACGTTGATAGGCTTTAGGTGTAAGCATAGTAATATGTTTAGCTAAGAAGTACTAATCAGTCCATCCTATTAGGAAATTTGAAAATCATTTGTTTGTTTACCCTGAGCTTGTCGAAGGGTTGAATATTTTGTTTCGGTGGTTTGACGCGGTGGTCACACCCGTTCTCATTCCGAACACGGCAGTTAAGCACCGTAGTAGCGATGGTACTCGTAAGGGGAGAGTAGCTAGCCGCCGGAACAAAGGATTCAACTCACTAATCTGCCCACTTTAAAAAAGTGGGTTTTGTTGTTATGATTTAAATATGGCTTCTTGGGCGCGACAGCGACAATTTTCTTACCTCTTTGGGATTTTGGCTTTTTTCGCTATCGTTGGCCTAATTATTTTCTTAATTTATAAACCTCGTCCAACTTGTTTTGATGGCAAACAAAATCAAGATGAAAAAGGGGTTGATTGTGGCGGCGTCTGTGCTAAAGCTTGCGCCAGCCAAGCGCGAGAACTGAAGGTTTATTGGGTTCGTCCGCTTAAAGTAGCTGATGGTTGGTATGATCTTTCGGCCTTGGTTGAAAATTTGAATCAAAACCTCGGCGCTCGCCGGGTAGATTATACCTTCTCGCTTTATGATACTAACAACATTATCATCACAAAACGGGTAGGGGCTACTTATATTAATCCGGGTGAGAAGTTTGCCATCTTCGAAAGCCGAATTGATACAGGCGAACGTCAGGTGGGCAAGGCTTTTATTGAATTTCTCACTCCCACCTGGGAGAGAGCGAAGACGGTACCCAAGACCATCTATCTTGAGAAAATAAATTTCACTAATACTCCCAAACCACAACTTCACTATACCGTGACCAATGGCGGTTTGAAGGTCGCCAGTAATTTGCAAATTAGCACTCTTTTGTCAGATATTAACGGCAATTCTTTTGCGGCTAGCGCGACCAAGATTGATAAACTAGAACCAAATGGCAAACAAGATGTCTATTTTACCTGGCCCGTACCCCTTGTGGCCGATCCAACTTATATTGACACTTATTGGCGCCTGAACACTTTTACCTTGGTTAATTAATTGGTTATGGCGCGTTTTTTTAGCAAATTAGGCTTGTTGTTAGACAGTCGGGTTGATTGGCTCTTGCTCTCGGCGACCTTGCCCTTAGTTGTCTTTGGCCTGATGACGATGAACTCGTTTACAAGTCAGAGTTATTATTTTGGTCGTCAGATTACTTGGCTCTGTCTCGCTTATGCCCTGGCTCTTGCTTGTAGTTTTGTTGATTGGCGTTTATTGCGTAAGAGTTTAGTAGTGACCAGCTTTTATTTGATAACAATTATAACCCTGCTGGCTCTCTTGGTGCTTGGTCATGTCGCCAAGGGAGCCCAAAGTTGGTTTCTACTCGGCGGTTTCTCTCTCCAACCCGCCGATTTTATGAAACTTACCTTAATCTTGGTATTAGCCAAATATTTTTCGAAGCGGCATATCGAGATTGCTAACATTAGGCATATCATCATCTCTGGTATCTATGCGTTTGTTCCCTTCATTATCATCTTGCTTCAACCTGATTTTGGTTCAGCGCTGATTATTTTCATGGTTTGGTTGGGGATGATTTTGGTCTCTGGTGTTTCGAAAAAACATCTTCTCCTTCTGTTTATGCTGGCAGTTGTCTCATCAGTTGGGGCTTGGTCATTTGTCCTCCAACCTTATCAAAAGGATCGGATCAAGACTTTTATTAACCCCTTAGCCGACATCCATGGTTCTGGCTATAACGCTTTTCAATCGACGATCGCGGTCGGCTCGGGGCAAATTTTAGGTAAAGGGGTAGGTTATGGCACGCAGTCACGTCTTAAATTTTTGCCCGAATATCAAACTGATTTTATCTTTGCCGCTTTTACTGAAGAATGGGGGTTGGTTGGCGTGATTATTGTCTTTGGCCTATTTGGTTTTATTTTGTGGCGGATTGGGCAAATTGCTTTGGTTGGAGCAACGAATTTTGAGACGCTCTTTGGCCTCGGTCTGATTATTATGTTACTGTCACACTTTATTATTCATGTGGGCATGAATATTGGTCTTTTACCGGTTACTGGTTTGCCGATGCCCTTTATGAGTTATGGTGGGTCACACTTAATGGTGGAGTTTATTGGCCTCGGTATTTTAATGGGCATGCGTCGTTACTCCCTCTCCTTCCACCGCAATGACGTAAAGAATGAGTTTATCGGGCCACAGTGATTAGATATCCCTTGCCAAGTTGCTCGGGGGGGGGGGTATTATTGGGGTATTAGAAATTAATTAAAATTTTATGGAAAATATTGAATTACCAAAAAAATTAGAGGCAAAAGTGGGAAAAGAAGGAGCAGTTTTCCTAAGCGAGGGAAAGTGGTATGTTGCTAGTTATGTTAGTGAACCTAAGGATTCTATGGTGGAGGCGATAAACTTGGCAATGAACGGGGGAATTTCTATCTATGAGATGACTTATATGTTTAAGCGTCATGGGACATCTATTGGCGAATGTTTTGAACAAGACCCGGGGGCAGTTATTGATTTTCTTCAGAAAAAATTTGAAAAAGAATTGGGTTATTTAAGTAAAAAACAGGAAGTTGATACAGAGGGCTATAAAAAACTTTGCGACAGCCTGATTAACATTCGGGATAATCAAGTTTTGTCTGGGCAAGACGAGTTGAGTAATGTTATATCTGAGATGATTGCCAAATGTGAGTCCTTGGTTAAATAATAAGAAAGATTATAGAAAAAAGGAGGCTTAGCCTCCTTTTTTCTTGTTCGACGTGTTATAATTGTAAGAAGTTAATAACCAGATGGGGGATGAGAATTGTTTTTCCACCCCATTCCCCATTTGGTTGGTAATATATGAAAAAAGAAAACAACTACGCTTTTATTGATAGCCAAAATTTGAACTTGGCAATTCGGGAATTGGGCTGGAAATTGGATTTTGCACGTTTTCGAGTTTACCTTCGAGACATGTATTCTGTTTCCGAAGCCTTTATTTTTATTGGTTATGTCAGTGGCAACATCGAACTTTACAAACATCTTCAGCAAGCAGGTTTTATCTGTGTTTTTAGACCGACCTTAACTTACCAAGATGGCACGACAAAAGGCAATTGTGATGCGGAGTTAGTTTTGCAGGCGATGATTGAATATCCCAAATATGACAAAGCGGTGATTGTAACGGGAGATGGTGATTTTCATTGTCTAATCAAGCATTTAGTTGGGAAAAATAAATTGAAGGCTGTTATGATTCCGAATAGATTTAAGTTTTCTGCCCTACTGAAATTTAAAGTATTTCGCCAGTATTTAAGATATATGAACAATCTGGACAAGAAATTATCTTACAAAAAAGAAAAGGCCCCGTAAGGACGAAACCTTAAGGGGTGATCTTTTCCGTTGGTGATTAGGTCAATTATATACTCAGCTTTTATATAAGTCAAGCGTTTTTGTTTATCTAATTTTTAGTCTATAATCACCTTATGTCTAAAAAAATTATTGCGGGGAATTGGAAGATGAATCCAGTGACCCTAAAGGAGGCCAAACTCACTTTTGGCGGGATTAAAAAGGTCGCCAGCGGAGCGCGTAAAGCAAGTGTCTTAATTTGCGTGCCTTCGATCTATTTATCAGACTTAAAAAAGGCGAATTTAGGAGGGAGAGTAGAATTAGGGGCGCAAGATTGTCACTGGGCCGATCAAGGAGCGCAAACGGGCGGGGTATCGGCTTATATGATTCGTGATTTAGGGGTAAAGACGACAATCATTGGTCACTCTGAACGGCGGGCAAGTGGTGATACTGATGAGATTATTAATAAAAAGGTGCATACTGCCCTCACTGCTGGTCTTCGTGTCGTCTTTTGTCTGGGCGAGACCGAGCGGGGCAAGAATGGTGACTATTTAGCTATCTTGCAGAGACAATTAGAAATTGGTTTGGCCAATTTCCCTGCTAAACTAGCTGATCGACTAATCGTGGCGTATGAACCAGTCTGGGCAATTGGTAAAAATGCGACTGGCGTTGAGACCCCCGACGGCTTTCTTCATAATAAAATTTTTATCCGCAAGGTCTTAGCTGGGATCGTGGGGCGTAAAAAGGCGCTCTTGGTGCCAGTACTCTATGGTGGGTCAGTTAACCCGCAGAATGCTGGGGAATTTCTTAACGCTGGCCAAGCCGATGGGCTCTTGGTCGGGCGTGACTCTTTAAACCCAAAAAATTTTGGTGAGATTATCAAAATTGCCGAAACAGCCAAATAGATAAAAAACATCCCGTTGGAGCCTCACTAGAGGCCCAACGGGTGAATATTGGGGACCGAACCTATTGGATAATATGCGTCAGCGCATGCATATCGAGCTTAACCTTGCAGAGAAGCCGGCAGAATGGCCCGATGGTCGGCTTGCCTCCTCCTTTGGGTTTGACAAAAACCGCTTGTTGATTGGCTTGTATTGTGTCGCCACAGGTTCGACAAGGAACATCTTCTGTGACGTCTTCGACACAAGTTTCCCCTAAAAGAACATTAACCGCGTCAGCGCGGCTTTTTATCTGGGTCATAGTTGTGACCTCCTTTCCTGTATCATCCTAACATAATCAAAAAATAAAGTCAAATTTGCGTGAAAATCTTTTGTGTTATACTGGGCGTATGAAGATAATCAATCAATTAAAAAAGAAAGATTTATTAAACAAAAAGGTTCTCGTGCGCGTTGACTTTAACGTGCCGATTAAAGCGGGTAAAGTTGCTGACGGTTTTCGCCTTGAGCAAAGTTTGCCGACGATTGAGTATTTGTTAAAAAATGGGGCGCGCGTAATTTTAGCTAGTCACTTGGGCGATGCTGGTAAAAAGAGTTTGGCGCCAGTGGCCAAATACTTGAGCAAATATTTTGGCGTTAAATTGGTCAAAAAATTTAGTGATCCGAAATTTAATTTATATTTGGCGGCCGGGCAAGTAGTGTTGTTAGAAAATATTCGCCAACATGAAGGCGAGAAGAAGAATGATCCTGATTTTGCTAAAAAGTTAGCGAGTTTGGCCGATATTTATGTTAACGATGCCTTCTCGGTTTCGCACCGCGCTCATGCTTCAGTTTCGGCTGTTACTAAGTACCTGCCAAGTTATGCAGGTTTGCTTTTTGACAAAGAATTGAAAAATTTGAGTTTGGCGCTTAAACCGAAGAAGCCCTTTGTTGTTATCTTGGGGGGTATTAAATTTCAAACCAAAATTCCCTTAATCAAAAAGTTTCTTAAAACCGCTGATCAGATTTTTATTGGTGGCGCCTTAGCCAACTCTTTTTTTAAAGCTCAAGGCCAAGATGTCGGCAATTCAATCGTTGATAGTGATGTCAGTTACATCAAGCCATTTTTGAAAAATGTAAGAAGACCTGTCCGCCTCGGGCGGATTATTTTGCCTCTAGACACAATAAAAAATAAAAAGAATCAGATTGTTGATATTGGACCAAAATCAATAGAAGAAATTAAAAAGCTGACTAAAAACGCCAAACTAATTTTATGGAATGGGCCAATGGGTTGGTTTGAACAAGGGGCGAAGAAGGGGACATTAGAGACCGTCAAAATTGTGGCCGGCGCGCGCGGGTTCTCCATTGTTGGCGGTGGCGATACTCTCTCGGCAATTGCTGAACTTGGATTGAGTAAGACCAGCCCAAGGCTGGTGGGCCTTGGGCCCAAGATCAATTTTGTCTCTACCGCTGGTGGTGCCATGCTCGACTTCTTAGCCACAGGCACTTTGCCGGGGATTAAAGCGTTGAAATAATTTTTTATAACAAAAAATGCCGCGTCCAAGATCTCTCTCGAACGCGGCTAGTGAGGTGTGGGCGACGAAAACAAACTGGATTCCGCCCAAAATCCTGACCGTCAGATTCTTCGGCGACATCTTCCGCGGGCCCTGGTCTAGAGCTCGTTTGGGGCTTGTCGCCTAAGTTCAAGCTTCACTTCCAAAGGCTAGAAGCTGGCGGGAACATTCGCTCCCAACACACCAGTTTTCGCTCTGATCTGGACTGGAGATCTTCGCTATCAGCCGGATTTTGAGAATCGGTCTTGGCTCGCCTGAACGCTTAAGTCAAGGAACTCTCTAATCTGCTATCAGTATAGCACCCCCACAAAATTTGTCAAGTGTTTTTAGGGATTAAAATGGCAAAAGGCCAAAATATGGCCTAAAATAAGGACATTTTAGTTAGGCAAAAGGGATTCCTTGATGGTGTTTTGGGTAGTTTCGAAATCATCTTTGGTCTGACCACCATGCCCCTTCCAATGCTCAAAGCCGTCACCGGTAAAACGCGGGATGAGGTGAACGTGGGCGTGCACCACGAGTTGGCCGGCGGCGGATTCGTTGTTCCAACCAATATTAATGCCGTCGGCTTTGGTCGCGTCTTTAATTGATAAAGCTAGTTTTTGTAAAACCGGACCTAATTTTGTTAGCAAACCAGCTGGTAAGTCTAATAAATTGCGAGAGTGCTTTTTGGGCAATAATAAAGTGTGGCCGAGATTAATCGGGTTGATGTCTAAGAAGGCGAGCCAATCATTATCCTCATAAACCTTATAACTTGGGATCTCCCCGGTAATAATTTGGCAAAACAAACAAGGGTCATTATTCATGAAAGTATTATATAAAATTCCTAAACACTTGTCCCGTTAGAAAATTTGATAAACTGTGATAGGATGGTGTATGTCTAAGTTTTTTAATTTTCTAATGGGATGAAAAAATGGAAGTTACGTGAACCAGTTCCTGATAAAACAGATAAAAATCTAAAACAATATCCTGAATTAGTCAGGAAATTGCTTTTTTATCGCGGGGTGAAGACGGTTGAGATGGCGGAGAAGTTTTTGCATCCAAATTATGAGCGTGATTTGCTCGACCCTTTTTTAATGAAAGATATGGATCGGGCGGTCGAGCGCTTTCTCTCGGCGATTCAGCATAAGGAGAAAATTATTATTTTTGGCGATTACGATGCTGATGGCGTGCCCGGCTCGGCGATGCTGGCGCTCTTTCTCCATAAAATTAAGTATCACGATTTCGAAATTTATATTCCCGATCGCAATAACGAGTCTTATGGCTTGAGTCCGGAGACGGTTGATGATTTTGCCAAGAAAAAAGTTAAACTGATTATCACCATTGATTGCGGCATTACCGACGTAGCCGAGACGAAGTTGGCCAACGAGCACGGGATTGATGTGATTATTACTGATCATCACTTAGTTCCGGCTGAACTTCCGCCAGCGTTGGCGATTATTGATGCTAAACAAGCGGATGATGAATATCCCGAGAAGATGCTGGCTGGTTCGGGCGTGATGTTTAAATTTATTTGCGCGGTGCTGGCCAAAGAGCGCTTTAACATTTCGACCGGTTGGGAGAAATGGCTCCTCGATTTGGTCGCGATTGCGACCGTGACTGATATGGTGCCTCTGGTCGGAGAGAATCGCTTACTTACTTACTATGGTCTCAAAGTTTTGCGCCAAACCAAGCGTTTAGGACTTATTGCCTTGCTTGATTTGATTAAGACTAAACCACAAAATGTGACCGAAGATGATATCAGCTTCATGATTGGTCCGCGTCTTAACTCAGCGAGCCGAATGTCGCACGCCTCGCAAGCTTATTATATGCTCACGACTTATGACGAGGCGGAAGCGGTGACAATTGCTCGACATTTGGAAGATAAAAATAAAGAACGACGCGAGGCGGTGGAAAAGGTGATTAGGGCGGTGGATGAGCTGATTGATCCTGATAACCTACCACCGGTAATTGTGGCCGGTTCGCCTGATTGGGGCTTAGGGATGCTAGGGCTGACCTCGTCGCGTTTGGTCGAGAAATATGGCCGGCCGGTTTGGCTCTGGAGCAAAAATGCTAAAGGGATAATCAAGGGTTCTTGTCGCTCGGATGGCACTATTAACTTGGTAGAGGTAATGCGCGAGGCGGGCAAAGACGGATTTTTCTTGGATTTCGGCGGGCATGCGTTGGCTGGCGGATTTTCGCTGGCGCCCGAAAAAGTTGACGAATTAGCCCAGCGCTTAATCTCTGCCTATGAGCAGGCGGAGAAAAGAGAAATAGAAGAGGAGTTATTAGTTGATGAACAGTTGTCGCTTGAGCAGGTTAATTGGGAAACTTATAAATTGATCGAACCGTTGGCGCCCTTTGGGGTTGATAATCCGAAACCTGTTTTCTGGCTACCAAATATCGAAATTTTTTCAGCCAAATCTTTTGGCAATGGGGGTTTGCATCTCGAATTGGTTTTTCAAAAAGAGAATGGTGATAAAATTTCGGCGATTGGATTCTTCCAATGTTTGCCAGGGGAGTTTGATGGTAAAGACGGGCATCACTTCCACGGCATTAATTTAACTAAAGGCGAGAAAATTGACGCCTTAGTTACGCTCGAACGCTCCACCTTCAAAAATTATCCCGAACTTCGCCTACGCATTGTCGACTTAAAGAAAGCGGAGTAAGATATAAGATATGAGCAAGATCGTACTATATACCGATGGCGGGGCGCGGGGCAATCCGGGACCGGCGGGGGCGGGTGTGTTTATTTATAACGACAAGGGCGAGATTATCCGCAAAGCTCACCTTTTCTTGGGCAAAATGACGAACAACGAAGCCGAGTATCAGGCGGTACTGCTTGGCTTAGATACATTGAAAAAGACCTTTGGCAAAGATAAAATTAAAGATTTAATGATTGAGATTAAGCTGGATAGTGAGCTAGTGTGCAAACAATTACGTCATGAATATCAGGTCAAAGAAGCGAACTTGGTGCCCCTTTTTATGAAAATTCATAACGCGCGGGTTGCCGATTTTCCTAATTTGAAATTTGAGCACATCCCACGAGAAAAAAATGCTGAGGCCGATAAGTTGGCTAATCAGGCGATGGACGAGGGTAGTGCCCGCGAGGCGCAAGGGTCGATATTTTAATAATTTCTATTTATTTTTTCACCTATGGAATTACCAGAGATGCCCGGTGTTGATCTCCCAATTGAGGAGATTGCTAAAGATCTAAGCAGAGAGGAAGAAGAAAGAAAGGAACGTGAGTATTGGAACAAAAAAATTAGTTTAGAAGGGACTGGCTTAGGTACTCGCCACGACGAAACCGCTTGGAAGAATGATCCCGAAGCTCATCAGTCAGCTGCTTAACTAGGAATGACAAAAATCCGCCAAATACTGACCTTAGTTATTGGCGGATTTTTAGTTGGAATTTTGTTGGCAAGTTTTGTCGATTTCGGCTGGTCAATAATTGGTCTCTTTTTGATTTTGGCGCTGGCTTTTGGTGGGTTGTTTTTGAAAGAAAAATCTCGGATTTTTGCGGTTGTCGCGATAATTTGTTTCGGCCTCGTTCTTGGTTTAGCGCGTTTTTCTTTTGTTCGTGACTCGGCCGAAAATAAAAAAATAATAACTAGTTGTTCTCAATCTCAAAAAGTAATGAAAGAAGAACCGGTGGGTTGTCGTGGTTTAGTTATTACTGATCCGGATCGGCGAGAGAAGACGACTCGCTTAGTAATCGAAGAAGTTGTGCGAGATCCCATCTCGCTACGCGAGAAACGATCTCTCACAACTTCCAAAATCCTTGTCATCACCGACAACTTCACCGACTACTTTTATGGCGATCAGATCGAAATTATAGGCAAAATTGAACGCCCACAAAATTTTTTAACCGAGCCGCCTTCGCCAAATGCTTCGGCGCGCCAAAGCAAGGTTTTTGATTACCAGAATTATCTCAAAGTGCGCGGAATTGAATACGTTGCTTATTACCCCAAAATCAAAATTTTCGCTCATAATCAGGGCTCGATGATTAAAGCTGGCCTTTTTGATTTCAAAAATAATTTTCTTGCTAACCTTAGGCAGGTTTTGCCGGAACCGTCCGCCACTTTGGGCGGGGGCTTAATCTTGGGCGATAAGGGCGGTTTGGGCCAAAAGACAGAGAACGAATTTCGACGCGCGGGAATCTCACATATTATTGTCTTGTCTGGCTATAACATTACGGTCGCGGCCAAGGGCGCGATGATTATCTTTTCCTTTATTCTTGGGGCGTGGTCATGGTTAGCGGGCATAGTGGCAATTATTTTATTTGTCTTGATGGCTGGGGGCGAGGCGGCGGCCGTGCGCTCGGCCTTTATGGTTGGGTTGGTTTTGCTGGCCCAACGTTTTGGGCACAAATTTAATGCGGGCGTTGCTCTCCTCACCGCCGGTTTCTTGATGGTGCTCTGGAATCCGCGTTTGCTCGTCTTCGATCTCGGTTTCCAGCTCTCATTTTTGGCCACCCTGGGGATGGTTTATATTTCGCCTTTAGTTGCGAAACTTTTGAGTTCGGCGAACAAATTTTTGAGAAGTCGTTTTTCACGTAGTGAAATGGGACTTCGCGGAAATTTGGAGCACGAGAGCCAGCTTTTGCGAAAAACGACTTCTGGCTCACTCGAAGTCGCATTTCTCAAAAGCTGGCCCGGCGCCCTTAAGGAGTTGGTGGCGACAACGACGGGGGCTCAACTTGCCGTTTATCCATGGCTCCTGCTCCAGACCGGCAATGCTACTTTAATCGGTTTCATTTCCAACATCTTCATCCTCCCTGCCGTCCCGCTCGCCATGCTCGGCAGTTTTATCACGGGCCTGCTTGGTTTCATCTCTTATTATCTCTCACTCCTCATTTCTTACCCAACCTATTTTCTCCTTGCTTATATTCTCAAATTAGCCCACTGGTTTTCTTTGTTATAATCAAGGAGTGAAATATCGTTGGAGTTTTATTTTTCTACTTTTGATTTTGGTCGTTACTGTTTGGTTGATGATCCTTTGGGAGACACCGAGCAAATATCTAACAGTCAGTTTTTTGGATGTTGGCCAAGGTGACGCGATTTTGATCACCGCGCCCAATCGCAATCAAGTCTTAATTGACGGCGGGCCGAATAATTCGGTGATTCGTGGATTAGGGCAAGCGATGCCATTTTTTGATCACTCAATTGACCTCGTGATGGAGAGTCATCCCGACCAAGATCATATTGGTGGTTTGCCCGAGGTTTTTCGCCGTTATCAAATAAGTGGTTTTATTGAGCCGGATTTTAAAGCCGAGACGATGGTTTATAAAAATTTAGAAAATAAAGTGATAGAAGAAAAAGCGGAACATATTATCGCAAAATCAGGAATGAGAATAATTTTGAGCCCAAATGTTAATCTAGAAATTTTGTCGGCTCGACCGTGGCAACTTGGTCCGCGGGGAGGGAAGCCGGATACTAATATGAGTTCGATTATTGCTCGGCTCACTTATGCCTCGACCACTTTTCTTTTTACTGGCGACGCGCCAGTTAAATTAGAAAATCAATTGATGGCCCAAGAGCCCGATAAACTAAAAGTCAATGTGCTAAAAGTCGCGCACCATGGCGCTAAATCAGCAAACTCGCTCGCTTTTTTCAAAGCGGTTAAACCCGAGTACTCGATTATCTCGGTCGGCGCCAAAAATCGTTATAATCACCCCAGCCCAGAGACGCTCGGCTGGCTTAAGTTAGTTGGCGGGCAGGTTTTGGAGACCAAAGATTTGGGGACGATTACCCTAAAATCCGACGGGGAGACCGTCGGATTTTAGCTTATTTAGATTTGATGGTTAGATTTTTGCCCGCCTTTAAGCACTTAGTACAAATCTTAATCCGGCGACCATCGGCAGTTTTGGCCCATTGCAAATTAGGCTGTTTGCGCTGAACAGGAATCGGGTTATATTTGGTGGCGCGCACGCGGTTAGAGTAACCTCCAACCAAGCGCGAACCTTTATCACAAATCGGGCAAGTTTTCATATTAGTGCCTGTATGCTATCATTATATTGCCTTTTTGGCAAATTTTGCTTATGGATCCTCTCTTTATTTTTTCAATTACTGTTTTGATCATGTCGGTGGTCGTTCATGAAGTTTCGCACGGCTGGGTGGCCTATATTTTGGGTGATCCGACCGCCAAATTGGCTGGCCGGCTGACTCTTAACCCGATCCCTCATATTGACCTTGTTGGCTCAATTATTGTGCCCTTGGTGCTCTCACTCTTGCCCGGGGGTATTGTCTTTGGCTGGGCGAAACCAGTCCCTTATAACCCTTACAATCTGCGAGCTGGCAAATATGGTCCGGCTTACGTGGCGGCTGCCGGTTCAGCGGCCAACCTAAGTCTCGCCCTAATCTTTGGTCTTTTTATTCGTTCTGGTCTAGCCGTGGCTTGGCTTGGCGCTTCAGCCTTACCTTTGCTCTCGACAATTGTCTTGGTTAACATTATGTTGGCCCTTTTTAACTTAATCCCGGTGCCACCGCTCGACGGCTCAACCATCCTCTTTTCGCTCTTGCCCTATCGCTCGAGAATTATCGAATCTTTTTATAAATACCAATTAATTGTCATTTTAGTGGTGATTTTCGGCGCTGGCTTCATTATTGATAAGGCGGTGATGCTTATCTACGCCCTCATTACGGGGCTGTAGAATTTACTTGCCAAGAGACGTAATAGACTTTATAATAAGGACATGTCAAGTATTATTCAATTTGTCGTTAAAAGAGACGAAGACGGGATGTATTGTGCCAAAGCCGTCGATTTTCCTATTTTTACTGGAGCCAAAACCCTTTCTGAGCTTGAAAATAATATCCGAGAAGCGACAGAACTTTTTTTGGAGGATGAGGATTTAGCTTCGCTCGGTCTTTCCCCAGAGCCGTCCATGCTTGCTAATTTTGAAATTCCACGTACGGTTTATGCCTAATAAACTCCGGGTTCTTTCTGGGCGAGAAATAGTAAAATTTTTAGAGAAAAGTGGTTTTTGCCAGTGTTCGACTCATGGTAGCCACGCCAAACTAAAGCGAACAATAGACAAGCAAACTCAAACTTTAATTGTTCCTCTCAACAAAGAAATTCCGAAGGGGACCTTACGTGATATTTATAGTCAGATTCTTGAATATTTACCAAAATCATCAGGAGCAGAAGATTTATTTTTCACTGATTAAAATCTTGCATTTTTTATCATAAATCTCTTATTTTAATCCGTATTTTAGTAAAACTGGGGTTTGGGCTATTTAAGAATTGCGTAGTATTGACAACGTAGGTTATTTGGGTGTATAATGAGTAGTAGATAGAAAGGAGGACAAAATGTCCATACAGTCCGTAAGAACCATTTCCAATGGGAAAGACGAAGCCGATGTGGTGCTTGCTTCCTCAGGGGAGCTCATGGGCAAAGAAGGCAATATAACGACAGCAGAAGTAGTTGCCGGTATTGCACGGTTGGGCCTGAGGCAATGCCCTGAATGGGTCAGCGATCAAATCGAGAGAGAACAAATGAGGCTTCGGGCTGAAGGTCGCGGAGACAAACTTGCGATGCTGTTGGAGCCGAACGGCCAGTCGAAAGTCCGAATATTCTGGACAAGGCGCCAAAATCTTGGATTCGATAGCGCTGGACTATTCACTCTCGATGACCCGTCCTACGAATGGGATGCCGACTACTTGTGGGTCCTCGAACGTCCACGATACCAAGACTAGTACCCGCCTCGATCAAAGCATTGCAGAAACGATGCCTAGGTCGAAGGCGGGTTTTCTGTCTAAAGTGTTGCTTTTTTCCTAACTTTATATTAGAGTATCTGTGCCTGAACTGCAGGTAATTTTTATTGTCTTTATGCCAACAATCAATCAATTAATCCGTAAGCCGAGAAAGAACGTGAAGCGCAAGTCGAGCACGGTGGCTTTAGCGCGCGGGTTTAATTTGCTTAAGAACAAGCCCGTTTTCTACCCATCGCCTTTCAAACGCGGGGTCTGTTTGCAGGTTAAGACCACTACGCCGAAGAAGCCGAACTCCGCTCTCCGTAAGATTGCGCGCGTGCGTTTGTCGAATGGGATGGAAGTGACGGCCTATATCCCGGGTGAGGGTCACAATTTGCAAGAGCACTCGGTGGTGGTTTTGCGCGGTGGCCGAGTCAAAGACTTGCCGGGTGTGCGCTATCATATTGTCCGCGGTGTCTTAGATACCGCCGGCGTCGAGAAGCGTCGCCAAGGTCGCAGTTTGTATGGTAACAAGAAGCCGAAAGCCGTAAAGAAATAATATGCGACGACCAACGAAAAAATTAACTAAACTTGCACCGGATCATAAATATCAATCAATTAAGGTTGAGAAATTGATCAATTATATTATGGAGCGTGGCAAGAAGAATGTGGCTCGCACGATTGTTTATCGCGCTTTTGATATTGTGGCCGAGAAGACGAAAGAGGAGCCGTTAGAAGTTTTTGAAACAGTGATTCGCAATGTTTCGCCCCAAGTCGAGGTGAAGTCGCGTCGCGTCGGTGGCGCCAATTATCAAGTGCCACACGAGGTGCGTCCCGAGCGCAAGTTGGCTCTCGCTTATCGCTGGCTCATTGAGGCGGCCAAGGGTAAGAAGGGCAAACCGATGGCGCAAAAATTGGCTGACGAATTGATTGCGGCTCATAATAACGAAGGCGAGGCAATTAAGAAGCGCGAGAACGTACACCGCATGGCCGAGGCCAACCGCGCGTTTGCCCACTTCGCAATTACGAAGAAAAAGTAAAATAAATAAATGGCTAGAGATTATCCTTTAGAAAAGGTAAGGAATATTGGAATTATCGCACACATTGATGCGGGTAAAACAACCGTGTCAGAACGTGTCCTTTTTTATACTGGTATCTCGCACAAAATTGGTGAGGTGCACGAAGGTGAGGCGGTGATGGACTGGATGGAGCAAGAACGCGAGCGTGGCATTACCATCACTTCAGCCGCAACCACCGCTTTTTGGAATCCAACCTATGAAAAAGATAATACTAATCGCAAATGCCGTTTAAATATTATTGACACCCCTGGGCACATCGACTTTACCGTTGAAGTGAAGCGTTCTTTGCGCGTGCTTGATGGCGCCGTCGTTATCTTTGACGGCGTGGCTGGCGTGGAACCGCAATCCGAGACCAACTGGCGCTATGCTGACGAAGGCCAGGTGCCTCGGATGTGCTTTATCAACAAACTTGATCGCATGGGCGCCTCGTTTGATCGTTCATATCAGACGATTCTTGATCGCTTGTCGAAAAAGGCAGTGCGGATTCAAATCCCAATCGGGGTTGATTCGGAGCATGAAGGGGTGATTGATCTTTTGCGGATGAAGGGTTATCTCTTCGAAGGTGACAAAGGCAAGGAGATTAAAGAAATTGAAATCCCTGCTAATTTGCTCGATGACGCTAAAGCCGCGCGAGCGGAATTGGTGGAGAAGATTGCCGAGCAGGATGACAAATTGATGGAGGATTATCTCGAAGGTAAAGAAATTTCACTCGCTGATTTGAAACGGGTGTTGCGTCAGGCGACCATTGCTAACAATATTTTCCCGGTGATGTGCGGTTCGGCGCTTAAAAATAAAGGGGTGCAATTAATGCTCGACGCGGTGATTGATTATCTGCCGAGTCCGCTTGATATGCCGGAGATTAAGGGTACCAATCCACAAACCGGCGAAGACGAGACGCGCAAAACGTCTGATGACGAAGCTTTTTCGGCCCTCGCTTTCAAACTCCAGGCCGACCCCTTTGTTGGTCAGCTCACTTTCTTTCGCGTCTATTCTGGTGTCTTAAAATCTGGTTCTTATGTTTATAATTCAGTTAATGAAGAGAAAGAGCGCGTCGGCCGTATCGTCCGTTTGCATGCAAATCATCGTGAAGAGGTGCAAGAAGTTTATGCTGGTGAAATTGCCGCCATTGTGGGCTTAAAAGGTACCAAGACTGGTCATACACTCTGTGATGAAAATCGACCAATTATCTTGGAAGGTATTAAAGTGCCGGAGCCGGTAATTGAAATGCGGATTGAACCAAAAACCAAGGCTGATCAAGAGAAGATGGGTCTGGCGATGAAGAAACTCTCAGATGAGGATCCTACTTTTAAAATTAAAACTGACGCCGAGACGATGGAGACAATTATTGCGGGGATGGGCGAACTGCACCTCGAGGTGTTGGTGGAGCGGATGAAGCGTGAGTTTAATGTCGAGTGCAACACGGGTAAACCGCAAGTGGCTTATAAGGAGACAATTACCGGCGAAGCCGAGGTGGAGGGTAAGTACATCAAGCAATCGGGTGGCCGTGGTCAATATGGTCATGTGCGCTTGCGCCTTAAGCCGTTACCGAAAGAAGTGGAGACTGACAAAAAAATTGCCAAGAATGTTAAACGAGAGGCCAATTTCGAATTTATTAACAATATTAAGGGTGGAGCCATCCCTAACGAATATATTCCGGCTGTCGAGAAGGGGGTGCGTGAGGGTTTAGAACGTGGTATTTTAGCCGGCTTCCCCTTGGTGGATGTTTCGGTTGAACTCTATGATGGTTCGTATCACGAAGTGGACTCATCCGAAATGGCTTTCAAAATGGCTGGTTCGATGGCTCTACAAGATGGGGCGAAGCGGGCCAAACCAGTTTTGCTTGAACCGATCATGAAGGTTGAGGTAACCGTTCCTGAGAAGTTTATGGGCGATGTCACTGGTCATATCTCTTCGAAACGTGGACAGATTGAATCGATGACTGATCGAGGTGACCTCAAAGTGGTAACGGCCAAAGTTCCACTAGCCGAGATGTTTGGTTATATGACCACGCTGCGTTCGATGACCGAAGGCCGGGGCAACTTCACGATGGAATTTTTAGAGTACGCCATCATCCCGACGAATGTGGCCCAAACGATTATTGAGAGCAGAAAATAGAAGATTGTTTATAGATTTAATATAATACAAGTTATGAAAAAAATTATCACAATAGTTGTTATTGTTTTGTTGGTAATAATCTGTGGTGTTTATTTCCTGTCACCGAAAGATGTTTTTATAATGAAAGGAGACACAATGGAGCCTGGTGTTCATGATGGGGAAGAATTAGTTCTAAATAAACTTAAATCAATTGGCCGTGGGGACATAGTTGTTTATAAACAAACTTATAATTCTCAGGATTATGAATTGATAGCAAGAGTAATTGCCATTCCCGGTGATAGACTATCTATTGTCAATGGGCAGATTCTTATTGATGGGCAAAGGGACAAAAAAATCCCCATTGACATCGTCTATGGCCTTAAGAAACAACCTTACGATATGCCAGAACTGCTGATTCCTGCTAATAAATATTTTATTATGAAAGATAATACTTCTACTAGCTATGATTCTAGAAACTATGGTCCTATAGACAGAACTAAAATTATTGGTGTTTTTGATAAGTAGGTTATTGAGAAAAGAGATTGCAAAGGGGGAGGCTCAACTTCCCCTTTCCCTGCCAGAGCAGAAAATAAGTAGTTTGAAAGGAAATCTCTTTTTTGTTAGTATATAGGATATGAAAACTCCTAATTTTCAGGTCAGCTTGCCGGTGATGTTTATAAAAGAAAATAATCAGTTTGTAGCCTATACTCCAGCTCTTGATCTGTCAACTTGTGGTGATACTTTTGAGCAAGCGCAAAAGCGTTTTGCGGAAGCCGTCCAAATTTTTATTGCTAAATGTTATTCAATGGGGACTCTGGGCGAAGTCTTACGGGACTTAGGGTGGAAGAAAAATCGAAATAATTGGTTGCCACCAACTGTTGTGTCTCAAGACTCACACTTATTTAATATTCCTGTTACCACTTAGCTCCTATGACTGGGCTAGTGCCGATTAACTGGAAAGATTTTGAAAAATTTCTGGTATTTTCTGGCTGTAAATTTGATCGAGAGAAAGGCGACCATCGAATCTGGGAGAGAGTTGATCTCAAGAGGCCAATCGTCTTTCCTAAATGTAAGAATATCCCGGTCTTCGTTCTGCGTAATAATCTACGTTCTCTGGGGATATCTGTCGCGGAATTCTTGGAAATACTTCGACGCCTCTAGGAGGGAAGGGGGAAGCTAAGCTTCCCCCTTTCGTGGCAACTTCACGATGGAATTCTTAGAATATGCCATCATCCCAACCAACGTCGCGCAGGGGATTATTGAAGCGAGGAAAT
>Ga0172375_10001476_pt1 | contig 37837 bp, 36 predicted proteins | sample LakKiv1m_FD_114537 | JGI IMG/M metagenome (GOLD analysis project Ga0172375, IMG submission 114537) | Freshwater microbial communities from Kabuno Bay, South-Kivu, Congo - kab_092012_11.1m | ecosystem: Environmental > Aquatic > Freshwater > Lake | place: Democratic Republic of the Congo... | reverse complement strand
TTGCGAATATACTTTTTCCTTTCTGGGGAGCAGGTATATTTTTTGATTTCGGTTTTTTTATCATAAAATTAATCGGTATCGCGTTTTTGATCAGTGTTGTAGAGATCTCTCTGGCAAAAATGCGACTTTTTAGAGCAGTGGACTTTTTGGGATTTTCATTTGTACTGTCTGTCTTAAGTTTGGTCGCTAAAACAATAGGGTTATAGAATGCAAACTAATATATTTCTATCCGGGGTGTTGCTGATGACTTTTGCCATGGTGGTTTCTAAAAGGATCACCGCATTGATCAATTCATTTAGCTTACAGTCATTTTTTCTCTTTCTCTTTACTTTATCTTTGGCTATAAGCAGGCATGAAACAGGGTTATATATCGTAGCGGGCTTGTTATTTTTGTTAAAAGTCATACTAGTGCCTAAATTTTTACGCTATGTTATTAAACGAATAAAAGTTGAAGAAAACGTAGGACTTTTTTTAAACCCGCTTCTTTCGCTAATTTCTGCCTTAGGGCTTATTTATCTAGCCTATTTATTTACCAAAAAAATAATGCCCACCGACAGCATAGAAGGGTATTCTCTTATAATTTCATTGTCCGTCACATTGATTGGCATGTTTATTATGATATTCAGGATGAAGGCGCTTACCCAGATAATCGGATTATTGGTTATGGAGAATGGCTTATTTTTGGCAGCGGCTTCTTTATCCGGCGGGATGCCGTTTTTCGTCGAGATCGCGATTTTCTTTGATGTTTTTGTCTGTGTAATTATCTTAGGTGTTTTTGTTTTTAAAATAAGTACTTTATTCACTCATATTGATGTGAATAAACTTACCGAATTAAAAGGTTAGCCAATGGAAGCTATTTTTATTTTAGGTACAGCATTATTATTAGCGATTTTGCCTTTTTTGCTTAAAAAAAGTAAGATTTACCCTTTTTTAAATGCTTTTGGCCATTTTTGTATATTATTGATTGCTATCGCAATTTCTTCTAAAATAATTAACTCTGGTACGCACCTTGCATACCTAAATATATTCTATATTGATGCCTTAAGCTGCGTTTTTATTGTTACTATTTCCGTGATAAACTTTGCCTCGGCGGTTTATTCCATAGGGTATATAAAACAGGACATAAAAGAAGGGCATATTAAAGAAAAAAAATCAAACGCATATTACTCTTTATTCAATCTTTTTACTTTCTCGATGTTTCTGGTGCCGATGCTTAATAACTTAGGCTTTATTTGGGTAGCAATTGAAATGACCACCCTTGTTTCCGCTTTTCTCGTCGGATTTTACAATAAAAAAACCTCTCTGGAGGCTGCCTGGAAATATATTATCATTTGTTCGGTGGGCATAACTCTGGCACTTTTTGGCACAATTTTATTTTTTTATACCGCTTCAAGGGCAGGAGTAGGTACTTTAAATTGGACAGATATGCTTAGGGTTTCGGCTAGTCTTGATCCGAATATTGTCAAAATCGCTTTTGTTTTTGTCTTAATAGGGTATGGCACAAAAGCAGGTTTAGCTCCTATGCATACTTGGCTGCCGGATGCCCATAGTCAAGCACCCGCGCCCATAAGTGCTTTATTGTCCGGAGTACTTTTAAAAACCGCTTTATTCGCTATATTGAGGTTTATGGTTATTACAAATTATTGCGTAGGTACTTGGTTTGCCGGCAATCTTTTGATTATCTTCGGGCTGATATCGTTGGCTGTGGCAGCTGGTTTTATATTGGTGCAAAAAGATATTAAAAGACTGCTTGCTTACAGTAGCGTGGAACATATTGGGATAATCGCTTTGGGTTTTGGATTTGGCGGGGCTTTTGGCCTGTTTGGAGCCTTTTTACATATATTCAATCACGCAGTTACAAAATCTTTGATGTTTTTTGGCATAGGCAGCATAGTAAAAAAATACTGCACAAATAATCTTCATGTTATTCGGGGCGTGATTTCTACTATGCCTTTCATCGGCATAGTTGTACTATTTGGAGTTTTTGCCTTGGCAGGTTCCGTGCCATTTTCAATTTTTATAAGTGAAATCACAATTTTTATTTCGGGATTTACCAAGGGTTCGTATTTTGCTATCGGGCTAGCTTTATTTTTCATAGTTGTAATATTTGCGGCTTTAATCAGTCATTTTAGCCAGATCTTATTCGGCAAAGCTTGCGTTGAGCAAAAAAAAGAGGGAGCACCTTTTAGTACCAAGGTATCCTTGATATTTCTGCTTTTATTTATAATCACTTTAGGGGTTATAATTCCGGATTTCTTCATTAAATTATTTAACGGCGCTATTGGAGTTATTAATGGATAAGCATATGAGCAGTTATTTATCGATAATCAAGGATATTGAATATATTCAAGGGATACAGGCATTAAAGATTACGGAGAATAACGAAGAAGAAATTTATATTGATGTAAGCCAAAAGGATTTTAGCAAGGTGTGTTTTGGTTTGCACCAAAGACTTAGTTCTCCAGTTGAGATGCTTTTTGCCTGCGATCAAAGGCGGGAAAAGGGAATTTTTGCTATTTATTGCGTATTTTTAGGCGTCGAACATCGCAAATGGTTTTTGGTTAGATTAGAGCTGCCTGAAAATTCTCCAAAATTCAACTCTCTGGCTAAAGAGATCTATTCGGCAAATTTGTTCGAGAGGGAAATCAAAGAGATGTTTGGGATCGAACCGCTGGACAACCCGGATTCAAGAAGGTTAAATCTTCATGATGAAGTTTGGCCAGAAGGAAAATTCCCTTTGCGCAAAGATTTTTTGCCTCCTGAGCAAGAAAGCGCTCAAATGGGTGAGTATAAGTTCAGCCAGATTGAAGGCGAAGGAGTATTTGAAATACCTGTCGGCCCGGTTCATGCGGGAATCATTGGTCCAGGGCATTTTAGATTTAGTGTGGCGGGAGAGCCGATCATAAATTTAGAGATTAGATTAGGGTTTACTCACAGGGGTGTGGAAAAACTTTTTGAAGGCAAGGTTACAAATGAGGCAGTCAAAATATCTGAGAGTATAGCCGGAGATAGCGCCTTTGCCTACAGCTTAGCCTATACTCAGGCAATCGAAAAAATTTGTAAAGTTAAAGTCCCTGAATATGCTTCAATTTTAAGAGGGATTTGCCTGGAATTAGAGAGAATGTATAACCATGTCAGCGGTATAGGTGGTATTGCTTTAGACGTGGGTTATAGTTTTCCGGCGATGTATGCATCGATCATTAAAGAAAATATCCTTTGTTTGAATGAGAAAATTACAGGCAGTAGGTATCTTAAAAATTTAAATAAGGTAGGCGGGGTAAATAAAAGTATTGATGAGGCTGACAAAGAAAGTATCCTTAAAGCTTTAGGATCAATTAAAAAAGACTTCGATGCTTTAAAAACTATGATTTTTTCAAGTATGTCTTTCATGGATAGGGTGGATACTACCGGGATCTTAATGAAAAAGACTGCCGAAGATCTGGGGATTACTGGATTGGCGGCCCGGGCCAGCGGGATAAATAAGGATTTTAGGAAAATTTTTCCAGGAGTTTACAATTCAATAAATTTTAATTCGTTCAAGCAAGAAGGCTGTGATGTTTTGGCCAGGCTGAATATAAGGATGGATGAATTCGAAGAATCTTTGAATATTATAAGGCAGTTTATGCTTAAGCTGGCTCAGTTGCCCAAAATTCTTAGTAATGAAGTAAATTTTCTAGAAGGTTATGCTATTGGAAGTGCCGAAGCCTGGCGTGGAAGGGTGCTTTTTTGGGTTAATATTGATAACCAAGGGGTAATCCAGAGGTGCAAAATAGTCGATACTTCATTTCACAATTGGCAAGGTTTGTCTTTTGCGGTTTTGGGCAATATCGTGCCGGATTTTCCGGTGTGCAATAAAAGTTTTGATCTGTCTTATCCGGGGAATGACTTATGAATCCCGCACCTTATTTTTGTTCAATGTATTACGTTTATCTTTTAAAAAGTAAAAAGAAATATATATCTACATTGGATATACAAATAATATTAAAAATCGATTAGAAAGGCATAATAAAGGTTTAGTTAGTTTTACCAAGAAATACACGCCATGGGAATTAGTTTATTTCGAAAGCTTTTTGTCTCTTGAAGATGCTAAATTACGCGAGAAAACATTAAAATCTTTTGGGAAAGCATATTCAGGGCTGAAACTTAGACTTAAAAATAGTTTGAAAGTTTCGAATGCTAAGGAAGGTGCGGGATGAAGGAGATAATATTAAATAGTTTAAAAAAAGGGCTGGTTACAAAGCCTGCCAGTGAATTTGAAAAGATCGGATTTGAATTAAAATCAGAAATATATAAAAAATTCGGCAGGTCTTTTCATATAAGGCAGGTCGATACCGGCTCGTGCAATGCCTGTATCTCGGAAATAATTGCTGCTACTAATCCTATTTATGATATCCAAAGGTTTGGTATAGATTTTGTGGCTTCACCCCGGCATGCCGATGCGATTTTAGTTACTGGCCCAGTTTCTAAGAATATGGCTCTTGCGCTTAAGAAGACTTATGATGCTATGCCGGAGCCTAAGTTTGTCATTACGCTTGGTAATTGCGCCAAAGACGGCGGAATTTTTAAAGGTTCGTATTACGTTGAAGATGGTGTTGGTAATATACTGCCTGTCAACGCGCATGTCCCAGGCTGCCCGCCGAATCCTACCGAAATTATCAAAGCAATTTTAGAGTTCCTGCGCCAATAGATGGCAAATTGCCCTTCTTTGGACACGTACGGTGTGTACAAAGGGGCAGCGTAAAGGTAATTTTTATTGCTATAGTAACTGCTTTAAAGTAAAATATGGTTATGGATAGCAGCCAGGATGCAAAACAAAAAATTTTGATTATTGACGACGAAGAAGATATCCGCGTGCGTTTGAAAAAGATGTTGGAAACCCGCGGATATTATTGTTTTGCCGCTTCCGACGGACAGCAGGGGCTGGATTTGGTAAAGGAACATGATATCGAAATAATATTCTCGGATATCATGATGCCGGGAATAAATGGGCTGGATTTTTTAAAAGCGGTGCATAATTATAATTTAGCAGCACAGGTTATAATGGTTACAGGTAAAACTGATCTTGATAGCTGCCTGGAGGCTGTAGAACATGGTGCTTGCGGGTATCTGATAAAACCGGTGCAGATCGGTAGTTTTATTGAATATATTTTATTGGCACAAAGGAATATCGCCGAAAAAAAAGATATAGTGAAAAAAATAATTGAACAGCTTAAGCCCGGCCAGGCAAAGGGAATGCTGGAAGATGTTATAAAGACAGGTAGCAGTGTTCAAAAAAAGATTAAAGTGATCAAAAAAGCAATAGATGAAGATAAGAAATAACGATTAGCTCGCAGCCTTTATCTGTCAGCTGTCAGCTGATAGCTGAAGGCTGAAGACTGGAAAATATGGATAAATTTATGCAAACGGCGATAGAAGAAGCCAATGTTGGGGCTAGCCAAGGCGGAATTCCAATAGGCTCCGTTTTAGTTAAAGACGGTAGAATTATCGGCCGCGGGCATAATAAAAGAGTACAGGAGCATGATCCGATCCTACACGCGGAAATAGATTGCTTGCGTAATGCCGGCAGAATAGGTTCTTATAAGGACACAGTTTTATATTCAACTTTAATGCCTTGCCATTTGTGTGCCGGTGCGGTAGTGCAGTTTGGGATAAAAAAAGTAATTGCCGGGGAATCTGAGACATTCAAAGGAACTAAAGATTTTTTAGAATCCCTCGGGGTTGAGGTTATTGACCTAAACCTTAAAGAATGCAAAGATATGATGACAAAGTTCATTAAAGAAAACCCGTCGCTTTGGAAAGAAGATATTGGAGAGCTTTAATGCGGGCAGAACCTCAAAAAAAATTTATGCATTTGGCAATACGCGAGGCCAGAAAGAATATCAAAAGCATGGATGGGGGGCCTTTCGGGGCGTGTATTGTTAAAGACGGAAAAGTAATTTCTTTGGCAAGAAACACTGTGCTTAAGAATGATGCTACCTGCCATGCAGAGATTAATGCTATCAGGAAAGCCTCCAGGAGACTGAAAAATTTTGACCTTTGTGGGTGCGTAATTTATTCTACAACTGAGCCATGCCCTATGTGCTTTAGCGCTATCCATTGGGCGCGGATCGACGCGCTTTATTATGGGACGACAATAGCGGATGTTAAAAAATTAGGTTTTAATGAATTATCTATCCCTGTTTCTTTAATGAAGAAACGAGGCAAGAGTCAATTGAAAATTACCTCGAAATTCTATACTCCTGAATGTCTAAAGCTGCTTTCGGATTGGGATAAACTTGAAAATAAGAGAATCTATTAATTAATTTACAGCTAACGGGTCTATAGACCCGATCGTAAAATTCTGTTGTTTATCCTCGAAATCTGTAGTATATTATGCCTTACTTAATTCCCCTGCAAATTAAGCTTAAAAAATAAAATAACTCGGATTTACGAAAGTAGAATTCGCCTAAAGGGCCGGTAAGTTAAACCCAATAAAAACTAATGTTGTATACCGGAGTAATTCTAATCAAAATTTGATTCGCAAATTTGGGATAAATTTATGCGAGGGTGGCGGAATGGCAGACGCGACAGTTTGAGGGGCTGTTGACCGCAAGGTTATGAGGGTTCAACTCCCTCCCTTCGCACTAATCTGGCTTTGCCCTTAAAAAGGGCAAAGCCACCTGAATGGCCGCATGCCAAAATCTTAACAGATTTAGCAAATATGCGGATTGTGCCGATTACAAAATCAGCACATCTACCTTAATATCAATCACCAACAATCAAGTCTGGAAGGGAGTAATAAAAATGGCCACAATTGAAGATTTTAGGAAATTAGAGTTAAAAGTTGCTCAAATTAAAGAAGTTATTGAGCACCCCAATGCCGATAGGCTTTTTGTTATTACTGTTGACTTAGGTGACAAGACTAAACAAATTGTTGCAGGAATCAGAAGTTCTTATCAAAAAGAAGAATTGATCGGCAAACAAGTAATTGTGATCGATAATCTTGAACCGGCTGTTTTAAGGGGAGTAGAAAGCCAGGGGATGCTTTTGGCAGCTTCTGACGAACAGGGAATAGCGATAGTGTCTCCTTTGAGACCTGTTAAGATAGGCAGTATTGTAAAGTGATCAAACAAATTTTATTGGAAAGTTTTTGCCTGGAATGTCAGGGATGCTGTAGATTTGCGCAAGCAGAATCAGCCTGGCTGCCCAGCTTATTAGATGAAGAAATTTCCTCCTTGCTTAAAGATCCTGCATGTGCCGGGATGATATCCGAAAACAAAAAAATAAAAGCTCAATTTTGCTCAAAAAGTAATAATTTTATCTGTCCTTTTCTGAGCTTGGATAAAAATAAGTGTAAAATTTATCTCTTCAGGCCGCTTGAGTGCCAGCTTTACCCTTTTTTAATAAATTACAGCCAAGAAAGAGTTTGGCTGGCAGTTGATACTAATTGTCCATTTGTGGAAGCCAATCTTGAAAGCGCGGAATTCATGAAGTATGTGCAATATTTGTCGGGATTATTTACTTCTGCCGCATTCAAAAAAATATTAAAAGTAAATCCTCAGATCATTCAGTCTTACCCGAACGTTCGGAATCTAATGGAGATAATTCTTTAAGCAATGAAGCAGAAAACACTCAAAATTACCGATAAAAAAACTATTGATAAGTATTTATCATATGCACAACACGAATTATCGGCCTATAATTTTGCAAATATTTTTATCTGGAAAAAACTTTATAAAATATCATGGGCTATTATAGACGAGAACCTATGCATTTTTTTCAGGGATAAACTTGGCTGCTTTTTATATTTGCCTCCTTTGGGAAAGCAAAGAAGTAATTTAGCTATTAATGAAGCCTTTGAAGAAATGGATAAGATCAACGCCAACCGGGAAATTTCGCGAATTGAAAATATTGAGGGAAACGAGCTTGAGTTCTTTATTTCAATGGGTTTCAAGAGCCAGGAAAAACCAAACGAATATGTTTGCAATAGAAAAGAGATTGTAGAATTAAAAGGCAATAAATTTAAATCTAAACGAGCTTCCTGCAATTTTTTCAACAAAAATTATCAGCATGAAATAAAGTTTTATCAGCCTGGGCATAAAAAACACTGTTTGGATTTATTTGGCACTTGGAGCGCTCAACGCAGTCTTGGCGAAAAAGATGCTGTTTATAACGGCATGATCGAAGACAGCGGCAAGACTTTTCGGCAATTGCTTGATAATTATGGTAAACTTGATATATTAGGCAATATACTTGTAGTTGAAGGCAAGATTAAGGCTTTTACTTTCGGTTATGCTCTTAATAAAGACACCTTCTGTATTCTATATGAAATTACTGATCTAAGAGTAAAAGGTGCTGCCCAATTTATATTCAGGGAGTTTTGTAAATCGCTAAAAAAATACCGTTTTATCAATATCATGGATGATTCTTACCTGAAAAATTTAAAGCTTGTTAAAGAATCATATCATCCGGAAAAAATAGTCCCGGCCTACATTGTAAAAAAGCCTATTAAACATGCATAGAAAAATTCAAGAAGTGGAATTTACTATATTCGATACTGAAACTACCGGGCTTGAACCTAAGTCGGGAGATAAGATTATTGAAATCGCGGCCGTCAAAATAAAAGCGGGTAAAATGATCGGCAGTTTCGAAACTTTCGTCAATCCTCACCGAAAGGTCTCTCCAGGGGCATTCGCAGTAAATAAGATTTCCCAGGAGATGCTCACGGACGCTCCTGATATTTTGGAAGTTCTGCCGAAATTTCTTGATTTTATCGGCGATAGTTGTCTTTGTTCATATAATGCCGCTTTTGATATGGGTTTCATTGAAAGTGAGCCGAATTTTTTCAAAGCCGATAAGTTGGATAAGATTATAGTAGTTGATGTGCTTAAAATGGCTAAGAGGCTTTTGCCCGGATGCGAACGTTACGCTCTTTGGTTTATCGCTCAGAAGCTTGGAATCAGCGTTAAACAGCAGCACAGGGCGATGTCGGATGTTGTGCTTACTGTTGATGTATTCCAAAAACTTAACGATATCCTTAAGGGCAAAGAGGTACTGGATTTCAAAAATTTTGTTAATTTGTTCGGGATAACTAAACATTACTTAGATGATCTGAACAACGCTAAAATTGCCCAAATAGAAGAAGCCTTGAACCTAAAAGCAAAAATTAAAATTAAATATATTTCAAGCGCAAGCGCGGAGATAACTGAACGCCACGTTATTCCTAAAGAGTTGAAGAAAGAAAAAGACAATATATACCTGATCGGATTCTGTTGCTTGAAAAATGAAGATAGATTTTTCAGAATAGATAGTATTTTACACCTTGAATTTCCCTAAAAGTGCATTACTTGTAGTCCGGCCCAAAGTTTGTTATAATTATAGCTGATGAAAATAAATAAGGCCCCAAAAAATATCGCTTTTATAGCCGGAGTTTTTTTACTAGCAACCCTTGGTTGTGCTAAAACTGACAGCCTTGAAGAAGCGAAAAATAACTTAAAACAATCCCAAGAGTATTATTCTAAAGCAGTTGGAATCTACAAAAACCTGCTTTCCCAAAACAAAAACCCAGCGGAAATCCGATTCGAATTAGGTAAAATTTATTACAACCGCGGTGATTTTAAAGCCGCGAAAGAAGAACTTATCAATACTGACCAGCCAGAAGCGAAGAAATTATTAGGCATCTCTTTATATTTTTTGGGTGAATATATGGATGCTTTAGAGGTCTTTAGTAAAAATGAAGGCTTGGATGATGAAGGTAAATATTATTATGGCCTGACCTGCGAAAAATTGAATCTTTTTGACCAAGCATTGGACAATTATAATAAGATTAAAGATGTTAAATTCTTAGATACTGCTTTAAGCCGCAGGGATTATATTCAAAAAGGAGGAAAGGGGATCTTTATTAAGGACCTGGACCCGGAAGTGGCTAAAATCATTAACGAGTCCCCCGATAGTCAAAAATATCCCCAGGCAGGAGCTTTAATACTATCCTGTAATGAAAAAGTGGAGATCACGGATTTTAACCAGGAAATTACTACTTCGCGGTATCTCATAAAAATATTAAATGACCGGGGAAAACAGGATTTTTCCGAAGCTCAAATAGAATATGATTCCACTTTTGAGAAAATTGAGATAGTTTATGCCCGGGTGATTAAACCCGATGGCAGTGTCATAGACGTTGGAAGCCGTCATATCCGGGATGTTTCCAAATACCTTAATTTTCCACTATATAGCAATGCCAGGATCTGCATCATTTCCTTCCCGGAAATTTCAGAAAATGTGGTGGTGGAATATAAGATTAGGATATTGCGCAATAAGATGGTCAATGATAAAGACTTTGTATTTGTTTATCCTCTGCAAACCAGCGAGCCGATCTTAAAGGCGGATTTTGTTTTAGAAACTCATGTGGGTTTACCGCTGCATACGGATATTATTAATGAAAAATATAATAATTTCGGGGCGGATTTAAAACCAAAGACAGAAAAAACGGCTAAACGCATAATTTATCGTTGGGATTTTAGCAACATACCGCAGATTATCCCTGAAACCAATATGCCTTCCAATGTTGAAATTAATCCGGCTATTTTGTATTCAACTTTTAGCTCCTGGAAGGATGTTTATAATTGGTGGTGGAAATTAGCCAAAGATAAAATTAAAGTTGACGCAGACATAAAAAACAAAACCGCTGATCTGATCAAAAATTTGAAAAGCCAGGAAGACAAGATCCGGGCAATTTATAATTTTTGCTCCAAAGAAATTAGGTATGTTGCGGTGGAATATGGCCAAGCCGGCTACGAGCCGCACAAGGCCGAGGATATATTTAAGAATAAGTACGGTGATTGTAAGGATCAGGCAGTGCTTTTGGTCACTATGTTAAAGGAAGCCGGTTTGGAGGGATATCTGGTTTTGATCCCTACCAGAGATTGCTATAATTTGAATCCGGCATTTCCATCTATTATATTCGATCACTGCATTGCTGCGGTGAAGCTTGAGGGAAAATTGGTATTTCTTGATCCTACAGCGGAAACCTGTTCTTACGGTGATTTACCTGCAGGGGATCAGGACAGGAAAGTACTGATTTTTTCTGAACAGGGACATCAGATCGAAAGTACTCCGATTTTTGAACCCCAGCACAACCTTTTAAAACAAAATGTAGATATAAAGTTGGATATCGATGAAGGTATATTAGCCAAAAAAGAGGTAAAAACTTACGGAGTTTATGACCAGGGGCAGCGTTATTGGCTCTTGTATACGCCTCCGCAGCTTATAGAAGAAACTTTAAAAGAGAAAATACAGGATAGCGCGGTTGGCGCGAAATTGATCAACTATCATGCCAGAAATTTGAACGATTTAAATACTCCGGTAGTTTTGGATTATGAATTTAGCGGCAATGATTATATGACTGCAGCGGGTAAGTTACGTATTTTGCCTCAGCTGGCTAACATAGATAATTCTATTGTAGCTAAAGATAGCCGTACTTATCCTTTGGATTTTGGAATTTTGGATAAAAAAGAAATGCAATATTCCATCGACATAGGAAAAAACTTTGTTGTCAAATATCTGCCTCAAAATATTACCCAGGATAGTCCTTGGTTTAAATTTGATATTGAATATAAAACCTTAGGCAAGAAAGTTATCCTTAGCCAAAGGTCAGAGCTAAAAAAGAAAAATATCTCCCAGTCTGAATATCCGGAATTTAAGAAGTTTTTTCAAGGTTTAGCAAAAAAAGTAAAACAGAGGATCGTTTTAGAAAAAGTAAAATAATGCATAATTTAAACGATAAAAAAGAAAAAAGGAAATATATCCGTCTTGATACTGTATTTCCGGTCGAATTCAGGCTGGTTAATCCAACCGGAGAAGTCTTTTTGACCGACTGGCTGCAGGGGTTTACCAGGAATATCGGCCGGGGCGGGATCTGCCTTGAAATAAATAAAATACATCCGGAATTCATCAAATTTTTGGAAACGAAACAGGCTAAACTGGTTTTAAAAATAGATATGCCGGTGAGAAAAAATCCGGTTAATGCGGTTGCGCATACAGTTTGGATTAAGACCGATGCTGAAAATCCAGTTAAACATATTATGGGTTTAAACTATGAAGAGATTGACCCCCGGAGCAATAAAGCAGTGTTTTATTATGCTTGGACAAAAAAGCTGTTTGTGCCGGTTGTCGTTACAATAATGGTATTGTTATCAATCGGTTTTATTACCAGTAGTTTCATTAATGCCAACCTTGCTAAAAAGAATAAAGCTGTAGTCGAGCAATTGATGAAAGTTATACAGGAATCAAGCGCTGCCAGGAAAGATGTTGAAGAATTTATCCGGCTGCGCAATAGCCTGCAGGCTAAAATCGACGATTTGCAGGGCAAGGTATCTATTATCAATGGAGAAAAAGAAGATTTAAGCCAAAAGAGCCAAATTAATGAAGCGCTCAGTTCTGAAAAGATAAATAAGTTAAATTCAGAAATTGAAAAAATAAATAAAGAAAAAACCAGCTTAGAAGCGAAGTTGGCTGATATCCAGGTTAAAGAGAGGCAGGCGGTAATTGCTTTGTCCGATTTAAATATTAAAAAGGCCACTCTTGAAAAGATCAATATGGATAAAATGCACGCTTGGCTTACCATTCATCAAAATCACCGTACTGGCCTGGTGATGAGTTTTGAAGGAGATAATGCAATTTCCGGCTGGGCTTTTACTTATGACCAATCACTGGCTGCGCAGGATTTCCTCATTAATGATGACTTAGAACGTTCAAGGAAAGTTTTGGATTTTTATATAAATGATGCCCAAAAGGGAGAACTCGATTTATTTTACAATGCTTATTATGTTAATGATGGCAGTATTGCGGAATATACTCTTCATGCCGGCCCAAATATTTGGCTTGGTTTAGCCGCTGTTCAATTTTACTCCAGGACTAAGGAAGAAAATTATCTTTCATTGGCTAAAAACATAGCAGAAGCAATTATTAAATTACAAAACCAGGATAAAGAAGGCGGGATAAGAGGGGGGCCAGATGTCAGTTGGTTTGCCACCGAGCATAATTTAGATGCTTATGCTTTATTTAACATGCTTTATCAAGCCGGCGGGCAGCAACAGTACAGGGATGCCAGGGATAGGGTTTTAAACTGGTTAGTTAAACATACTTATGATAAAACTGAAGTACCGATCAAGCGCGGGAAAGGGGATTCTACGATAGCTACAGATACTTATGCTTGGTCGATAGCAGCTATTGGTCCGGAAAAATTGGAAGAGCTTGGGATGGATCCGGATGAGATCATGAAATTCGCCCAGGAAAATTGCGCTGTCGAAGTAAATTTCCAGCGCCCAGACGGGACAATCGCCAGGATCAAGGGGTTTGATTTTGCCCCGCAGAAGCACGTCGCCAGAGGGGGAGTTGTTACTCCTGAATGGACTTCCCAGATGATAATTTCTTTGAGAATAATGGCAGATTATTATACGAAAAAAAATATGGTGATACAGGCAGGTAGTTATGCGCTAAAAGCAGACATGTATTTATCTAATTTGGCTAAGATGATTATTACAAGTCCTTCTCCCTCGGGGCAGGGGGGAAACTGTTTGCCATACGCTTCTTTGGAAAACGTAGATACCGGACATGGGTGGATGACGCCTAAGGGGAAATCTACCGGATCTGTCGCAGGGACAGCTTATACTATATTTGCTTATTATAATTATAATCCTTTGCAGCTTAGAGAGTAGAAATATATAGGGTTTATTGAAAAACATTTTGTCGATTATTGAACATAGGCCCCCCAGAGCTAAAAGTTAACAATAATGCGCAATAAACTAGAATCGATTTATAAAAAACTATACGCTCATTTTGGCCCTCAATATTGGTGGCCGGCCGATACAGATTTTGAAGTAATTGTTGGAGCAATTCTTACACAGAATACAAACTGGGGTAATGTTGAAAAAGCAATCTTGAATTTGAAGAAGGCAAAAGTTTTAACCCCTAATAAACTGCACAAGCTTTCTTTAAAAAAATTGGCGCATTTCATTACTCCGGCCGGGTTCTTTAATATCAAATCCAAAAGGCTCAAAGCATTCTTGATTTTCCTATTTTCAAATTATAATGGAAATGTTAAGCTTATGCTTAAGGAAGAGACTTTGGTATTGAGGGGAAAATTACTTTCAGTTAAGGGCATCGGACCTGAGACAGCGGATTCAATATTACTTTACGCATTAAATAAACCGATATTCGTAGTCGATGCTTACACTAAAAGAATATTTTCCCGGCACAAGTTTATTAAAAAAGATGCTTTTTACCAGGATACTCAAGATTTATTTATGAATAATTTAAAAAAAGATGTAAGATTATTTAATGAATACCACGCTCTCTTAGTAAAATTGGCCAAAGTTTATTGCTTAAAATCAAAACCAAAATGCGGTCTTTGCCCGTTACGTTAAAAGGATAGAATGATAAGGAATATTGAAAAAAGTTTTGAATTCTCCGATATTGAGCTTAAAAAAATAATTAAAGATTTTCAGTCGGAAATGTTTCTGGGGTTAAGCGGTCAAAAAAGCTCTCTTAAAATGATTCCTGCTTTTGTTGACAGGCCGACCGGAGCGGAAAAAGGCAGGCTCATTGCTTTGGACCTGGGAGGTACTAATTTTCGTATTCTTGAGCTCTTACTTTTAGGCCGCGGCAAGGCTGTTAAAGTAAAAGAAAAAAAATATCTTCTTCCTCAAAACTGTATATTGGGGACCTCGGTTGAGCTTTTTGGTTTTATCGCGCAGAAGATAAAGGATTTTTCATCTGAAGGCGAAAATAAACTGCTGGGTTTTACCTTTTCTTTTCCAGTCAAACAAACCAGCATTAATTCCGGTATACTTTTACATTGGACCAAGGGGTTTGCTGTTAGGGGTGTTGAGGGTAAAGATGTGGTGTATCTATTGGAAAAAGCATTGCAGGCAAAAGGGATTGGCAACATTAAGGTATCTGCCTTGGCTAATGATACAGTTGGAACTTTAGTTGCCCGGGCTTACAGCGACCATGATTGTGATGTGGGGGTTATTTGGGGGACAGGAACCAATGCTTGTTACAGGGAATATTTAAGCAAGATTCTTAAATATAAAGTAGATGATAAGGCTGGAGGAATGATCGTAAATATTGAATGGGGTAATTTTAATAAACTGAAAAGTTCTTTGTATGACCTTATTCTTGACCAAGCTTCCATAAATCCCGGTTTTCAGATGCTGGAAAAAATGGTTTCCGGAATGTATCAGGGGGAATTAGTCAGGTTAATAATTTTAGATTTGATCAGGCTAAATTTTTTATTTGATGTTAAATCGGAAAAAGTTTTTGTAAGGCCAACGAGTTTTAAGACCGAGTATATGTCTTTGATAGAAGCCGACAAGACTTTGAACTTAACTGCCACATTAAAGCTTTTAAAAGATTTAGGAGTAAATGAATCCCGCCCGGAAGACAGATTATCTGTGCAAAAGGTATGTAATATAGTTTCTTTGCGGGCGGCTAAAATCAGCGCGGCAGTATTAATTGCTGTGATCCAAAAAATTGATCCTGGGATTTTTTGTAAACATACTGTTGCGGCCGACGGATCTGTTTTTGAAAGACACCCAAAATTTTCTCAAAATGTTAATAAGACGATTAAGGGCATTCTTAAACGTAAAAGCAGGAATATTAAGATAGTTTTAACAAAGGACGGCTCCGGAACGGGAGCGGCAATAATTGCCGCTTTAGGTAGGACAAGAAAATGATAAATAAAAATAGGCTGGTTAAATTGATGCAGCGGCTGATACAAGTTGATTCTCAGAATCCCGGATCAACAGAGAAAGAAATCGGCTATTTTGTTAAGAATTACCTTGATGAGTTAGGATTAAAAACCAAAATTTATGAATTTGAAAAAAATCGTACCAATATTATTGGATATCTAAAGGGAAAAGGCAATAAGTCATTATTGATTACTCCACATTTGGATACAGTTCCCGCGGGAAATAACTGGACATTCCCGGTTTTTGAGGGAAAGGTTATCGGTAATAAAATTTATGGATTAGGCTCAACGGATTGTAAATGTAATTTAGCAGTGAGCCTGGAAGTGATAAGAAGTTTGGTTGAACAAGGGGCCCTTTTGGATTATAATCTTATTTTTGCCGGCACAGCGGATGAGGAGACCGGGTCTGACTTAGGCATCATCCCTTTATTAAAAAAAGAAATATTAAAACCAGATGCTGCTTTAATATTGGATGCTGATAATTTTGCATTGGTAGTAGCGCAAAAAGGGCTGTTTCACCTAAAAGTCAAGATCCGGGGGAAGAAAGCGCATGGTGCTTATCCTTGGCTGGGAGAGAACGCGATAGAAAAGGCAGTAGATATTTTATCTGATTTAAAAAAATACAAATTTAATTACAAGAAGAACAGATATTTACGTCTTCCAACATTGAATATCGGTGTGATCCGCGGAGGGGATAAAGTTAATGTGGTCGCGGATTGGTGCGAGTTTGAATTAGATTTTCGTTTCCTGCCCGGCATGACCGCGGAAGGCTTCTTAAAAGACCTGAAAAAAATCATCAAGATCCATACTTCAAAGTTTACAATAGAAATCAACGGGATCCAGAAGCATTATAATATCGGCGAAGACCACCGTCTGGTAAAAGGCATGGTGGGTGCTTTAAAAAAATATAAAATACTTCCCAAGATTACCGGTTCAGAGGGCGCTACAGTAATAACATTTTTTCAGGATAAAAAAATTCCGGCAATTGCTAGCGGCTTTGGAATTGAGGGTTGTGCTCATGCAATAAATGAATATGTGACCATTGAGAATTTATACAAAGGTGGTTTAGTATTAGAGGAATTTCTGAAGAATTATGAATTTTAATAATCTTTTATCTTGGTATAAAGGATTGCCAAGTGTGCCCTTTCTGGGCTAGGAAAAATTATGGAAAACATTAAAATAATAAAAAGGCCGAAATTAAAAAGCCCATATTTAATTGTTGCTTGGCCAGGGATGGGGGAAGTTGCTTTCAAGGCGGCAAGCTATCTTATTGAAAAGTTAAAAGCTCAGGAGTTCGCGACGATCTCTCCGGATGAATTTTTTTATTTAACCACTAGTGTTGTTTCCGATGGTATTTTAAAACTTCCGGAATTGCCTGAAGGAAAATTTTTTTACTGGAAGAATAAAAACGGTAAAAATGACCTGGTAATATTTTTAAGTAATTCCCAGCCGGACCTGCTTAAAGGCGAACTTTATTGCGAAGAGATAATCTCTTTTGCTAAGAAATTAAAAGTCAAGATGATTGTCGGCATGGCAGCTATGCCTCAGGCAATTGAGCATACTCAAAATCCTAACGTCTGGTTTACTTCTACTTCGGCAAGCTTAAATAACAGTTTCAAGAAATTTGACTTGAACACATTATCCGACGGTCAGATTAGCGGTATGAATGGACTTTTTCTAGGTTTGGCCGCCAGAAAAGGCCTGAATGGTTTTTGTTTATTGGGTGAAGTCCCGCTTTACACTATCCAAATTGAAAATCCCAAAGCTTCTTTAATAGTGCTGGAGAAATTAGTCAAGATATTGGGGATTGAATTAGATTTAACTGATTTATCTGCTCAGGTACAGGCGATGGAAGAAGAGATTAATAAACTTCTTGATTATATTAAGGTGGGTACTCCTTTAGGCCCGATCGGTGAGGATGAGATTGAAAAAATAAAGAAAACTTTAAGCCAACTTACTAAATTACCCCTCTCAGTTAAAGACAAGATCGAAGAATTATTCAGCCAGGCAAAGAAAGATACAGCAAAAGCAAATGAACTTAAGCATGAGTTGGATAAATGGAATGTCTATAAGGAGTATGAGGACCGATTCTTAGATTTGTTCAAAAAGAAAAAAGAAGACAATAATTAATTATGGATAGCTGATGGTCTATGGTAAAAATAGACTATAGGCTATAGACTATTTAATGAAAGCAATAATATTCGACTTAGGTAATGTCCTGATAGATTTCGACCATAACATAGCTGCCAGGCGCATCTCTAAACATACCGATAAAACGCCCAAGGAGATTTATAACTTTTTTTTCGATTCCCCTTTGACAGCATTATTCGAAGAAGGCAAGATCTCTAAAGAAAATTTTTATTCAGAGATTAAAAGAAGCTTAAGTTTAAAGATAACTTATGAGGAATTCCTGCCCATATGGAATGAGATATTTTCTTTAAGCGAGAAAAATAAATCCATCCAGTTTATAGCCAGAGCTTTAAGCAAAGAATATAAAACGGCGGTGCTTTCAAATATAAACTGGCTTCATTATGAATATATAAATAAAAATTATCCAGTTTTTGGGATATTCAGCCACGTTTTCCTTTCCTGTGAACTGAAAATGAAAAAACCTGATCCTGATATATATAAAATAGCTATGGAAAGATTAGGCGCTCTGCCGCATGAAACTTTTTATACCGACGACAGGATAGATCTCATTGAAGAATCCTTTAAGTTAGGAATGAAAAGTTTTATCTTTAAGAATGCTGATAAATTAAAAAAAGATTTAGCCAGCTGCGGAGTCATTTTGAGTTAACGAAGGCTTCTAATTGCTAATTCTACCTAAAAAAGCTACCACTTCAAATTTTTGGGAGCGGAGTTGGATTATATTTATATTTATTGCCCGGCGCAGTTGAAAATATATTAATTTCTCGACGGGAAATCAATATCCGCTGCCTCTCAAAAATACTTGACAAAAATGCCTGGTTATGATAAAAATAATTGTAGATAAAAGTCAATTAAAATAAATTTTGGAGGCAGATAGAATAAGTTGAAAAATTTTTAGGAGGTTTTTTAAGGGCTCGAAGTTTAGTGAGCCCTTATTTTGTGTAAATAAAATAAAATGAAAACTGTAGGATTAACATACGACTTAAAGACCGATTATAAATTTAAAGCAGGTGATCCGCCTGATGCAAACGCGGAGTTTGACCACCCTTTGACCATTGGGGTTATTGCCGATGCCATAAAATCGCAAGGGGTAAAAGTTAAAAAAATCGGAAATGTTTTGAATTTGCTCGAAAAAATAAATAATTTAGACGTCGATATCGTCTTTAATATCTCTGAAGGTGCAAGCGGCAGGAATCGTGAGTCTCAGGTTCCGATGCTTTTGGAAATGGCGGGTATCCCTTATGTGGGCGCAGATGCGCTTACCCTGGCTTTAACACTCGATAAAATAATGGCGAAGAAAGTCTTTATCGCTGATAAAATTCCCACCCCAAAATTCTTGGAGATCAAGGATATTAGTTCTTTCGACGAAGATACAGACCATATGAAGTATCCATTGATCGTCAAGCCGCGTTTCGAAGGTTCATCCAAAGGCTTAAATGATAAATCTAAAGTTGAAAATGTACAGGACCTAAAGAAACAAGCCGCCTACATAATCGAAACTTATAAGCAACCCGCGCTTGTTGAAGAATTCATATCAGGGCAGGAATTTACTGTACTTGTTGTCGGTAATGATAATCCCCAGGCTCTTCCCATAGTACAAATAAAGATAGACGGTAGGTTGATGCTTAATGATAAATTCTATTCTTTCGCCAGGATCACTTCCGATAAACTTGAATATATCTGCCCGGCAAAAATTAACGCTGAGCTGGCCAAAAAGATTCAAGATCTGGCGATTAAGACTTATAATGCTGTAGAGTGCCTCGATTTTGGAAGGGTAGATTTCAGGGTTGATAAAGAAGGCAATCCTTATGTTTTGGAAATCAATCCGTTGCCGTCATTGTCGACTGAAGACGTATTTCCTATCATAGCTAAAGAAATGGGTATTACTTATGAGGCGATAATCGGGAAAATTTTAGCCAGCGCCTTTAAAAGGTACAACTTAAATTAAAGAGATGAAGATTGCCCTTACGTATAATTTAAAGGAGAAAGATGTCTAAACCTCCGGACTATTTTTCAGAATTTGATTCTGAAGAGACGGTTAATTCCATCGTCTGCGCTTTAAAGAAAAACGGCCACCAGGTTTTACCTGTGAACGCCGGCAGAGAAAACTTGTTCAACTATTTTAGAAAAAATAGAGTGGATATGGTTTTTAATATTGCTGAAGGCCAGTCTGGGAAATTCCGCGAATCAGAGATCCCTGCCATACTTGATTATCTTGAAATACCTTATACAGGTTCAAACACATTTTCTTTAGCTCTTGCGCTTAATAAAGCTTTAACTAAAAAGATATTGATTGCTGAAAATATCCCCACTCCCCTTTTTCAGCTTTTTTCTTCCGGCGATGAAATTTTGGATTCCCGTTTAAGATTCCCTTTGATCGTAAAGCCGAATTTCGAGGGTTCAGCTAAAGGAATAAATTCTTCTAATGTAGTTAGTGACGAAGAAACCTTAAAATTAAGGGTAAAAGAATTGGTCGGTCGTTATAATCAGGAAGTCCTGGTTGAAGAATTTATCGAGGGTAAAGAATTGACCGTAGGTGTTATTGAAAACGGCAAGGCCGTAGTTTTGCCCATCTTAGAAATAGATTTTTCGGATTGTACTAAAAGCGGTGAATTTATTTACAGCTGGAAAATGAAGGAATTCCAGGGAAATAAAGAATTGGGGTTAGCCCCTAATTTTTATTGCCCCGCGCGCCTGGATAAGGAAACAGAAAAATTAGTTAAAGAAACTGCGCTTAAGACTCATCATGCCGTGGGTTGTTATGATGTCTCGCGTACGGATATCCGTTTGGATAAAAATAATGTCCCCTATGTCTTGGAGATAAATCCATTGCCTGGTTTAGACCCCAAAGAATCAAACCTGCCGATTATGGCATACGCTGCCGGGATGAAGTATGAAGATTTGATAAATGCGATCTTAAAAAGCGCTCATGATAGATTTTTTGGTAATAAATCATATAACCATTTAGCCAAGGAAGGGGGCAGGGGCAATTGAGCAATTTAATGACAACAGAGTCACTAAAAAACCAGAATGAACAATTAGTTCAGCCTCGCTCAACACGCAGGTCTTTGGATTATCAGCAGATTGAATTGTTTAAAGATATTAATCCTTTAGATTGGGAAGATTGGCATTGGCAGATTAAGAATAGGGTTTGTACAAAAGATGAGCTTTCCCAGGTAATTAAATTAAGCCCGGAAGAAGAAGCGGGCATGAAGAAAGCGGTAGGCAGGCTTTCTTTGGCGATTACGCCTTATTGGGCGTCATTAATGGATCCCGATGATCCAAATTGTCCTATCCGCCGGCAGGCAGTTCCAGTGGGAACAGAGTTTTTGGTTTCTCCTCACGAGATGACTGATCCTTGCGCTGAAGACAGAGATTCACCCGCTGCGCATTTGGTACACAGGTATCCGGACAGGGTTTTGCTTCTCTCCACAGATCATTGCGCTATGTATTGCCGTCACTGCACCAGGCGTAGGCTAGTTGGTGATCATGGGCATATTGATTCGAATTCCCCAACTAGATTTGATGCGGCAATCGAATATATTAAATCCAATAAAAAGATCAGGGATGTACTTATTTCAGGGGGCGATCCTTTGACCTTGGAAGATGAGGAACTAGAAAGCCTGCTTTCCAGGATCCGCGCGATTTCTCACGTGGAATTTTTGCGCATTGGTACTAGAGTTCCGGTAACCTTGCCCCAAAGAGTGACGGAAAAGCTGGCAAATATATTGAAAAAATATTCTCCTATCTGGATGAGCATCCATTTCAACCACCCCAGAGAGATCACTAAACGCTGCAAAATTGCCTGCGATATGCTCGCTGATTCCGGTGTGCCTATGGGCGGCCAGACAGTTCTTTTAAAAGGGATAAACGACAGGCCTTATATCATGAAGAAGCTTATGCATGAACTTTTACAGATCAGGGTTAGGCCATATTATATTTACCAGTGTGATCCGGTTAAAGGAACACAACATTTCAGGACCCCGGTTGCCGCGGGTATCAATATTATGGAAAAACTAAGGGGTAATACCTCAGGCTATGCCGTTCCTACCTATGTAATTGATGGGCCTGGCGGTGGCGGTAAAATCCCTGTAGGCCCGAATTATATTTTATCTCAGGCAAAGGGTAAATATGTCCTGCGCAATTACAAGGGCAAGATCTATACATACTTAGAATAAAATTTTAGCTATTTCGATGGGGCCATCGCCCTTCCTTAAAGGGGCTTTGGCCCCATTTTCATTCTTGACCCCTTTGTAAGCCTGGTATATAATTAGTATCTCTGAAATCAACCCACCTTAAATAGAAAGGAAGTTTCCGTGAAAATAGGTATCTTAGGAATAGATAGCATTAACGCTGGCAAAGCCAATATTATTGACCCTAGAGTTAAAGTTTTAAAGCAAATGTTTAATTCTGCCAAAGAGGTTTATATCCAGGCTGATATTATTCAAGAAAAATTAAGTGAAGCGGATGGTATTATTTGCCCGGAAGATTCGAAATTAGACCTTGTGGTAAATGATATGGAATTTGTTGAAACCCGGCTTAGCCGCAGCGCTGATGAAAAAGAAAAAGCGCTTTTAAATAAATTCAAAGAACTTTTGGACAAAGAAAAATTTCTTTCTGAAATTACCCTTACCGACGAAGAAAAAGCCTTGATTACAAGTTATATGCTTCTAACAATTAAACCTATCTATCTTGCCAAGCAGGAAGAGTTGGAAGATAAAGACAAGCTTCTTTTTAACGGGTATTATAACTTAGGGTATATTTCATATTTTACTGCCGGTGATAAGGACGCGCATGCCTGGGCAATTAAAAAAGGGGCAAATGCCTGGGAAGCGTCAGGGGCGATCCACTCTGATATCCAGAAAGGCTTTATCCGCGCGGAAGTGGTCAGCTATCAGGATCTGATTGCTGATGGCTCGCTTTCAAAAGCGCGTTCCAATAATCATATCCGGTTGGAAATGAAGGAATATATTGTTCAGGATGGAGATTACCTGGTTTTCAGGTGTAATAAATAAACAACGCATAACTTGCAGCAGGCCAAAACGCTATGTAAGTTATTTTAGGTAAGGTTAAATTTGGAGACAAAATGATTAAAATTAGGCGTGCATTGGTTAGTGTTTCAGATAAAACCGGGCTTTTGGATCTGGTTAAGATCTTGAATAAATTTGGAGTTGAAATATTATCTACCGGAGGTACGGCGAAAATTTTACGTGAAAATAAGATTCCCGTAAAAGAAGTTTCCGAATATACCGGTTTTCCCGAAATGCTAGACGGAAGGGTTAAAACCCTGCATCCGAAGATCCATGGCGGTTTATTGGCTTTAAGAGGTAAGCCTGAACATATGCAAAGCTTAAAGGATCAGGATATCGGCTTGATCGATATGGTGATAGTCAATCTTTATCCTTTTGAACAAACTATAAATAAGCCGGAAGTTTCTATCGAAGAAGCAATCGAGAATATCGATATCGGGGGGCCAAGCATGCTGCGTTCGGCTGCCAAGAACTCCAAATCAGTCGTAGTAGTTTCCGATCCTAAACAATATAATAAAGTTATTGAAGAGCTGAATAAAAATCACGGCAGTATCCCGGTAACTGTCTCTGAAGGTCTCGGTATTGAGGTTTTTAAACTTACCAGCCATTATGACAGCGTGATAAATCATTACCTGAGCAATTATTTTCATAAAGAAAAAGCCGTTTTCCCCGAGAATATCAGCTTAGATTTTGTTAAAGTCCAGGATCTGCGCTATGGGGAGAATCCTCATCAGGCCGGGGCATTTTACCGTAAGCAATATGGTGTCAATGGATTAACTTCCATGAAACAGCTCTGGGGCAAAGAGCTTTCCTTTAATAATATATTGGATTTGAATGCCGCAGTAAATATTGTCAGGGAATTTGATAATCCGGCAGTAGTTTTTTTAAAACATAATAATCCCTGCGGAGTAGCTGAAAATAAAGACCTTCTTAAAGCTTATAAAGATGCCTGGGGATGTGATAAGCTTTCAGCTTTTGGCGGAATAATCAGTGTTAACAGAAAGATCGATTTGAATTTAGCTAAATTGATCATAAAGAGCGGATTCTTGGAATGCATCATCACGCCGGAGTTTAGCGTTGATGCTCTAAACATCTTAAAAGAAAAGAAAAACTTAAGGCTTTTAGAAATGCCTTCTTTAACTAAAAAAACTAAAGGTTTAGACTTTAAGAAAGTCGACGGAGGGATATTGATCCAAGACGAGGATTCTTTGACTCTGGATGAAAATAAACTTAAAACTGTTACCAAGCTTAAGCCTTCCAAAGTGCAGATGGAAAGCTTGCTTTTTGCCTGGAAAGTAGCCAAGCACGTAAAATCAAACGCTATTGTTTTGGTTAAAGGTACTAAGACTGTTGGTATCGGCGCCGGGCAGATGTCCCGGGTAGACTCTGTATTTATTGCCAGCAAAAAAGCAGGTAAGCTTGCTTTAGGTTCAGTTTTAGCATCTGACGCATTTTTCCCCAAGGAAGACGCAATAAAATTAGCCGCGAAATATAAAGTAAAAGCCATTATTCAGCCGGGCGGCTCCATTGCCGACCAGGATATAATCAAAACTGCTGATAAATATAAAATACCGATGGTATTTACTGGAATAAGGCATTTTAGGCATTGACCTTAGAAGCAGCAGAGACCTATGACCTACCCGCAGGTAATCAGATTTTTAGAATCTTTCGTTAACTTCGAAAATAAATCCGGTTGGGTTTACAATAAGTCATTAAAGTTAAAACGCATCAGCTCATTTTTAGAAGAAATAGGTAATCCCCACGATGCCTTAAGATGTATTCATGTTGCCGGGTCAAAAGGTAAGGGTTCTACCTGCGCTTTTATTGCTTATGTATTAAGGCAATCTGGATACAAAGTGGGTCTTTATACTTCTCCGCATTTAGTTGATTTTAGAGAGAGGATAAGGATACTAAATGGTGGGTTGTTAGGGCATCAGGCCAGCAGGTTAGCGAAATTTGAGTTTGAGGGGATGATTCCTCAGGATGATTTAGTGGATTTAATCCAAAGACTTAAGCCTGAGATTATAAATTATAATAAAGGATCGAAGTACGGACCGTTGACTTTTTTTGAAGTATATACGGCTTTGGCTTTCCAATATTTCAAAGAAAAGAATGTGGATTTTGTAGTTTTAGAAACGGGTATGGGCGGCAGGTTGGACGCAACCAACGTCGTTGACCCTTTTGTATGTGTGCTTACTCCTATAAGTTATGAACATACTCAGAAGCTAGGCAATACCTTGCGTAAGATCGCTTTGGAAAAAGCAGGGATCATAAAGAATCATAAAGTCACAAAGCCGTCACTTCAGCAAGTTATTGTAATTAGCGCACCGCAAGAAAAAGAAGTGATGGAGATTTTTAAAAAAAGGTGCACCCAAAAAAAAGCCAAGCTTATAAAAATCCAAAAAAAGGATTTCCAGCATCTAAAGGTCAATCTTATCGGCGAGCATCAAAAAGTAAATGCCGGCTGTGCTATTAAGGCAGTAGAAGCTTTAGGATGTTACGGGATAAAAATAAAAGATTCAGATATTAAAAAAAGTTTACTTGCTACCTGTTGGCCTTGCCGCTGTGAGGTTGTTTCCAGGAATCCTTTATTTATTTTAGATGGAGCACAAAATACCGCTTCAATAAAAGTTCTCATTGAGGCTATCAAAAACAATTTTAAATATAGGTCATTGATTCTGATCTTAGGTATTTCCAATGATAAAGATATTGCCGGAATCTGTCGAGAACTGGATAATTTCGCAGATAAGATAATAGTCACTCAGGCAAATAATCCCCGGGCGTCTCAACCTGGGAAGATCGCGAAATATTTTAATCATAAAGATATCTATATTACCCGCAATACTAAGAAGGCCAGAAATAAAGCCTTTAAATTAGCGGAGAAAAAAGATTTGATTTTAGTTACCGGATCATTATTTGTAACGGGGGAATTCAAAAAAATGTAATTTAATTTAGTTCGTTTAGCCTGTTATTTTCGTTTAGTTAGTTTTGCATTTAACGAAATTAACGGACCAAACGAACAAAACGATAATAACGATCATGGCGAAAATATACGATATTGACGATACAATCGCAGCAATTTCTACCAGTTTAGGGGAATCCGGCATCGGGATAGTGCGTTTGAGCGGTAAAGATGCGTTTTCTATCGCGGGAAAAATATTTTTTTCCAAGGATGGAAAGAAATGTTCGGATCATAAAACACACACCTTGCATTATGGCTGGGTTAAAGACGGGAATAAAATAGTTGATGAGGTTTTACTGGCTTTGATGCGCGCTCCCAGGACATTCACTAAAGAAGATGTTGTTGAAATTAATTGCCACGGAGGGTTTGTGGCTATGCGCGATGTCCTAGAGTTGGTTTTGAAGAATGGATGCCGATTAGCAGAGGCTGGAGAGTTCACTAAAAGAGCGTTTTTAAATGGAAGGATAGATTTGGCCCAGGCAGAAGCGATTCTGGATATTATTAAGGCAAAAACAGACTTGGCTTTAGATATCAGCTTAGAACAGCTAAAAGGGAATCTTTCTCTAAAGATTGAAGGGATCAGAGAAGTTTTATTGGGCGTACTTACTAATTTAGAGGCGAATATTGATTTTCCTGAAGAAGATATTAAAAATGCTGATTTAGATAAATTTTGCCAGGATTTAAAAACCATAAATGATAGTTTAAATAATATTTTAAGTTCTTCAAGAAGCGGGAAGCTTTTGCGTGAAGGTATTAAGGTTGTTATTTGCGGCAAGCCCAACGTCGGCAAGTCGTCTCTTTTAAATGCCCTTTTGAAACAAGAGCGTTCTATTGTTACGGCAGTGGCCGGGACAACCAGGGATACTATTGAAGAAATAATTGATATTCAAGGAATCCCTGTAAGGATAGTCGATACTGCGGGTATTCTTAGGCCGCGTGATGTAGTTGAAAAAAAAGCGATCGAGCGTTCAAAAAAATATATTGAATCCGCGGATTTGGTCCTGGCTTTGTTCGATACCAGCAAAAAGATTACTATCGAGGATAAAGAGTTGATACGTAAGCTTAAAGGCAAGACAGCGTTGGCAGTCTTGAATAAAATTGATATAAAAACGAAAATTGAGAAAGAATATATAAATAAATATTTCAAGCATATAGTTGAAATATCCGCTAAAAAGATGAAAAATATCGTTTCATTAGAGGATTGGATTGTTAATTTGGCTTATAAGGGGCAGATACAGTTTAAGGAGCCGCCCTTAGTTAGCAATCAAAGGCATATTGAACTTTTAAAGAAGTCAGAAAAACTCATTGCCGCATCGGTAAATTCATTAGATAATAAATTATCGCTGGAGTTTGTTACCCAGGATATAAAAGAAGCTTTGGAATGCCTGGATATTATTCTAGGAAAAGTTTTTTCCGAAGAACTATTGGATAAGATCTTTTCAGAATTTTGTATCGGTAAATAAGGTTTTTTAAGTCGAAAAATAAAAAATTGAAAGGTTAAAAATGAACAGAAAAAAAATAGAAAAAGCGGTAAAGGATATGCTGGAAGCGATAGGTGAAAATCCTAACAGGAAAGACTTACAGAAAACACCTCAAAGAGTCGCGGAAATGTATGAGGAGATCTTTTCAGGTGTTGGACAGGATCCCGAAAAAGAACTTGAGGTGCTTTTAGACCAGAAACACGAAGAGATCGTACTTTTAAAAGGTATCCCTCTTTATAGCGTATGTGAACATCATCTGCTTCCATTTTTAGGCAAAGCAAATATTGCCTATATTCCAAAAGAGGGCAGGGTTACCGGTTTAAGTAAGTTAGTCAGGATCGTTGATATTCTTTCCAAAAGGCCGCAGGTCCAGGAGAGGCTGACAACTCAGATTGCCGATATTATTATGAGTAAGCTCAAGCCTCAGGGTTGTATGGTTGTTATTGAAGCAGAACACCTTTGTATGTCGATGAGAGGAGTTAAAAAACCCGGCACGACTACAGTGACAAGCGCAGTCAGGGGAATTTTTCAGAGCAATGAAAAGACCCGTTCAGAAGCCTTGGCTTTAATGAAATAAAAATTTTATAAAGGGATTATGTTTACAGAACAAAGAGTTAGAGCTGTACTTTATTATTCGAGTTTATTGATATTTTTTTTAGGCTTGCCTTTTATTTTATCTTTTGCTCTGGGATATAAATTTAACCGCAGCACAATGAAATTCACTCAGACAGGGCTCATTTATATACGGACCCAGCCTCCCGGAGCAGCGATTTATATAAATGATAAATTAATTAATGATAAAACCCCTATGGCAATACGCGAACTTCTACCGGGGTCATATCGCGTGCGCGTAGAGTTATCGAATTATTATCCCTGGTCAGGTGAAATAGAGGTAGGCGCTCGCAAGGCCGCTTTCTTGGAAAAGATTATTTTGTTTCCCTTAAGGCCGGATATTGAGCAGGTTAATAAAGATAAGTTCAATGTTTTTTTAATGGAGCAGGATAGGGGGCTGATTTATTATATTAATTACGAGGACAATAGTATTTATATTTCTGATTTAAAAGGAAGCTATTTTAGAAAAATCTCAAATTTTATCGGTATTAGCCCCGCGAGTTCAAAATGGAAATTTTCGCCAAACCGGGAAAAAATAGTTTATTTTAATAAACACAAAATTGGCGTTACTTATTCAAATGGGGAGAAATATTCCGATAAGGCTTTTGTTCTTGATTACCCCCGTGCAAATATACTAGATATTTTCTGGCACTCGGATAATTATCATTTAGTAGTTGTGAGCGACAGAAATATTGAAGTCTTGGAAGCAAAGCCGGATACGGAGTATGTGGAATTGGTTAAACTAAACAAAAAAAACCCCCAGGCAGCTTACAATTTTCATGAAGATACGCTTTATTTTATAGATTCCCAGCGGCTTGAAGACGGCAGCGTTTATGATAATTTATATAAGATTGATCTAACTGCTAAGGCGCTGATTTTTCCAGAACTAATTAATATAAAAGACCATGAATAAAAGAACCCCGTTTATCAGATTTTTGGAGATCTTGCCCGGAGCAGTTTCCTGGAGCATTTTGGCCACACTTATTTGCCTTGCGATATTTAGGCCGGTAACCTGCGCAGTTATAATTATTACTTTTGAATTTTATTGGATTATACGCTCGCTTTACCTGACCACACTTTTAATTATGGCTTATCAAAAACTTGCCCGCCAGAAAAATAAAGACTGGCTATTAAGCTGCCAGAAAAATGAGTTGGGTAAAAACTGGAGGGATATTTATCATTTAGTCATATTCCCTACTTATAAAGAAGGATTGGAGATTCTCAGGCCTTCTTTGGAAGCTTTAAAAAAGTGCAACTATCCTTTAGACAGGCTGATTGTAATAATGGCTTTTGAAGAACGCAATAAAGAAGCCCAGAAAAATGCGTATATCCTGGAAAACGAATTTAAAAATGTTTTCTTTGCTTATATTTCGACCTATCACCCTGATGGTTTACCGGGGGAAGTGCGCACTAAAGGAGCAAATGCCACTTGGGCGGCTAAACACGCCAAGGGTTTTTTGGTTAAAAACGGTATTACCTTTGAAAATGTAATTGTTTCATGTTTCGATGCCGATACCTGTGTTGAAAAAGAATATTTCGGGTGTTTGAGTTATCATTTTCTTACGACTTCTAAACCTCATCAGGCAAGCTATCAGCCTATGCCTGTATATAATAATAATATATGGCACGCTTCTTCATTCGCGCGATTAGTTGAAACCAGCTCATCATTCTGCCAGCTTATCGAGAGCATCAGATTGGAAAAATTTGTTACATTCTCCTCTCACAGCATGAGTTTTAAGACATTGGTTGATATTGACTATTGGCCGGTGGATATGATCTCCGATGATTCGGTAGTTTATTGGAAATCTTATTTGTATTACGAAGGAGATTATAGAGTTGTGCCGCTTTATATTACGGTTTCTATGGATGTTGCTTACTCTAGTAATTTTTTTAAAACCATCGTAGTCCAGTATAAACAAAAAAGAAGATGGGCTTGGGGAATTGAGAACTTCCCATTTTTGATCAAAGGGTTTATGAAAAAAAACCAAATCCCTTTGTCCAATAAAATTCGCAGGATATATCATCTTTTAGAAAGCCATATAAGCTGGGCTGTTTGGGCGATAATTATTATGTTGATAGCACCGCTGCCCATTCTTTTCGGAGGGGAACTTTTTAAACAGTCTTCCCTTGGGTATAATTTCCCCCATATTACCAACATGCTGCTTAATTTTACTATAGGTGCTAGTTTTGTCTGGATCGCTTTGAGCTGGACGATACTTCCTCCGCGGCCTAAAGATGTGCATTGGTCAAAAAGTATTATTATGGTTTGCGAATGGGTGATCGTGCCGGTAATAATATTGATTTTAGGTTCCACCCCGGCTTTAGATGCTCAGACCCGCCTTATGCTTGGCAGATATATGGAATTTTATGCCACCGAAAAATCGCGAAAAAAGCAAGAATGACAATTCAAAATGCTTACTAAGCAAAAAAGATTTATTTATATTTCAGTCATCCTTATTTTTACATTTGGATTTGGGGTTTATGCCAATTCTTTAAAGGGTGATTTTGTCTGGGATGATACCGTTTTAGTCAGAGACAATACACACATTAGCGACTTTGGTAATATTAAGAATGTTTTTACTGAGGATATCGGTAAGGGGGGTTTTGCAAGATTTAATTTTTATCGCCCGCTGCAGATGTTTTCTTACATGCTCGATTTTTCTTTATGGAAATTAAATCCCGCAGGTTACCATTTGACAAATATTTTTGTTCATCTCCTAGTAGCACTTTCGGTTTTTTGGCTTGTCATGTTAATTTTTGGAAATGGATCGCTTTCACTTGCTACTGCTTTACTTTTTGTTACCTGCCCCGCGCACACAGAAGCAATTGCCTATATTTCCGGTAGAGCTGAGCCCCTAGCAGCATTATTTCTGATTTTGAGCCTTATTTTCTATATAAAGTATTCAACTTTTGGGAAATTCAGGTTTTTCGTTTTGACGGCTTTTGTATATGTTCTGGCGGCCTTATCCAAAGAGAATGCTTTTATATTGCCGCTATTAATCTTATTCTATAGTTTTGCATTTAAAAAGAAGATTAAATCCGGCTTATTTAGCGTCTTAATAATTATTACAATTTTTATTGCACTAATAAAAGCTTTATTTTTGCCATTCATTCCTGTTGGCGGCCATCAGATTGGCGTATTCGAGAGGATCCCCGGATTCTTTATAGCTTTGGTTAATTATTTAAAGATCCTGATTTTTCCTTTTGGATTGCATATGGAATATGGCAATGAACTGTTTAGTTTTGCCCAACCTAAAGCAATCGCAGGTTTGGTGATATTTATATCTTTAATTACTTTTGCTTTCGCAAAAAAAGAAAGCCAAAGGGCGGTATTTTTTTCTATTGGCTGGTTTCTTATATGTATTTTTCCATTTTCCGGAATTTTCCGCATCAATGCCTATATGGCAGAACATTGGCTGTATTTGCCGTCAATAGGATTTTTTCTTTTAATAGCATATATTTTAACCTCCAAGCATAAATTTTATAAACCATCGATTTTATTTCTGGTAATAATTTTGATTTATTATTCGTATTTCACAATTAAGCAGAATTATACCTGGAAGGATAGTTTGACCTTATACCGTTATACCCTAAAATTTTCGCCAAATAGTTTGAGGGTAAATAATAACCTTTGTGCGGAATTGGTTTCTTCTGGCGATGGAAAAGAGGCGGTGGAATTTTGCAAGAAAGCCATTGCGATCGATCCTTATTTTTCTGCAGCTTATTGTAATTTGGGGAATGCCTATAAAAATCTTGGCGATCATGTATTAGCCGAAGAAAATTATAAAAAAGCGATTAAGATTAGCCCAGGATATGAATACGCCTATAAAGTACTTGGCGATTTATATGCTTTGGCTGGCAGAAAAGACCTGGCAAAGATTACTTACGAAAAAGCTTTGGTAATAAATCCTCTTTATATTGAAGCTAAATTTAGCTTGGAAAAGTTATCCACAAAGTAGGCGACGTTTAAATGGTATCCACGCTGTGGATAACTTAAAAAGCATCGATTTCTATGATAGGGTTTGAGGGATAGTCTGTTTTGATGTAATGATTATAACTTGAATAGTAATATTCTTCAGGGGATGAGACTAAGTTCTCTTTTACAGGATTATTATGCATGTATTCAAGCACCCGAAGCAGCAGGTAAGAATTTGAAATACATTCGTCATAAAAACCTTTTTGCCAGATTTTTCCCTTATGGTCCGACATTTTATTGATTTTTCTCGCAAAGCTACCCTTGATCATCTTCATAATATAAGAAAAATTATATTTTCCGTAGGGATATATTATTAAATGTATGTGCTCTGGCATAATACAGAAGCCATAAAGATTGTAATCGAGGATAAGTTTGTAATATTCAATAGTTACAAGTAATATTTTACAATTCCTTTGGTCGGCAAAGATTTTTTGCCTATTTTCAGTAACTGTAGTTAAAAAATAGACCCCTTTTTCGTAGTATCTTTTTATATTCCCCATAGTTATCCACAGGGTAGAGGAGGTTTAAACCTCCTCTACCCTGTTAATAAGTCACAGTTAATAATCAGAAATATTGTCTATCTAATCCTCTATATTGGATCGCCTCAGAGATATGTTCAGCATTAATAATTTCAGAATTTTCCAGATCAGCAATTGTTTTGGAAATTTTTAATATTTTGTCATATCCTCTGGCAGAGAATCCCAATTCTGTCATAGCTTTTTTTAGCAATCCTCTTGCCTGACTATCTAACAAACAATATTTCTTGATAAGTTTTGTATTCATCTGGGCATTATAAAATATTCCGTCATTTTGAAAGCGCTGCCTTTGAATCTTCCGCGTCTTTTCAACACGCAGTTTTATCGAAGAAGAATTTTCAGTGTTTTTTGTTTCCGTTAATTCATTATATTTGACTGAGGGAAGTTCTATATGTATGTCGATCCTGTCCAAAAGGGGTCCGGAAATCTTTGCCATGTAATTGGCGATTTTATTTGGATTACAGCGGCAGGCTTTTTGCGGGTCGGTGTAATATCCGCAGGGGCAGGGGTTCATAGCGCACACAAGCATAAAATGTGCAGGAAAGAGGAACGACTTTAAAGAGCGGGAAATAAATATGTGCCCATCTTCTAAGGGCTGGCGCATTGTTTCCAGGCAATCCCTACGGAATTCGGGCAATTCATCCAAAAATAATACTCCATAATGTGCTAAACTTATTTCTCCGGGATGCGGTATGCTTCCTCCCCCAGCTAAAGCCACACTTGAAATACTGTGGTGCGGGCTGCGGAATGGCCGAGTGGCTATGATTCCATCCCCATTTACTAAAGTCCCGCTTGCTGAGTGGATTTTGGTAATCTCCAAGGCTTCTTCTAAAGTTAATTCTGGCATAATAGTGGGTATTCTTTTGGCAAGCATGGATTTTCCGCTGCCTGGAGGCCCGATCATCAGGGTATTGTGCCCTCCGGAAACTGCGACTTCCAGCGATCTTTTAGCAAAATATTGTCCTTTAACATCAGAAAAATCAATTGGGTAGCTTGAATTATTTTTGAATAGGCCCTCCAAATCAATTTTATAAGGCTTGACGGTTTCGGGGGTATTTAGAAACTCGACCGCTTCTTTTAAGGTCTTAATAGGCCTGACAGAAATATTTGAAACTAGTGCAGCTTCTTTAGCATTCTGCAAAGGCAGGAGAATGTTTTTGATTCTTGTTTTGGCAAGGGAAGCGCTGATCGGCAATATTCCTTGAATTGGGCGAAGCGTGCCATCAAGGGCTAATTCAGCTAAAAAACAGCATTCCTGGATAATTTGGCTATTGACAATCCCACCGGCAGCAAGTATGCCCAAAGCAATAGCTAAATCAAAGCTTGATCCTTCTTTTTTGATGTCAGACGGCGCAAGACTAACAGTGATTTTGCCTTGCGGCCAGCTAAATCCAGAGTTTTTAATGGCAGCCTTAACTCTTTCACGGCTTTCTCGAATACAAGTATCGGCCATTCCAACTATGGTCATCAATGGCAGGCCGTTAGATATATCCACTTCAATTTCAATCGGATAAGCTTCTATTCCTAACAACCCAAAGCTGTTTATTTTTGCAATCATGGCTCCTCCTAAAGATTATTTTCCATAATAATTATACTTCTTATACTAATAGACGCAGATTTAGTCGGAATCTAACATAAAAAGTGTGTTTCAATCTGCCCTTAGTACACACCGTATGTGTCCAAAGGGGACACTCGCGGTGTGGATTAATTAAGGCACTTTAAATTGCGGTTACCAAGCCTTGAAATTTAGATAAAAAATCTTGCAATTTGCCCTAACTGTTTTATAATATTACACTAATGGGCATAAAATTAAGGGATTATAAAGTTTTTATCATAGTTTTCCTTTTGGGAGCGACTATTTTTAGTGTCTCAAGCTATGTCGCGCTTTTAGTGGAAAAGCATGACTTGGCTACTAATTTAGAAAAAAATAAAACCGAGATTTTAACTTTAACTGAAGAGAATCAAAAGTTACTGCAATCATTAGAGAAAGAAAAAAAGCAGTATAATGAATTAACAGAAAAAAATTCTTTATATAAAGATAATATGAAGGCCAGTTTTAGAAAGATAAATAGGCTTTTTTCGGACCTAGACAAAGCTATTGAAGATACGCAAGATCTAAGTTCTCAAATATCAGTTTTAAAAGCCGAAAACGCTGCTGTTAGATCTGAAGACGATATGTTGAAAGCAGAGCTAGTGCAGGTTAGAAATCAGAATGATGAATTAAATGCCAAGCTCAATTCATTGACCGAACTTAAAAAAGCCATAAAAGATCTTAAAAAACAAAAAAGAAGGATTGCTCCTTTGGTTAAAAAAGAAGCAGCGGAAAAAAATACAAAAGTTAACCCCAAGCTTGTGATAGCAAAAAAAGAGATGATTATTGAAAAAAAACCTTCTTCAGAGCCGATAATCTTCGAGGGGAACAAAGGTTTTATTATAAAAAATGGTAATTTGGTCCCTATTAAATCAATTAAAATTGAAGTAAATCCCGCCTCCAAAAATTAAAATGAGAGAAATCTTCGCTCAGCTGTACGAAAATAAAATTTTGATGACTACTCTTTCAGCCTGGATAATCGCCCAGACTATTAAAGTAACCATCGGAATTATTTCTCAGAAAAAATTTGATTTTCGCTGGTTTGTGGGGACAGGCGGTATGCCATCAAGCCACGCGGCGGGAGCTACTTGTTTAGCAACAGCTATAGGTTTAGACCATGGTTTTCAAAGTGTTGATTTTGCTTTGGCAGCGTCTTTCGCGCTTGTAGTTATGTTTGATGCTCAGGGAGTAAGAAGGGCAGCCGGAAGACAGGCCCGTATCCTTAATAAGATGACGGAAGATATTTACTGGAAGGGCAGGATCAATGAGCATAGGTTAAGGGAATTAGTGGGGCATACTCCTACAGAAGTAATCATGGGCGGTTTACTAGGCGTTATTATTGCTATGGCCGCCGGTTAAAATAAAGGTTGGTTAATATGAAAAAAAATATTGTGATCATTGCAGGAATAATAATTATCGTAACGACGGTTGTTTTATTTCTAAGTTTGAAAAAGAAGGGGCATGGGCCATCTTTGGTGGCCGGAAGCTCAATTTCTGGGCTTCTTTCTCAGGCTAAAGAGTTTGAAACAAAGGCGAATTTTATCGAAGCTAAAAATAAATATCAAGAGCTAGTGAATAATCATTCCGGTTCCAATGAAGTAATGAATTGGCAGAAAAAAATCGATGAGCTTAATATTAAGCTGTTGTTTTCGACAACAATTACGCCTAATAGCCAGCTTTACGAAATCAGGCCGGGAGATACTTTGGTCAAAATCGCCAAACAATTTAAAACAACCCCTGAGCTGATTTCTAAAGCTAATAATATTTCCGGGGATAAGATCTTTCCAGGAAAAAAAATTAAAGTTTGGACAGCGCCTTTTAATATAGTAGTCGATAAATCTCAGAATATCCTTATGCTTAAAACTAATGATGAAGTAATTAAGACTTATATAGTTTCAACGGGTACGAATAATTCCACTCCAGTTGGAACTTTTAAAATTGTGGATAAGATCGTTAATCCATCCTGGTTTAAGCCAGGAGCCGCAACTCCAATAGCAGCAGGAAACCCGGAAAATGCTTTAGGCACGCGCTGGTTGGCTATAAGCCTGCCTAGTTATGGCATTCATGGCACAAATGACCCGATGAGCCTGGGCAAACAGGTGACTCAGGGGTGCGTGCGCATGCTCAATGCTGATGTTGAAGAACTATACACTATCGTTCCTAAAGAAACCGAAGTAACAATCGTAGACTAATAAATATAATTATGGCTGGATTAGATTTTGAAAAACCTATACTAGAATTAGAGAAGAAAATTCAAGAGCTTACAACTTTTGCTACTGAGAAAAAAATCGATCTTTCTTCAGATGTTAAAAGGCTTGAGGAAAAACTTGAACAGTTAAAAAAGCAGACTTACGCCAATTTAACCGCCTGGCAGAAAGTGCAGATCGCCCGCCATCCTCAAAGGCCTTACACTCAAGATTATATTAACATGATTATGACTGATTTTATTGAACTGCATGGCGACAGGTTATTTTCTGATGATAAAGCTATTGTTGCCGGATTCGCAAAAATTGACAATCAGAAGATCATGATCATGGGGCATCAGAAGGGAAGAGACACTAAAGAAAATTTAGCTCGTAATTTTGGTTGTGCGCATCCTGAAGGATACCGCAAAGCTTTAAGGTTGATGCAGATCGCTCAGGATTACAGTTTGCCTATAGTTATTTTTATTGATACTCCCGGAGCTTATCCGGGGATAGGCGCTGAAGAGAGGGGACAGGCTCAGGCGATCGCCACAAATTTAAGGGAAATGGTACATATAAAAACTCCTATCATTGCTACGGTCATCGGGGAAGGCGGTTCTGGAGGAGCTTTGGGTATTGGAGTGGCAGATAAAGTCTGCGTTATGGAAAATGCTTATTATTCGGTAATCTCTCCTGAGGGCTGTGCGGCAATTCTTTGGAAGAGTGGCTCCAAAGCCCCGGATGCCGCTGAGGTATTAAAATTAACCGGCAGCGACCTCTTAAAAATGGGGATTATTGATGAAGTTATTCCCGAGCCGTTAGGAGGAGCTCACCGCGACCCTAAAAAGACAGCTCTTAATTTAAAGGAAACTATCCTTAAGTATTTAAAAACTTTAAAATCACAAAGTAAAGACAAGCTTCTGGAATCAAGATACAAAAAATTCAGAGGAATGGGTAGTATAGGATGATCGAACATGAGATGATTTTTTTGGGTTTGTTAAAGGAAAGCCCAAAACACGGTTATGAGATCAAGAAAAAAGTAAAAGAAATTCTTTCTTTATTTGCTGGTGTTGAATTAAAATCCATATATTATCCTTTAAGCGTCTTGGAAAAAGAAGGTTTTGTCGTAAAGCATATTGGCAAAGAAGGAAACCGTCCGCAGAGATTTATTTATGAGCTGACCCCAAAAGGCCAAGCAAGGTTTAATGAGCTTTTAAACAGCAGTTTCCTGGATTTTAAAAGGCCTCAATTCAGCCTTGATATGAGCCTTTATTTATTAAATCATATCCAACCTGAAATAGCCAAGCGCAGGCTGCGCGCAAGACTTTTGATCTTAAAGAAACTTATCCGCGACTTGCGTCAGATGTCTAGTTCTTTAGAAAGCAAAGGGACTTCCCCAATTTCTTTAGCCAGAATCCTGGAACACAATCTTAAAATGGTCGAAACTGAGACCAAATTCCTCTCCAGCCTCATTAAAACTTTATAGCTTTTAAGTTTATGGTTTGTTAACAGAAATCACCAAGAATAATTACTTGACGAATAATTGGCTTTAATATATACTTAACCTAGTTAATAATTAACCTAGTTAACA
>Ga0172375_10001475_pt1 | contig 37892 bp, 29 predicted proteins | sample LakKiv1m_FD_114537 | JGI IMG/M metagenome (GOLD analysis project Ga0172375, IMG submission 114537) | Freshwater microbial communities from Kabuno Bay, South-Kivu, Congo - kab_092012_11.1m | ecosystem: Environmental > Aquatic > Freshwater > Lake | place: Democratic Republic of the Congo... | reverse complement strand
GTAGCATCGTGCGCAGGAACTCCTCGTCAGGGGCCTCCCTAGGGACGTCGAGGATCGAGAAGCGGATCGCCGGCGCGACCGCCTCCTCGGGTGGGTCCTCCGGCGCGGTCTCGTCGGGCGCGGGCAACTCCAGCGTGCGAGCCAGCTCCTCCAGGCAGGACCCCAGGCGCGAGCGCGCCCCCGCGTCCGCCTCCGCGTCGCCGCAAGGCAGGAACAGGAACACCGCTGAGGCCCCCCGCACCAACTCCTCGGCAAGACGCTGCCGCAGCGGCGAGTCCAGCAACGCCCGCAACCGGTCCGGCGACCAGGCCCCGGTCCACAGCGGCCCCCTCTCCGACGGCTGACCGGGAAAGCGCGCCGTCAGTCGCACCTCACCCTCCGGTACCCCTTCGTCGTCGCGCGAACGCAGCCCGGCGTTCACCCCGCCACTGCCGTCACCCCGCACCGCGGCCTCGGCCGCTGCCATCGTCTCGGCCGCCAGCGGCCCGTGGTGCACGACCACCAGGTCATACACGTCGGGGGGCCAGTTCTCCAGGGCATACTGGAACACCGGCGTCGAGCAGGCAAAGACCGCCCAGGACCCCGTCAGGGCCCCCAGGCAGACCACGCCAGACAGCGCCCGCCAGAGCCAACCGCGGCCGCGCCCGCAGCCCGGCTCACCGACCGCCCTCGACGTAAAGGATACCTGCAAAGGGGTCATATGGCGAATATAACCGCTGGGATGGCCCGTCGCGACCGAGGCCAGGACCGGGATCAGCGGCCGACGGCGGCCGCCAGGTCGCGGCTCAGGGTCAGGAGCGCGCGGCTGACGGCGGCCGCCAGTTGGCCGATATCGCCCTCGGCGGGTTCGCGGAGGGTCGCCGTGGCGCCGTCGAGGAGGGTCCCGGCAGGATCGCGGACTTCCCAGCGGACGCGGAGCTCGGCCTGGCCATCGGGGTTGAGTTCGCAGGCCTCGACGGCGAGCGAGATCTGGCGTTTTGGGGTCTCGGCGGCCGGCCATGGGGAGCGCAGGACGCGGCCTGCGCCGGTGAGGCGAGCCAGGTTGTCGGCGATGACGGTGGGGATATCCTCTTCGAGGGGATCCGCCCAGAGGTCGAACTCACAGTGTCTGACCTCGAAGGCACTGGTGCGCCGGATCATGGCTGGCTGTCGCAGGTGTCGGGAGACGCGGACCGGCCCCACGCCAAGGGTGGCCTCGGTCGTGGCGCCGGTCGGTGCCGGGGCGAGGGCCGCCAACGTGTAGTAGCGCGCCCCGGGCGCGCGCAGGCAACCCGCCAGCAGACACAGCAGGCAGACGGTTGCGGTCCCGATGCCAAGCCAGCGACGCCCGTTCATCGGTCCTCCCGATCCGGTTTGCCCTTGCCCCGCACCAGGGCCTCGGGGTGGCGTTGGAGGTAGTCGGTGAGCTCCCGCAGGGAACCGACGGTCTCGCGCACCTCGGCCACGAGGGCGGTTACCTCCGTCTGCAGCGGGGAGCCGGGCCCGGCCGAGGCCTCCAGCGCGGCCAGCGTCTGGCGCGTCTGCTGCAGGGCACCCTCGAGAGACTCGCTGGCCTTGGTCAGGTTGGCCACCAGCTCCGCGGCGGGACCCTTCTCCAGGTCAAGCTGACGGCCGGCATGCTCCAGGAAGGCGGTGGTGCTCTTCAGGCCCTCCTCGACCTGCGGCGTGAGCCGGTCGACGGAGGCGTTGATGCTAGCCACCAGGAGCCGTGACTGCTCGGTGGTGCTCTCGATCTCAGCCAGAAGGGGCCCCACGCGCTCGTTGATCTGCTCGACGAGTTCCCGCAGCGAGGCGCCGGTCTGACGCAGTTCGCTGGCCGCAGGGCCGGTGGTCGCCTTCAGCTCGGCGGCGATGACGCGCAGGTCCTTGAGGGTCGCCGCCGCGTCCGTCACCCCCTCGCGCATCTGAGGCGAGTTGACGATGGCGTCGATGCCCTCCAACGCGTTCAGCATGCGCTCGGCGATGGCGCCGATGTCGATCTGCTGCACGGACTCCGAGAAGCGCTGCATGCCGGACTGCTTGGTGGGCAGCTCCGGCAGCGACAGGTCGCCGCCCACCAGCCGGGGGGGTTCGTCCGGAAAGAAGTCCAGTTGCACCATGAGCTGACCGGTGACCAGGCTCTGGAGCTCCAGTTGCGCCCGCAAGCCCTGCTCCACGAGCTCATCCATATGCCGATGCATATCCACCACACTCCGGCCGCTCCGTCCCCGGAGGCTCTCCGGCTCCAGCTCGACGTAGACCGGGATGCGCACCTGGCCATCGCCGGCGACGGCCACAACGATGTCGGTCACCGAGCCCACCTTCACGCCTCTGAAGGTCACCGGGGCCCCCTCCTGCAGCCCGTTCACCGCCCCCCCGAAGAACATCACGTAACGGACCGTCTCGCGGAAGAGGCGGCCACTGCCGAAGGCCAGGACGGCCCCCACCCCCGCCGCCACGCCCAGGAGCACGAAGGCACCCACCCAGAATGTGCTGGCCTTGCTCCTCATGGTGACGTGCGCCCCTTGGCTGCGGCTCTGCCCAGGCTGTCGGCCTCATCCCGGCCGCCCCGGGTCAGGAACTCCCGTACGGTGGCGTCCGGGGCGTGTTCGCGCAACTCGCGCGGCGGTCCCCAGGCGATGGGCCTGTGGCTTGCCGCATCCAGGAAGACCGAGTTGGTGCCAATGGCAAAGATACTCGCCAGATCGTGTGTCACCACCACGACCGTGGCCCCCAGGCTGTCCCGCAGCTCCAGGATCAGGTCATCCAGGCGCCGGGCACTCACCGGGTCCAGGCCGGCGGAGGGCTCATCGAAGAAGAGCACATCCGGGTCCAGGGCCATGGCCCGGGCCAGCCCGGCACGCCGTTGCATGCCGCCGCTGATCTCCGCTGGGTAGTAGTCCCCAAAGCCAGCCAGACCCACGAGGGCCAGCTTCGCCGCGACGATGTCACGGACCTCCCCGACGGCCAGGTCCGCATACTCCTCCAGGGGCAGCGCCACGTTTTCGGCCAGGGTCATGGAGCTCCACAGTCCACCGCTTTGGTAGAGCACGCCGCAGCGCCGCAGAATGCGGTCGCGCTCGCGGCGACCCGCGGCCCAAAAATCCTGGCCTCGGTACAGGACCCGCCCGGCCGCCGGTGGCTTCAGCCCGATCAGGTGCCGCAGCAGCGTGCTCTTCCCGCAGCCGCTGCCGCCCATGACGATGAAGATATCGCCCTCGCGGACGGTGAACGACAGGTCGTGCTGGATGACCCGCTCGCCGTAGGCCATGGTCAGGCCATCGACGACGATGGGGGGCTGTCCCGGCTGGGTTTCGGCGCGGGTCGTCATGGAGGCTTCAGATCTTCAGGACACTACACATCACCGTGATGGTGGCGGTTGCCACCACGATCCAGACGATGCCGGTGACCACGGCGCTGGTGGTGGCCCGGCCCACCTCGAGGCTGCTACGGCCGCACTGGAATCCCCGCAGGCAGCCCGCCAGGGACACCAGCACCCCGAACACGGCCCCCATGCACTCACCCACCAGCAGGTCGTTCAGGCCCACCGCCTGCCGGGTCTCGCGCCAGTACTGAACCCAGCCCAGGTCCAGCATGCCTACACCCACGACCGCACCCCCCAGCAACCCCATCGCGCTGGCGTAGAGACACAGCAACGGCATCGTCAGCGTCAGCGCCAGCAGGCGCGGGAAGACCAGGAACTCGACGGGGTTGATGCCCAGGCTGCGGAAAGCGTCGACCTCGTCGTTGACCTGCATGGTCCCGATCTGGGCCGCAAAGGCTGCCCCGGCCCGGCCGGCCATGACCACGCCCGTCATGATGGCCCCCATCTCCCGGACAACCCCGATGCCGACCAGGTCTGCCACGAAGATCTGGGCCCCGAACATTCGCAACTGGATGGCGCCGACGAACGCCAGGATCAGTCCCATGAGGAAGCCGATCAGAGAGATGATCCCCAGCGCGTCGGGGCCGCACGCGTGCAGCAACTGCGCCACCTCGGGCCAGCGAAACCGCGCGCGGCCACGAGAGACGTTGAGGATGGCCAGAGACGCTTCCCCGACGAAGCGGACCGTGGCGGCCAGCCGCGTGGCCCTGTCGATGGCCAGATGCCCCACCTGGTGCACCGCCGTGGTGGCGGAGGCGTCTGGGGACGAAGAGGCGCCACGGTCCGGGACCGCGTCGGCAAGGCGGATGAGCGTCTGAAGCCCGGCGGGCAGGCCCTGCACGGTCACTTCGATGCCGCGGCGGCGGCACTCACCGCGCACCTTCAGGAGACACGCCAGGAGCGTACTGTCCCAGGCGACCAGACCATCGTCGTCGATCCGCGCCCGCTGGGGAGCCAGGTCCCGGAGACTCGCCAGGATGTCCTCAGCCGTCGGGCGGACCGCCGTGCGGACCCAGGCCCCGGCTACGGCGATGGCAGCCGTGCCATCCGCCGCAGACGCGACCCTTACGCGGCCACCCTCGGCGACTCCGGCGGGAGACCCGGCGACCTGGTCTGGTAGTCCGTTGGTCATGGCGTCGGAACGACCGGCGCCGGACGCCGTCTTCCGCCAGGCGCGTCAGGGCGCCGGCGGGAAGTGCTCGAGCAGTTCCCGGGCACGCTTGTCGAACCACTCCTGGTCCACCTTGGCCGGGCGCTTCTTGGGCACTACCGTGTAGGCCGTACCCCGCCACATCAGCCGGCCTTCGGCCCCCGTCGCCACATCGAGCACCACCGCACCCAGATCCTCCAGGACCATCGTCGGCTGCTCGGGGTCCCTGGGAGCCAGATCGCGCCCGTAACGGTAGTGATCCCAGGCCCAGCCTGGCGGGTAGTTGTAGTAGGCGTTCATGGAACGCACGTCAGGGCGCTTGTCGAGGCCGATGTGGTATCCCACGAGGAAGTCGGCCTTCCCCTCCTTGACCATCACGAAGCCCTTCTCCCCCAGGGCCCGGTCCACGGCCCGTACCACGCGATCCCGCACCTCCGGCTCCACCTGCGGCCGGTCTGCCGTGATGCGACCGGAGTCCTCCAACCAGCGGTAGGACTTCAGGCCCGTGAAGTGGCCCGCCGGGTCATAGTCCGTCGTCAGCATGGGACGCTCGTCACAGCCGGCAACCAGCAACAGACCTGCCGCCGCAAACACACTGCACCATGTTTTCACGATGCCTCTCCTCGCCAAGCAGTTACCCAGGCCCGCCACCCCTGCCGGCAAGCCGGCCTGCCCGCTGCCGGCTGGCCGAGATGGCATCTCGCCTCACCCGGCAGGCTTAGCACACCGTCATCTTCTAAATGCACCATAACCCACATCGCAGGTCCGTCAAGACCCCTTCCGCTGCCGGCCGGCCCCGGCTTGACATCCCCGCACCGCGAGCACACACTACCTCCGGCAACCGGGTGCGACACGCCACCCCAGACCCACAGGTGAGCTCTATGCGACGCCGGACCGGCTGGACCCTCTGCATGCTGGGCCTCGTTTCCGCGCTCAGCGCTCAGCCGGGGCCCGCGGCACCGCCCCAGCCGCCGCCCGCGCCGCCCCCGGCCGACGGCGCGCCCCCACCCCCTCAGCAGGGGCGCCAACGCAGCCCGGAACCCGACGCGGGGACCTTCTTCCGCCTGGTCCGCCAGATGGACAGCAACGGCGATCTCCTGGTCGAGGAGAAGGAACTGAACGACGGGTTCCGCCAGCTCACCGACGACGCGGTCGCCATGCACCGCGACCTGCTGGCCTGGTTGGACAAGGACAAGAACGGTGTCCTGAGCCAGGAGGAGTTGAAGCCCTTCTACAGGATCACGTCCGTGGCCCCGATGGTCCGCAGCGCCGACCAGAATGGCGACATGGCGCTGCAGGAGGCGGAACTCGACGCCGCCTTCGGCCGTATGGCCGAGTTCTGCCAGACCGCCAACGACCGCACCCTGGAGCAGTTCGACCGCAACCATGACGGCAAGCTCGGTGAGGACGAGATCCAGGCCGCCCGCCAGGCGCTGCAGCGCTTCAGCATGCGCAGTCCCCGCGGCGGCGGCGAGGGCCCGGGCGCCGGGGCGCCTCCCCCGGCGGGGGCCGGGGCGCCTCCCCCGGCGGGGGCCGCGGTACCTCCCCCGGTGGAGGGCGGGGCCCGCTGAGGGAGGCCCCTGATCCCATCGGCTCCACCCGTGGCCAGACCTGGGTGCCACGGTCATGGCGAGGCGGGCGCTGCGCCCCTGTGGGCAGTGGCCCGCGCGCCCCGGGCCTGCCGCCTGCTTCCCGCACTCGCCCTGTCCGGCCGTGCATTCCGGCCATCGACAGAGGAACGCCCTGGACGTCGGAACCACACGCTTCCGCGCGGCGGATCCCGACCTCCGGGAGGCGGTCAGCGCACGGCCTGCAGCGTTACCGTCACGGTGTAGCGCTTCTTGCCGCGCACGATGGCGACCTGCACCTCATCGCCGGGTTGGTGCTGTTCCAGGGCGGCGGCCATGTCGTCGATGGTCTTCACCGGTGCGCCACCGATATCGACGATGACATCGCCGAGCACGAGGCCGCCGCGGGCATTCCGTCGGACCCCCTCGATACCGGCCTTGGCGGCGCCGCCGCGTTGGGCCACGCGCCAGACGCCGACACCCTCGACACCCATGGCGGCCATGATGTGGTCGGGGACCGCCTCGATCCCCATGCCCACCTGCTGGACCTTGCCCGTGGCGATCAACTGCGGGACGATGCGGCGGACCGTGTCCACCGGCACCGCAAACCCGACCCCGGCGTAACTGCCGCTGGTGCTCAGGATGGCGGCGTTGATGCCGATCAGCCGCCCGGACGAGTCCAGCAGGGGCCCGCCGGAGTTCCCCGGGTTGATGGCAGCGTCGGTCTGGATCACCTCCCGGATCGAACGGCCGGTCATCGCCTCCATGGTCCGGCCCAGAGCGCTGACGATGCCCACGGAGAGCGAGGTGTCCAGGCCGAAGGGATTGCCGATGGCCAGCACGGTCTGTCCCACTCGCAGGGTCCGCGAGACCCCTACGGGGATCGGTACCAACACCGCCTCCGGGGCCTCGATGCGCAGCACGGCCAGGTCGTGGTCGGGATCGGCGCCGACCACGCGCGCCTCATAGGTCGTGCCATCGCGCATGGAAACCTGGATCTCGGAGGCCTCGTGGATGACGTGGTAGTTGGTGATGATGTGGCCCTTCCTGTCCCAGACGAAGCCGGTGCCGGTCCCCTGGGGCACCTCGTAGACGCGCAGGCTGAGCCAGTCCTGGACCATGGCCCGGTTGGCCACGGAGACGACCCCGGGCGAGCACGCCTCGAACACGCGGATGGTCCGCTGCTCGACATCCGAAAGCCCCTCGCCGGGTGCCGGGCCGCGGCCAGGGCCATCCGCACACCACGCCGCGGACACGACCAGGGCGAGACCGGCCAGGGCTGGGCCGAGCGGCGACCGCCCCTGGCGATGCTGGCAGAGAGGAGACTCGTTCATGGTGTAGACCTACCTGCGGTGTACGGGACGGATCTCTGGATACGCACTATAGCCTGCCCGCATCAGCGGGTCCCGCCGGCCGCTGCCGCCGCGGTCTCCGCTACCCAGAGAACGCTTTGTATGCCGTTTCGGTTGGCGCTACGTTTCGCGGCACGGTGGCGGGTGGCCGGAAAGCGCCGTTGGTGCATGGCACTGAAGGAAGGCGTGAGGTCGCGATGAGGTCATTCTCGCTGGAGGGCAAGGCCTGCCTGGTCAGCGGCGGGTCCCGCGGCATTGGTGCCGATGTCGCCTTGGCGCTGGCGGAGGCGGGGGCCGATATCGCCATCCTGTACCGCAGTCGCCAGGAGGAGGCCGACCGCATTGCGGGTGCCGTCCAGGCCCTCGGACGACGTGCCTGCGCCATCCGCCAGGACGTCGGCGAGACCGCGGCCCTGGGCGCCACCGTCGATCGAGTGGTGGACGCGCTCGGCCGCCTGGACATCCTCGTGAACAACGCCGGGATCGCCGACCTGGTGCCCTTCTCCCGCGTCACCGAGGCGGTCATGGAGAGGACTCTGCGCGTCAATGTCATGGGCCCGTTCTTCCTCTCCCAGGCTGCGGCCCGGCACATGCTGGCCCGCGGGCAGGGGGGCCGGATCATCAACGTCACCAGCACCAACGGTTTCGTCGCCGAGGCCCTGCTCTCACCCTACAACGCCAGCAAGGGCGCCATGGAGATGGTGACCAAGTCCCTCGCCATCGAGCTCGGGCCCCATGGCATCACCGTGAACAGCGTCGCGCCGGGACTGATCGAGACCGAGATCGGCATGGACTTCCCCCTCAAACCCCAGTTCTGGGACTACGCCAGAGAGCATATCCCCCTGGGACGCCTCGGCAAGGCGCGCGACGTGGGCACCGCGGTGGTCTTCCTCGCCAGCGAGGCGGGGGCCTACATCACCGGCCAGCACATCATCGTCGATGGCGGCCTGTTGGCAGACCAGTTCCCCAGGATGCAGTTCTACACCGGACCTAAGTAGCACCAGGCTCCGGGCCCGGAGCGCGGAGGACGGAGCGGGCGCCCACCCCCCAGAGATGGCCGTTTCCACCTGGAGGGCAAGAGCAGGCGGCCGCGCCCAGGCGCCGGATCGCCGCCGGAGTCCTGACCGGCGCCAGCCATCCACCGAAAGGACGGACAGCCATGAACCAGCCGACCGTCGGGCCGATCCTGAAGGGCAGGGAACTGAAGCACGCCGGCGGCGGCTTCTGCACCGTGCGCAACCCGGCAACCGGAGCGGTCATCGCCCGGGAAGCGTGCTGCACCCCTGAGACGGTTGGCCGCATCGTGGCCGATAGCCAGGCTACCTTCACTTCGTCCGCCTGGCAGGGCCTCACGGCGCCTGCCCGAGGGCGCTTGCTGCTGCGCCTCGCGGACCTGGTGGAAGAGCATGCCGAGGAGCTCATCGACCTGGAACTGCGCGACGTCGGCAAGCCCATCGCCCAGTTGCGTGGCGGCGAAATCCCGCTCACCGCCGCCATGATCCGCTTCTACGCCGGCGCTGCGGACAAAATCGAGGGCAGCGTCAAGAGCACGGAGGGCGGCTGCTTCTACCTCACCACCTGGGAGCCCTACGGCGTCGTCGCCGGCATCCTCCCCTGGAATTATCCCCTGGTGAACGCCGCGCTCAAGGTCCCCCCGGCGCTGGCGGCCGGCAACACGATCGTGCTGAAGCCCTCGGTCGAGACGCCCCTGAGCACGGTCGCCTTTGCCAAGCTCTGCCTGGAAGCCGGCTTCCCCCCGGGGGCGGTGAACGTCGTTCTCGGATCTGGCTCCTCGGCGGGGACCGCACTGGTCGCGCACCCGGCCGTCAGGAAAATCTCCTTCACCGGCTCTACGGCCGTGGGCCAGGCCATCCAGAAGCTCGCCGCCGACAGCCTGAAGGCGGTGAACCTGGAATGCGGTGGCAAAAACGCCATCCTCGTCTTTGCCGATGCCGACCTGGAGCGCGCGGCCCAGGCGGCCACCCTCAGCGCCTTCGTCAACTGCGGCCAACTCTGCGTCTCCTGCTCGCGGCTGCTGGTGGAGGAGACGGTCGCGGAGCCGTTCCTGGCGCTGCTGCGGCAGAAAGTCGGCCGCATCGCCGTCGGCGATCCGCGCTGCCCGGAGACGCTGGTGGGCCCCATGATCACCGAGGCCCAGTACCGCACCGTGCTGCGCTACCTCGAGGCCGCGCCGGCACAGGGCTGCCGGGTGGTCTGCGGCGGCGGCAGGCTGGCTCTGCCGCCGCCCCTGGACCAGGGCTTCTGGGTGCAGCCCACGGTCCTGGCCGGGGTCAAGCCTGGCATGGCCGTGCATGACGAGGAGATCTTCGGGCCCGTCCTGAGCGTCGTCACCTTCAGGGACGAAGCTGAGGCCATCGCCCTCAGCAACGCGGTCGAGTACGGGCTCTCCGGGTCGGTGTGGACTGCCGACGGCGAACGGGCCCTGCGCCTGGGCCGCGCCCTGGATACCGGCATCGTCTGGATCAACACCATGCTCACCGGCTACCCCCAGATCCCGGTCCCGCCCCACAAGATGAGCGGCACCGGCGTCGAGCTGGGCATGGAGGGCCTCCTCGCCTACTGCCGGCGTAAGAGCCTCATGCTGGGGTACAACCGCACGGCCCCCGTGGGCTGGGGACTGTGATGGACACCCGCGCCTACATCGGCCGGTCCGTGGGCTCGCTCCCGACGCCGGCCCTGGTGGTGGACCTGGCCGGCCTCGACGCCAACCTCCGGCGCCTGGCCGACTACTTCGCCAGCCGGCCAGCCAAGCTGCGACCGCACTTCAAGTCGCATAAGTGCGTCACCCTCGCCCGGCGGCAACTGGACGCCGGCAGTGCCGTGGGCATCACCTGCGCCAAGCTCTCCGAGGCCGAGGCGCTCGTGGCCGGGGGCGTCGTCGATGTCCTGATCGCCAACCAGGTCGTTGGCGCCGACAAGGCCAGACGCCTCGCCCTGCTGAACCGCCAGGCGACCGTGCGCGCCGCTGTGGACAGCCCTGCCAACGTGGCCGAGCTCGCGGCCGCGGCAGCGGCCCAGGGCGTCCAGCTCGGGGTCCTGGTCGAGGTTGACCTGGGCATGAAGCGCTGTGGGGTTGCCCCTGGCGCGCCTGCCCTCGGCCTCGCCCGCCTGGTCAGCCGTACCCCCGGACTGCGCTTTGACGGCCTGCAGGGCTACGAGGGCCACCTCGTCACCCTCCCCGACCTCGACGAACGCCGGCGCCGGACCCTCGAGGCCATGGCCGAACTGGTCCAGTGCCGCCGGCAGATCGAGGCCGCTGGCATCCCCTGCCTCATCGTCTCCGGCGGCGGGACCGGCACCTACGACATCACCGGGAACGTCGCCGGCGTCGACGAGATCCAGGCGGGGACCTACGCCCTGATGGACGCCGCTTACGAGCGCATCCGGCCCGAGTTCGTCTGTTGCCGCTGGGTCGAGGCCACCCTCATCTCCGCTACCGAGGGCAGGGCTGTCGCCGATGTCGGCGTGAAAGGTATGGGCTGCGAGTTCACCATGCCCCGGGTCACCGAGTTCCCCGACGCCGAAGTCCCCTACGTGGCGGAGGAGCACACGCCCCTGCGCAACGTCACGGCGACCGTGGGCCAGCACGTCCGTCTGATCCCGGCCCACGGCTGCACCACCAACAACCTGCACCGCCGCCTCTGGGTGGCGCGCGGCGACACCATCGAGGACGTCTGGCCCATCGAGGGCAGCGGTTGCCTGGAGTGAGTGCCCGGGTGCGGTAGGTCCCCCGCCAGGCCCGAAGACCTAGCTGCGCGGAGCCCCGGCGACCCGCCGCCGGCTTCTGCCGGCCGGTCCCGCCGCCGAGCGGGGACCCCCGGGCCCGACCCGGGCGGACGGAGCCCGGGCGCCCAGCCGGCCGGTCCCCAAGGAGAACACGCCCATGCCATCCTGCCCTCGGCTCGATGCACGCGCCCTCGCCGGCAAGGTGATCGACGTCCACACCCACGTCGGCATCAATGTCGCCGCCTGCTTCGCCGGCAACTACCCCTACTGCCAGAGCGTCGAGGACCTGCTCTACCGCCTCAACGCCAACCACGTCGACGGGGCGGTTGCCTTCCCCCTCGGGCCCTGTTCGTTCTTCGACACCGGCCGTTTCCTGCGCGACCAACGGCGTGTCCCCGCCTCGCCCCGCCTTGGGCCTGCACCCTACGCCATCGAGAACCGGTGCCTGTGCACGGAGGTCTACGAGAAGGTCCCCGGGGCCGTGGGCCGCGTCCTGCCCTTTGCCTGCATCGATCCCGGCCGCTTCGTGCAGGCCCAGATCCAGGCCCTCGATGCGCTCATGGCCGACTACCCCGTCTATGGCCTGAAGGCCTCCGGCGTCAGTGTCCAGAGCAGCCACCGGCACCTCACCGGCAAGGGGCAGGCCTTCCTCCGGCTGGCCCGCGAGCGGGACCTGCCGGTGCTCCTGCACTCGACGGCCTACGAGGGCGACCGCTACTCGCACACCCGCATCAACCTCGCCGTGGCCCGCGCCTGTCCGCAGGTCCGCTTCTGCCTGGCCCACTGCCTGGGCTTCGACCGCGTCCATCTCGACGAGGCCGATGCCCTGCCCAACGTCTGGGTCGACTCGGCCGCCATGAAGATCCAGATCGAGCCCCAGGAGATCCTCGCCCCGCCCGAACGGCGCTTCCGCTCCGACTACCGCGACTACCGCCGCGTCTTCGCGGACTTGGTGGCGACCTACCCCGAGACCATGCTCTGGGGCTCGGACTCGCCCTACTACACCTACATCGAGCCCCGCCGCTACCCCGACGGCTCCACCGTCAATTTCGTCCTCCAGGGGAGCTACGAGTGCGAAAGGGCCGCCCTCGCCGCTGTGTCACCGGCCCAGGCTGCCCAGGTCGCCAACGCCAACCCCCGCCGTTTCCTCTTCGGGGCCACCGCCTGACCGCGGCCCCACGCCGGCAACCCGCGAGTGGATCGCGCGAGGCCACACGAGCGCCGCGCCCACCGCGATCCCGCCCAGGGCTGACGCGGTCCACACCAGGCAGACCGCGGTACCCTTGCAGAGCGGGTGATCATGGCATACAGTCCATACCATGATAACGACGATTACCATGAAGAACATGGTCACGGTGCCGGCCGCCGTGGGCAGGAAGTTCGGCATCAAGCCGGGCTGGAAGCTGGACTGGCAGCCCGTCGAGGGCCGGGACGAGATCCTGGTCCGCGTCATCCCCGACCGCGGCGAGTTGGCGCGGCGGCTCCTTGGCGCTGGCCGGCAGTTCTCGCCCGCGCGGGACGGGGTCGCCGAGCTGGTTGCCGAGCGCGAGTCCGAGGGGTGACCCGTGCGCTACCTGCTCGATACGTCGGCGCTCATCGCCCACCATCGCCGAGAGTCCGGCTGGCCGCAGGTGCAGGCGATCTTCGAGGACGCGTCGGCGGAGGTCCTGGTTGCCAGTGTATCGCTGACCGAGTTTGGCCGCCGACTGCACGCTCTGGGGCTGCCGGATGCCGCTGTCCGGCAATGCCTCGGTGAGTACCGGATGCTGTTCTCGGCGTTGGTCAGCGTCGATGAGCGGGTGGCACTGGCGGCCCTGGACATTGGTTTCACGACGCCGCGGCGGCTCCCCCTGGTCGACGGCCTGATCGCTGCGGCGGCGGCGACCAGCGGCGCCGTCCTCGTGCACCGGGACGAGCACCTTGCGGCCATCCCCACGACGCGGGTATCCCAGCATCACCTGTCGGCAGACGCCAGCGCCTGAGTGCGCCTGGCGCCAGAGTCTCCCCCCGGTCCCTGCGGGCCGTCTCGCGGGGCCGGTTCGCTGCCGCCAGTCCCCACCCTTGGCCGTTTCCACAGCGCCAGGGTCACGGCCATGGGCAGCCAGACGACGGCGGCGACGATGGCCATGATCGGGTAGACCGCCACCGGTAGCTTGCCGAACCCCTGCGCCGCCAGGGCCAGCGCCCCCGACGAAGCCCCCTTGGCAAAGCGGTAGCCGAAAGCGTCGATCAGCGACTTGGCGCGGTAGCGAGCATCAAAGGGCAGGGGGATGTAGAGGATCTCCTTGGCCGCCCGGAACAGCGAGTAGTCGAAGGCCTTGAACAGCAGGAACGCGGTCGCGCCCACCCTCAGCGTCGGCGTGACCAGCAGCAGGCTGCCGGCCACCACGTGGACCGCCGGAATCAGGCCGTGGATCAGCCACAGCGGCAGCACCCGCAAGAGCAGCGGCGTGATCCCGAACTGCAGCGCGAAGGCCACGCCGTTGAGCTTGAGATAGAACCCGCCGAAGAACGCGGTCCGCTGGTCCTTGGCCGTGATGGCCTCCTGCACCAACGTCGAGAAGCGCAGGTCCAGCGCCGTCGAGACCACCTGGGTGGCGACGATCAGCAGGGCCAACAGCACCAGGTAGCGCGAGCGGAACAGGCCCAGCGCCAGGTGGCCATGCCGACCGCCGCGCTCGTCGTCCGCAGGCTGCGGCTCGCCCCCCAAACGGTAGGCCAGGTTCGACAGCAGCGCCGCCGGCACGAGCGACACCGCCGCAAACAACAGCATCGTCTCCGAACCCAGCCCCCCGGTGAAGGTCTTGACCGTGTAGCCCCCCGCCATGGCCCCCAGCGACCCCAGACCAGTGATGGGGCCATTGACCCAGCGCGCCTGGCCCTGGGACACGCGGCTGTTGATGAAGGACCAGTACTGCTCGACCAGCACCACGATGTAGGCTTCGCGGAAGACGTACAGCAGCCCTGCCGCCAGCGAGATCCTGGCCTGCAGGGCCGCATAACAGGCCGTCACCAGCGCCGCCGAGGCCAGCGTCGTGACGGTCAGGGCACGCCGAGCCCCCAGCCTCGAGAGCAGGTAACCATAGGTGTAGACAAAGGCTACCGTCGCCACCGGCGCCAGGGCCATCACGACCGGCAAGCGGTCCGCCCCGAAGGCCCCGATGAACAGCGAGCTCGATACCGCCCGCACAAACTCGTAGCCGAACAGCAGGGACCCCGCCGCCCCGCCGATGGCCAACACCATCCCCAGACTGGCACGGAGGGACGCCTCGCTGACCTGCTCTGGACTGTCACCCGCCATCGCTCGGCAACTCCTCGGGGCCCGGTGCCCCCGGGGGAACGCCCCATGAGCGCAGAGATAGGGTCCGAACGCTCAACACTTGACTCCGAACGCTCAACGCTCAAGGGATTCCAGTCGAATGAGTTAACTCCGGCATTGAGGGTTGAGCGTCAGGAGTCTGGTTTCCTTAGCACACGTGCCGCTTAACCTAGCGCGGTGCATGACAGAAGTCACTCATCGGCACCGTGGAGCGCGGCATCTCCGTAGGCCGCGGTGCCGGGATGCGGAGATCCCGGACTCCAGGGACCGTCGGCGCGCAGGCCGCGGGCGCGGAGCTTGCGTAGACCCCAACGGGAGCGCTGCGGAGAAGCCGTAAGTATCCCGTTTATCGGAGCTTCCGTCATTGGCAGACGACGGCCAGTGAAGGAAGCTCCGGCCGGGTGGCCAGGTGCCTGCGTCAGGGCTACCTTGGGGCACCGTGTGCTTCCCCTATCCGGAAAGGACTGGCCTCCCAATGTACCCCAGCCTGACCGCATCCCGCTGTACGGCGCCGCCCGCGTGGGCCATGGCCCAGCGCCTGCTCATGGACCGGATGAACGAGGCCGTGCCCGCCTTCCAGCAACGCTACACCCGTGCCGACGGCACCTTTGTCTGGCGCGAGCGGTGGCCGGGGTTCGACGGCTCGGATGACGGCTACGAGAGCTACCACAACTGGCCCCTGTTCTACGCCCTCGGCGGCCGGTCCGATCTCTATCCCCGCAGTCGCTTCCTGTGGGAGGCGGTGACACGGCAGTTCACGGGCTATGGCCAGGTCTGGCGCGAGTTCGACGCCCATTACGACTGGATGCACCACGGCGAGAGCTCGATCTTCCTTTACTACCTCGGTCTGGCCCAGCCCGCCGATGCGGTGATGAGCGCCCGGGCCGTCCGCTTCGCCCGCATGTATACCGGCGACGACCCCCTGGCGCCCAACTGGGACCCAGAGCGCCGGCTGATCCGCTCCCCCATCAACGGCAGCCGCGGACCCCGCTGCGAGAACGCCTGGGACGATTGGGCCACCCACCGGGCCGTGCTCGACCACTACCCGGCCCCCTTCGAGGACATCCCCGGCGTGACGACGCCCAAGGCCCAGTGGACCGACGACCACGTCTACGCCGAAATCCTCAAGCTGCTGAACCAGCGCCAGATGCGCGGTGACGTGCCGCTGAACCTCACCGCCACCAGCCTGGTCACCCACGCCTACCTCCTCACCGGCGAGGACCGTTACCGGGATTGGGTCCTGGGCTACCTCGAGGCCTGGGCCGAACGCATCGCTGCCAACGGCGGCCTGTGCCCCGATAACGTCGGCCCCGGTGGCGCGATCGGCGAGCACCTGGACGGCAAGTGGTGGGGCGGCTACTACGGCTGGCGCTGGCCCCACGGTTTCATGACCATCCTCCAACCCCTCACCATCGCCGCCATGAACGCCGTGCTCCTGACCGGCGACTACCGCTACCTCGACATCCCGCGCGGCCAGCTCGACCGCCTCATGGCACTGGGCCGCGTCGAGGATGGCCGCCTGCTGATCCCCCACCGTCATACCGATGCCGGCTGGACCGCCTGGCGACCCGTCCCGCCGGAGTTCCCGCTGCAGCTCTGGCTCCTGTCTCAGGCGCCGGCAGATCGGGCTCGCCTCGAGCGCATCCCCGAACGCGACCCGGAGTGGCGGCGCGTGCTCCCCGGACGCGGCAAGGGCGACGACCTGCATATCGGCCCCTGGTACTCCTTTCTCCAGGGAGCCCTCCCAGACTACCCGGAACGCCTCCTCGAAGCTCAGTGGACCGAGGTCGCCCGCCGCCTGGAGCGCATGGCCGGTGACACCGGTGACCCCGAGACCTGGGACGTGCACCACTGGCAGGAGATCAACCCCGTCCACACCGAGGCGCTCCTGCAACTGGCCTGCGGGGGCCCGCAGATCATCTACCACGGCGGCCTGCTCCACCTGCGCCTCCGCTACGTCGACGCCGAGGCCCGGCGACCCGGCCTGCCCCCTGACGTGGCGGCCCTGGTCACCGCCCTCGATGCCGGCAGCACGTCGGTGTCACTGGTGAATACCAACCCGCTCCGGGAACGTCGGCTGATCCTGCAGGCCGGCGCCTTCGGCGAGCACGAGTTCACCGACGTCGTCGAGGTCGGCGGCGAGGCGCCGGCTTTGGCTGTGCCCGTGACCGGCAAGCACCTTGGCGTGGTGCTGCCCCCTGGCCGTGCTCTCGACCTGCGCCTGGGCATGCGCCGCCACTGTCGCCAGCCCACTTACGAGCAGCCCGTGTAGCGCCGGTCGGCCAGGTCCCTGCCCATCGCCTTGAGGTGCACCTGGGCCCGGGGCTGTTTCAGGAAACCGTCGGCCGCCTTGCGATGGTGCCCCCGGTAGGTCGTGGCTGCCCGTTCGACGCGCTGCGCTTGCTCAGGGCCCTGAGCTGGTTCGAAGGGGCCCGCCGCCCGCGTGCCAGACCTCACCTCCGGTGACAACCTGAACGCCCTGTTCCGGCCCCACGGTCGGGCGTTCAGGTTGTCATGGCGTCGAGCTTGCACAGGCGAGGTCTGGCGTGCGGGCGAGAGCGACTCCAGAACGTCCTGCAGTACAGCAGGATCGCCTGCTCGCCCGGCCCGCCGAAGCGCGGGCACACCACCCCGCGAACCGCGATCTTGAAACAGCCCTGACCTGGGCCGGGCGCATGTCCGTTCCGTAGGCATCGGCCCCGCACAAGCTCACGGCGGGGCGCTTGCCCGCCCGCCATCTGGGGGTAATGTACCGCGGCTCCTGCGGGCAAAGGGGAAGGCCCTACGGAGCTGACATGCGCCACCTGGGCCGGCCATGCTTGACTTCGCGAGTCTCACGGCCTATTGTCATGGTAGCTGTGGTAACAGCCCGACCCACCACCCGGAATGCAGGAGGCGAAATGAACAAGACAGAGTTGGTCGCGAAGCTCGCGAAGGTCACGGGGCTCGGGAAGGCGAAGGCAGGGGACGTCGTGGCCGCTCTCTTCGACGCCCGTCCAGGCAAGGGGATCATCGCCATCGAGCTGGACAAGGGCCACAAGGTCGCCATCCCCGGCTTCGGCACGTTCTCGTCCCGCAACCGCAAGGCCCGCAAGGGGCGCAACCCGGCCACCGGCAAGACCATCACCATCGCCGCCAAGAAGTACCCTGTGTTCAAGGCTGGCAAGACCCTCAAGGACCGCGTCGCTAAGTAGACCCCCGGTCACACCCCATCGTCGGTACCGGCCCTGCCCCACGGCGGGGCCTTCCTTTCCCGGGCCCCGCGGTGGCCCCCCCCGGCTTGCACGCGTTATCGCCCGGGCTGCGGCGACCACACGTAAACGTGCACGCCATAGGCATGGAATGTGTCCGCGAACGGCTTCCCATCCGCCGCCATGGTGCGTCCCTCGAAGGGGAGGGTAACGACCCCGGCTGCCACGGTCTGGAAGCGGGCACTGACCTCGGCGTTCGCGGAGTTCGCGGCGAGCAGGTAGGCCTTTCCGGCGTGGAGCCTGAGCAGGCTGCTGATGCTGGGTTGGCCCAGGCTGTCCTGTGCCGGTCCGGCCAGGACCTCGGGAGGCGGGGGTTGCTCGGACGTCGGCTCGACGAGGGCCGCCTGGAGCTGCGACAGCTCCCCGGCCAGGGCGCAGAGGGTTGCCCAGCGCTCGGGCGTGTCCGTGACCCCATGGTTGTCCCCCCAGCCGCCGTAGGTGTACCAGGTGATGCCGCGGGCGCCGTGGATGATCGATCGGTAGCTCATGGCCCACAGCTCGTCGCGGCTCGGGTAACGGTCCCAACCCCAGCCCTGGAAGTCCTGCACGATGGCCCACATCGCCCGCGCGCGCGCACCCGTTGCCGCGAGGTCGGCCTGCACCGTCTTCATATCGGCGATGATCTGCGGCACGCCGGCACTCCCTTCGCGTACGGGGTAGAGTTCAGGCAGGAAGCCGTCCGTGGCCTCGACATAGGCGCGGCAGCGCGAGGATGGCGGGGAGCCGACACCATCGGCCTGGACCGTGATATGGGCCGGATCGACGTCATGGACCGCCGCAAAGAGGGACCCCAGCTCGGCACTACTGACATGGCTAGCCGTGTCGTCCGCCAGGTACCACGCCAGCAGGGCTGGCTGACTCCCCTCCCGGACAACATCCGCCAGCACCGTCCCGATCCGGGCGCAGTTCGCCCCGGCAGCCGAGGCCACGAACAGCGTTGCGCCGTGCCGCTGGGCAGCCGTATAGAACTCGGCGAACTCCGGGCCACGGGCACTGGAGTAGGTGTGGGCCAGGTTGAAACCCGCGGCGCGCAGGTCTGCAAAGGCCTTGTCGAGGCTGTTGTCGTTGAAGGGCTTCTTCCAGACGGCATAGAGCCCGATGGGGAAGAATGGCTGGCCGTCGATGAGGGTCGCCCCATCCTCGCGGACAGACACCACGCCCTGGGTGTGAGGCGGTCGGACCAGCAGGTACCAGCTCTGTGCCAGGCTGTTCCCGGCGACGTCGACGGCGTCCACGGCGATCTGGTGCAGGTTGGGGCGGCCTTCGGGGGGCCGCTCTGGGCGCGGCCCGTCCAGGATGACGTCGGCCAGGTCGAGGTAGGCACCGTCACGGAAGTTGGGGGAGTCGAACCCGAACCAGATCCGCACCGAGCGGGCCGCCGCGGGAGCCACGGCACAGGGCCGGCGTGCGGGCCGGATCTGCGCTGGACAGCGTGACTGCATACCGGCGCCAGGGCCGGGCACCATGGACCGCCGGCAAGGCGCCGGCCGCCGCGAACGCCGTGGCCGTGGTACCATCGGGCCCGACGAGGTCTGACCACTGCCCGGGCACCCCCTGCACGTCGTCCGCCGTGGCGACGCGCACCGTCAGGCGGGTCCCGTCCGGAACGTCCGCGTCCCAGCTCAGGACAGGGCCCTTGCCGGGGTCATACAGCGGGCGTGACAGGGCCTCGCCAGAGGCCTCGCAAAGCGCTTGCGGGGACTGCACCTCGAAGCGGAGGTCGTCGAAGGCGACCCATTCCTGGTCCTCGAGGTTGGGCTCATCGCAGCCAAAGCGCACGAGGGCGTTGGCGGCGCCCACGGGCGCGGTCCCGCTCACCTCGGTCCGACGCCAGGCGGGGCTGGCCGGACCAAGGACGATCGGCGACACCCCGACCCCGGCGCCCTGACCGTCAAGCCACTGTAGCTGGCTCTCGTAGAGACCCTTGTGGCCACTCAACTGGGTGAGGGAGCGGTTGGCCTGCCATGAGAAGGTAAGGCGAAAGCCACCGGCGCTGGCCACGGGCACTGGCGGCGAGGTCAGCTCAAAGGCCGTGTTCCCCCGCTGGCCTTGGATCACGATCCGCACCCTCGCGCCCCGCTCGCCATGGGGGTCGGTCCCGATGTCGAGCCGGTTCTCGAAGTTGCTCACGCGCCAGGCCTCGAGCCCCGTGTCAAAGGTCCCCGCGAAGGCGAGTCGCCAGCGGCGGGCCAACTGCAGACGGCCGTCCACGGCGACCACACGCTCGCCGCCGCAGAACAACCCCGCCTCGGCCGCGGTCAGACCCACCACCGCCAGGAACGCGCCGACGACCCCCACCCGCGCCACCGCCAGGCGGCGCGTGCCTGAGGCGACCCCTCTGCGACGTGCGGCAGACCAAGCCATGGCAGCAGCCCCCCGGACGCCCCCGGGGGTAACGGCGTCTCTCTCTGCCGGGACCCGGCAGGCCCCCGCAGCGCGGCCCCTCGCCGACCCCAGTGGTGCATACCATGATAGTGTCCCAATCGGACCCCGCCAACGTGGGTGAGGTCTGTTGGAAAAGCTATAAAAAGCTTCTTTTAAGTACATTATGAAGCACAAGACGGGTCCGAAAGAACGCCTCGGACAGGCGCGGTGGACGCTCTGCTACTAGCGAAGCTCCGCCCCAAGCCGCCAAGAGCTCCCAGCGGTCTGGAGGCCAGGATCTCCGCATCCCGGCGGCGGGTTGCGGCCTGTCTCGCCATAGCCCGGAGGGCGACGGCGGAAGGACCCGCCCTCCAGGCGTTCCCCGCGTGGTCGCGAACTTGCCTCAACGGTGCAGAGGCTGCCTCATCAAGCGCAGGCAGTGCCAGCGGGCCGACAGGTGCATTACCGGCGGGTCCGATGGGGCAAGGTTCAGCCTCGGCGCCCCGGGCAGGCCGTGCGTCGATGTACGGATACCCACTTCCGCCCGCCGGTACTAGATTCCCTGCCGGCAGGCGTCCGGGTCGAACGCGATCCCGCAGGAAGGCATGCAGCCATGGTGACACCCCCACTCACATCACTCGGCCGGGCTCTGCTCGGGGTCGCGGCCATCGGCTTTGCCGCGGCGAGCGGTCTGGCTGCCGACGCTGACCTCACCGGCTACTGGAAACTCGACGACGGGGCCGGCGCGGTCGCTCGCGACAGCTCTCCGTCCGGTGCCGACGCGGTCATCCGCGGCGCCCAGTGGAGCGAGGCGCCGGGGGGCCGGCGACTGGAGTTCTACGGCGGCGAACGGGCCGAGACGACAGATCCCACCCAGCTCAACCTGGCGGGCGCCTTCACCATCAGCTTCTGGCTGAAGCCGCACGACTGGCCAACGCCGGCGTCGCAGGGGATCGTCAGCAAGAAGCGCTCCGACCGCGAGCGCGGGTATGTCGTCTACAACAACGGCGAAACCCCCACCAAGATCAGCCTCCGGGCCGCAGGGACCCGAAGCGGCCGGGATGTCACCAGCGTAGCCGATGTCGACTCCGGGGTCTGGCAGCACTGGGCGGTGACCTATGACCCCGAGGCCGGTCGGGCGGCCTGGTATAAGAACGGGGCGTTGGATGTGGCGTATCCGCTCGAGCCCTTCGGCGATCTGAGCTGCGATGCACCCCTCGAGATCGGCCACTCGCAGACCTGGGGCGGTTACTACGCCGGCAGCCTGGCGGAGGTCCGGGTCTACACGCGGGCCCTGACGGCCGCAGACGTGGCCGCCGACCGCGCTGCCGCGGCGGCCCTGGTGGCGGCTGCGGCCCAGGCCTCCGCCATCGAGGCCAGGGGACCGACGGCCCCGCACTGGCGGGTGGTGACACCACGCTACCCCACGGGCGATGTCGTGGTCGCCGGGTGCACGGTCCAGGACTTCGGTGCCAGAGGCGATGGCATCGTCGACGATACGGGCGCCTTCCAGGCGGCCATGGATAGGATGCAGGCCAACGGCGGCGGAGCCGTGTTCGCCGGCGAGGGCCGGTACGCCATCCGCGGCCACCTGAAGGTGCCGACCGGGGTGACCCTGCGCGGCGAGTGGACCCGCCCCGGCGAGGGCCGGCCGGTGCGTGGCACGGTGCTGATGGCCTTCGCCGGACGGGGCTCGGAGAAGGGCTGGCCCTTCCTCTCGCTGGGCCAGTGTTCCGGTGTCAGGGACCTGAGCATCTGGTACCCCGAACAGGACGCCGCTGCCATCGTGCCGTACCCGTTCTGTATCAAGCAGACCGGCTGGGAGAGCGTGGCCATCGAGAACGTGACCCTGGTGAATCCCTACCAGGGCATCGCTATCGGCCCACAGGGCAATGAGTTGCACTTCATCCGGGGCCTCTATGGCACGCCGCTGGCCTTGGGCCTGCAGATCGACTTCGTCACGGATACCGGCCGCAGCAGCGACGTGCACCTCGACCCGGACGTCTGGAGCGACTCGGGGCTGCCGGGCGCGCCGCCCAGGAATGGCCCTCACGCCCAGTGGCTGCTGGCGAACGGCACCGCCCTGCGGGTCCTGCGCTACGACTGGGTCTACAGCGCCTTCGTCGACATTCGCGGCTACCGCACCGGGATCGAGATCCTGGCCTCGCCGCGGGGGGCTGCCAACGGCCAGTGGTACGCCTACCGGGTGACCGACTGCGGCACGGCCCTCTCGGCCATCGAGGTGCTGTTTGCTGGCATGTCGTTCACCGCCTGTACCTTCGCCGGTCGCGAGGCCGGGGTGGCGACGCGGGACTCGTTTGGCTCGACGCTGCTTTTCCACTCCTGTGACCTGAGCGGCGGCGTGCGTGCGGCGGACCTGCGCGGTAACCCCGAGTCGAGCGTGCTCTTCACGGGCTGCTCATTCGGCGGCGAGGTGGCGCGGGAGGCAGGGGACCTCTCCCTGGTCGGTTGCCGCTGGCGCTCCGGGGGACCTCACCTGACGCTCGGGGAGGCGGTGAACGCAGTGACCGTGGCCGGTTGCACCTTCGCGGGCCCGGCGGTGATCGCCAACCGGAGCGACTCGGAGCTGATCCGCATCTCCCACGAGCCCGTCTCCGGGCCGGCCCTGCCGGTCGTCCCGCCTCCGACTGGGAAGGCCTGCATGCCGGCGACGGCGACACTCTACGTCGCCACGGAGGCCGCCGGGGGCGCCCGCAAGGACGGCACCAGCGACGATACGGCGGCCATCCAGGGGGCCCTGGACGCCGCCGCCCGGGCCGGCGGCGGCGTCGTCTTCCTGCCAGGGGGAGAGTATGCGGTGCGCGGCCGGCTAAACATCCCCTCCGGGGTCGAGTTGCGCGGCGTCTACGACGTGCCGCACCACACGCTGGGCAAGGGCAGCACCCTGCGCGTCTATGCCGGGCGTGGGGACGCGACCGCCCCGCCGTTCATCACCATGGCGGCCCGCAGCGGGCTGCGCGGGGTGACCTTCCTCCACCCCGAACAGACCCTGGGTGACATCGTGCCGTATCCCTTTCTGGTGCAGGGCCGCGGTGCGGACATCTACGTCATCAACACCAGCGCTGTGAACTCCTACCAGATGCTGGATTTCATGACCTATCGCTGCGACCGGCACCTGATCGACTACCCAGCCGGTGTGGCGCTGCGGACCGGCGTCGCCATCGGCGGTGGCAGCGTCGATGGGGAACTCCGCAACGCACAGTTGCAGACGCACTACTGGAACCGCTCGCCATACCCCGACTCGCCGGGCGTGATGCGGGGGCCGGACGCGCCGCCAACGAACCTCGTCTGGGAGTACCAGTACGACCACCTGGACGCCTTCGTGCTCGGTGACTGCCGCAACCAGAGACAGTTCCAGAACTGCGTCTTCGGCTCCTGCCGGGGCCTGCGCTTCGTCCTGCAGGACGGCCGCGGGGCCTCGGGAGTGGTCCTCGGGCACGGGACCGACGGCTCCAAGGTCGCCGCCGCCTTCGACGGCGTCGGCACGGACGGCGTCGACCTGGTCAACTCGCAACTCGTGTCCATGGCCTCCTCGGACCCCGATCGCCCGCTGGCCGGTCGCCGTTACCTCACCTGCGGACCGGATGGCGGTGGCGAGGCCCGACTGTTCAACACGACCTTCTGGGGCCAGCCGGAGTTCTCGGCGGTGGTGGAGGGCGGCGCTCTGGTCCTCGACCTCGCCAACCTGACCCAGTACAGCCCCTTCGCGGTGTCCGGCGGGTGCCTGTCTCTGGCCAGCACTCATCTCGTGGCCAGCGTCGTGGCCGACCACGAACTGGAGGTGACCGGCACTGGCCGGGCGGCTCTGACCTGTACCCTGAGCCCCTACGGCATGCGGCCGGCCGAGGGGACCGCCCCGGGGGCGATCACGGTCGTCGGCGAGAACCAGTGCAATCTGCCGATGCCGCCCGGCGCCAGGGAGGTATCGGTACAGCTCGACCGGGTGCCGCGGAAGCGCGGTCTGGCGCTACGGGCCGAGGACGGAGAGTCCCGCAACGCGCCCACCCGCCGTGCGGGCCGCGCCGGCTGGCTGAGCGTCCGCCCGGCGCCCTGGGCCGGCGGCGCGTATGTCATGTACTGGCTGGTGGAACTGCCCGGCTTCAGGCATGGCAAGACGCCTCGCGTGACGCTGCACTGCGAGTACTTCGACGAGAGCCCCGGTCAGGTGCTGATCTACTATGACTCGAGCGACGAGGCCGTGCGCTCCATCCCGCAGTCGCCCGGCGCCTGGAAGGTGGCGGCGACCATCCCCCTCGCCGGCACCAAGGCCTGGCAGACCTGCCAATGCACCCTTCCCGACGCGCGCTTCAGCCGGCGCTGCAACAGCGGCGACCTGCGCTTCGATATCCGCACCGCCGGCACGCCTCCGACGATCGGTTCCGTGAGGCTGGAGCGCACGGAGTAGGCGTGTGGCACGGCAGACGATAGGTGAACCCATGAAGATCGTCCTCATCGGCGCCGCCAGTCACTGCTTCGGGTTCGGCACCGTCGTGGACATCCTGCGGGCCCCGGCGCTGCGGGGCAGGGGCCTCGAGGTGGCCCTGGTGGATACGGACCCCGATCCCCTCGGCCGCGTCCACGCGGCGGCGCGGCGGCTCCGGGACCACCTGCACGCGGATATCGAGCTGACGGCGACCACCGAACGGCGCCAGGCCCTTCCCGGGGCCCAGTTCGCCGTGGTCTCCGTGGCCCGGCGGCGCTGGGAGCTCTGGGAACAGGACTTCCGCGTGCCCCTGGCCCATGGGTTCCGCCACGTCCTCGGCGAGAACGGGGGCCCTGGCGCCGTCTTCCACGCCCTGCGCAGCTTCGAGCTGATCCTGCCCATCTGCCGGGACATCGAGGCGCTCTGCCCGGCGGCCCTGATGCTGAACTTCACCAACCCCGAGGCCCGCGTCCTGCATGCCATCTGCCATCTCACTCGGGTGCGTGCAGCCGGGCTCTGCCATGGCATCGCCGGCGCTATCCGCCTGCTGAGCCAGTACCTCGAGCGGCCACCGGAGGGCCTCGAGGTCACCTCCGCAGGGATGAACCACTTCTACTGCGTCCTGCGCGCCACCGACCGCGCCACCGGCGAGGACCTGCTGCCCACGGCCCTGGCCGCAGCGGCCGCGGACACGCACCCGGACCGGTCACCCCTTTTCCGGCACTTCGCCCGCATCTTCGGCGTCTTCACGTTCCCTTCCGAGGACCACATCGGCGAGTACCTCGCCTTCGGCTCGGAGTTCAGCGGTACCCACTGGCACTACGGCATCGAGCGCCGCCGGCTCAGGCAGGCCGAAGCCCCGGTGCCGGACCTGCTGGGGGAGTATGCCGCGGGCCGACTGCCGGTCGACGACCCGCGCGTCGTTCGCGCCAGCGGCGAGGTGGCGGTGCCCCTGATCGCCGACGTGGTTACCGATGGCGACGGCCGCCACGATGCCATGAACGTCCTGAACACCGCCGGCTACGTGGAGAACCTGCCCCGTGACGGCGTCGTCGAGGTGCCCGGCACCGCCGATGCCGCAGGGCTACACCCCCTGAGCGTCGGGGCCATCCCCGAGGCCTTTGCAGCCTTCATGCGGCCCCAGTACACCATCCACTCCCTCCTGACCGAAGCCTACCGGACGCGGTCGAGACGACTCCTGCTGCAGGCGCTCCTGCTGGACCCGGTGGTGAACAGCATCACCCACGCCGAGGCCATGCTGGACGAGATGCTCGCCCTGCAGGCGGAGTTCCTGCCGACGTTCGAGTAGGGCCAAGGGGCCAGACCGTAGGCCGTCGAGGGGGCCGGTGAGATCCTGGGCGGGGAGACGTTGCGCAGTCTATCGACGTCTCTTGCGCATGGCCAGAGCGACCGCGCCGGTACGTGCCGCCCACCACGAGTCCTGGCCCGTGATGTCGCCCACGGTGTAGCCCTCCCCAGGCTCGAAGCCCGCCTGGTAGAGGATATCGCCGAAGGCCGCGATTCCAGGGATGAGGATGCAGCCAGGAAAGACCAGAGCGAATCTCGCCATGACCGGTCCCCCCTCCGTGTCCATTCCCTGAAAAGAGCCTCTGCGATGGGCGCGAACACGTGATAGGACTTCCCCAACCGCCTTCGCGTCCCGTGATCGTACGTCAGTGTGGACCACAGTAGGCCCCAGGTCAAGGTCTGGGCGTGGCGATGGGGGCCAGGGCGTTCGCCGGCGTGTCCAGGACGGTGACGTCGCCCACCGCCTCCAGGCGCGGCGCCGCCGGCGTCCCGGAGACCAGGACGAAGCCGGTGCCGGGCACGGTCCGGGCCAGTTCCTCCGCCAGGGGCCGGCCGGCGACGTAGACCGCCGTGGAGAACACGTCGGAGTCCGTCCCTCGCGGGGTCACGGCCGTGACCCCGTCCAGGCCACTGACCGGGCGCCCGGTTCGAGGGTCGACGATATGACCTATCTCATTGCCCTGGATGATAATACGGCGTTCGTAGTTGCCGCTGGTTGAGACCGCCTTGCCAACGACTGGCATACGACCGAGCAACTCGCTGAGAGCAAATGGGTTACGGATACCGATGTAGAACTCCTCACGCCCCGGCGGCGGCAGGGGCGTGCAGGCCACGTTGCCGCCCAGGTCCACCAGGTAACGCTCGATCCGGTGCCGGCCCAGGATGGCTGCCACGACGTCCAGAGCATGCCCCTTGGCAATGCCCCCGAGGTCCAGGCCCATGCCCTCCACGGGGAAGCGGACGGAGTGCTTCTCCTCATCGAACTGGACCCGGTTCAGGCCGACGCGGGTGAGGGCCTCCTGGATCTCCGCCTCCGACGGGAGGGTGTCACGCTTGCGGTGGAAGCCCCAGACCGCCATGATCGGGCCCACCGACACGTCGAAAGCCCCGCCGGTCTGGCGGTGTGCCCGGCGGGCGGCCTGCAGCGCGTCCCAGAGAGTGTCCGAGCAGACGAAGGGCTCCCGCGCCGCCACCTCGTTCAGCCGTGCCACCTCGCCCTTCGGATCCCACCGGTTGAGGACCGTGTGCAGTTCGGCCAGGCGCGTTCCGCACTCCCGCAGGGCATATTCCGCGGTCTCCGGGCTGGTCCAGAGCGTGATCCGGGCATAGGAGTCGAAGACGGCGAACTCGCGGCTGATGGGGGCCGGACCCGACGCCACGCTCCTGCGGTAGGCCCAGAACAGGCCCGCCAGCGCGGCCACGCCGAGTACGGCGCCTAGGACCGCTCTGCGCCACGGCGACGTCAGGGCTCCAGGGGCGGGTTCGGTACCGGGGCTATCCACGACTGGGCTCCTGCGGCGGCCTGCATGGCAGCCGGCTTCCTCACAGCATAGCACGACCCCGCGCTGCCCGCACTCGCGTTGCACCGGCCGCGGCGGCACGGTACGGTGGCGCAGAGCAGCCTCCGGCCGCAAGCCAACGGGTTGCCGGGTGCGTCCAGTGCGGTTACGGTTCGCTCCGGGTCCCTCGGCGCTGCTTTGGACGGAGGTCGTCATGAGCGCTCTGCGGTATGAAGAACTGCTACCCCGCGAGTTGGCGGCTGCCCGTGAGGCCGCGCCGCTGGCCTACTTCCCCATCGGCTCCCTGGAGTACCACGGGTTCCACCTGGCCTTCGGATTCGATGCCATGCATGCTCACGCCTACTGCCTGGCGGCGGCAGCCCGGACCGGGGGCGTGGTCCTGCCCCCGACCTACTGGGGCTTCCGTGGCCACGAGGGCTTCCCCGGGTCGCTGCTGGTGAGCGAGGAGACGGTGGCACGCCTCGCAGCAGACGTGTTCAGGCTGCTCACGGCGCAGGGGTTCCGCCTCATCGTCGCCTTCACCGGGCATTGGCCTGATGTGCAGGGACGGCGTCTGCAGGCGGTGGCCGCGGAGCACCTGGCGGCGAATCCCGGGGTGCGGATTCTGGTGCCGGACCTCTTCGCTCTCCATCCAACAGACCGCGAACCCGAGCACGCCGGACGCATCGAGACCTCGGCGATGCTCCACCTGCGACCGGAGTTGGTCGCCATGGAGCGGCTGGAGGAGCCCGGCGCGCTGCACGCTATCGGCGCCAACGCCGTCGAGGCCACCGCCCAGGCCGGCCGCGAGCGCTTCGAGGTCTGTCTGGACGAGCTGGTGCGCCTGGTGCAGGATGGGCTGAGGGGGCTGTAGTGCCCGAGCAGGCATACCCCCTGGACAAGGACTGCCGGAGGGCCAGTGACCCCGGCCGCGGCGCCTCAGCGGGGCCTTCGCCCCTATGGAGCCCTTCGACGGGGCTCTGGGCCTTCGGTTTCGTTCACCGGGGGCCGGCCGCGGCGGGCCGCGTCACTTCGTGGGGGCTGCGGCACGGACCTGGGCCAAGATCTCTTGCGCCCGTCGGGCCTGGTCCGTGCCCGGGACCGCGCGGGCCACGTGCTCGAGCGCGGCCGTCGCCTTGGCAGCGTCCGGCCCACGCGCCAGCGGCTCGGCGATGGCCAGGACGGCGAGGGCTGCCTCCGGGCGGACGGCAGCCTCGTCCAGACAGGGCAACGCCAGGTCCAGCGCCTCGACCGCAGGCGTGCCCCCAAGCACCCCCAGCAGCAGCTTCCTCTCCTCGTCGCGGGTAACCAGCGGGGCCGCCTTCCGGCAGAGCCCCAGACGCTGCTCTGCCGGCAGGTCCCTGCTGCCCGCCAGACGGATGGCGCCACGCAGGCAGAGGACCCGGTCGGACAGGGCCACGGCTGCCGTTGCCGCCTGCAACAGGCCCTCGGCCGCGTCGGGGGTCTTCCACTCGCTGAGGAGACGGTAGGCCTGCTCCCTCGTCTCGGCATCGGCATCGGCGGTCGCTCCCCGCACGGCAGCGAACGCCGCCGGGCCGCCCAGAGTGTGGAGGAGGCGCAGGAGTGAGCGCTGGCGGGCCGGCGGTGCCGCCGGCAGGAGCGCCGTCAGACGATCGGCCCAGACGGCAGGCTCCGGGACCTTGGCGAGAGTGCCCCGTAGGGCCTTCTCGACGTTGTCACAGTCCTCCGGCGTGGCGGCGCTCAGCAACAGCTCCAGGAGCCGTGGGACCTGTTCCTGGCCGGCCAGGTCGCCAAGCGCCCTCAGCGCCGCCGTTCGCGTGGTGGGGTCGGGATCGGCCGCGGCGTTCAACAGCGCCGGCACCGCGCTCTCGATGCGGCGCGCCCCGACGACCTGGATGGCGGCGGCACGCCCCTTGCCCGGTGCCGTCTGCAGCATGGCCGTCAGGTGGGCATCGGCGACGCCGGCCGGCAGTTCCCCCAAGGCCCCTGCCGCAGCGGCCGCGACCTCCTCGTCCGGGTCCCCCAGGGCCGCCGTCAGCACGTCTGCCACAGGCGTGGCCCGCGGACGTGTCCGCGGCAGCCCGCGGATGGCCGCCAGGCGCACGGACCTGTCGCCAGTACCCTCGCCCCTCGCCAGCGCCACGGCGGCAGCCAACGCGGCTGCGTCCAGGCGCGAACAGAGCGCGTCCGCCAAGCGGGGCTGGACCCCTGCCGGCAGCGTCGGCAACGCCTTGGCCAGCGCGGCGCTGGCCGCGTCCCCGGGGAGCTCATGCTGGGCCACCCAGAGAGCAGTCGCGGCCAGGGCCTGGTCCGGCCCGCCCAGCGCCTCGACCAGGAGCGCCACTCCGTCGGCCCCCCGCGTCACGATGGCCCCGCGCAGGGCCGCACGGCGCACCGCGGCGCTGGTGGCGTCTGCGTGGCGCAGCCGGTCGTAGACCCCCCGCGCCCGGCGCTCGTGACCCTCCTCCGCGAGCCGCGCGGCGCCCTCCAGGAGACCCTCGTACAGGGCCGGGGTGAGCGTCTCGGGAGCGTCTTCGAGGGCTTTCTCCAGGGCCTCCACGGCCGCAGGCGTGCCGATCCGGCCCAGCGCCACCGCCGCGGCCGCCGCGACGCCGGGGCTGGCGTCGGCCAGGCAGGCGCGCAGAGGCCGCACGGCCTTGGGGTCGCGCCGTACGGCCACGGAGTTGATCACGCCGCGGAGAGGGTCGCCCTGCAAGCTCCCCAAGGCGTCACGAAAGGCGACGTCCACCGCCGCCTCGGGCATGGGCTCCAGGGCGAAACGGGCCATGTGCGCGAGCGTCTCGTCCGCCAGCAGCCCCGCGAGCACCGGGATGGCCCGCCGGTCACCCATCACCGCCAGTTGCCGGCAGGCCTCCGTGCGTTCCCACAGCGGCCGGTCTGCCGACAGGGCCGCGAGCATGTCCTCCAGCCCGGCGAAGGGAAACGGGGCAGGGACTACCCTGAAGACGAAACGGCGGGTCGGGTCGGGCTTGCCATCCACATAGACGCACTCGTCGCTGGGCGCATCCAGCCGGTCGGCATAGAGCCCGACGCGCGTCTCGCCCGTGCGGGCCCCAATCTCCCAGTAGTACGTGCCGGCCGGCAGCGGCTTCGCGAAAACCAACTCCGCCGCGGCGTTGTCCTGGATCCCGACGAAGACCTGCTGCGCGATCTGGCGGGAGCGTTCCGGGGAGTCCCAGAGCGTCAGGGTCAGGCCCCCTTCCGCGTCGAGCCAACTGGGGACCGTTACCGCGATGGCGGCGACCGCCTGGGGAGCGACGAAGCGCTGGCCGAGGCGGGAGTAGTCGTTGAGCGGTACCGGCTCGCGGGGACCGGCGGCCGCCAGCCACGGCACGAAGGCCAGCACAACCCCCCGTATCCAGGTTCTTCCGCAGCGCATGCGAGTGCCTCGTTTCCGGCGGTCGCCGCGAGGCCCGCAGCCCCGCCGGCAGGTTGCCCACTCCTCGTCAGAGACGCCACGGCGACCGCAGGGCACGTGAACGCAACCGGTTGGCCTCGGCGTCGCCGGGGAACTCCTCGCGCTGGGGGTCCCAGGTCAGGGACCGGCCCAGTTTGTACGCGGCGATGATGAGGTGGCCAAGGGACGCCGCGCGGTGTCCGAGTTCTTCATCGGTACTCGTGCGCCCCCGGCTGCGGATGCACTCGATCCAGTTGGCGTGGTGGTTGTTGGCGCCGCTGATCTCGCGGCTGGCGAGGCCCATCTCCGCGAAGATCTCCGCGGGTCCACCCTCGATCGGGCCGCCCCCGTACATGGTCGTGACCCACCCGCGCTCGCCCACCAGCACACCGCCGAAGTTGCCGGCCAGCCGGGCGTCGGCAGGGAGGACGTGGTAGAGGTCCTTCACCATCCCCCAGTGGTCGACCATGTGCAGAAGGGCCCCATTGGCGTAGCGGCAGGTGAGCGTTGGGGACCGGCCCGACGAGGGGTGGATGATCTCAACCGGGCCGCTGCGCTCGACCCCCAGGGCATACTGGATCACGTCGGCACTGTGGGAATGATGCCAGGTGACCGAGGCAACCCCGAAATCCTCGCAGAAGGCCCATGGGACGACGCCCGGAGGCGGGTTGCGGTGGTAGCGGCGGTTGTAGGGGCGCCATGGCGCCGGGCCTACCCAGAAGTCCCAGTCCAGGCCCTCCGGCACCGGCTCTGCCGGCAAGGCCGGGTTGCCTGGAACGTAGGAGCCGTCGCACAGGCTCCACAGGGCAAAGGCGTGCTTCATCGGTCCCAGGCCGCCATCGCGGACGAACTGGCAGATGCGGCGGGTGGTGGCCCCCGAACGGTACTGGGTACCAGTCTGGAACACCCGCGCGTGGGCCCGCACGAGGTCGGCCATGCGGCGGCCTTCCTGCAGCGTCAGCGAGACCGGCTTCTCGCAGTAGATATCCTTACCGGCGCGCGCGGCCTCCGCGGCCAGCAGCGCGTGCCAGTGGTCGGCGGTGGCGATGAGGACCGCGTCCACGTCGGCACGCGCCAGCAGTTCACGGTAATCGTTGACGGCGGCGCAGCCGTGGTACGTTCCCGCCGTCGTTTCGGCAGCGTAGGCTGCCTCGGCCCGGCGCTGACCCTCCTCGCGCCGGGTGCGGTCCACGTCACAGACCCCCAGCACCTGGACCGCGCGGTTCCCGAGGCAGTGGGCCAGGTGGCCCATGCCCATCATGCCCAGGCCGATCACCACCACCCCGAGGCGTTCGTTCGGAGAGACCTCTGCCGCCCGCAGGCCTGCCGGCAGCACCCACGGCGCCGCCAGGGCCCCCGCCGCCGCGGCCCCGGCCCGGCCGAGAAACTGGCGCCGGGCCAGGCAGGGCACGGACACCGTACCCGTGGACTGCGTACCCATCAGCGCTTCCCCTCCTCGGCCGCGATCTCGGAGCCGACCTTGCCGAAGAAGGCGGCGCACTGGGCGACCTCCGGCATCGACTCCAGCCAGTTGTAGGAGTACTCCAGGCCGAACATCACCGGCCGTATCCCCAGCCGGTGCAGTTCCCTGAAGAACTCGGCCGAACGGCCCGCCCCCGTACCCCAGGGCACATCATGTCCCTGCGGCGTGAGCTCATTCAGGTCGTGCATCTGCACCGTCAGGAGGCGCTCTTTCAGCAGCCCCGCTGCCGCCACGGGATCGATCCCGGACCGCATCCAGTAGCCGAGGTCGACACAGGCGCCGAGGCGGCTCGTGCGTCCCTTGCAGGCCTCCAGGACACCCTCCGGACGCCAGTAGACCGGAGAGCCCTTCTGGTCGTGGTTGTGGAGGGCCACCTTGATGTCGTACTCGTCGCAGAACCGGGCGACCGTGTCCAGTGCTTGCGGTGCGGGCTCGGACATGAAGGTCTCGATGCCGAGCTTGCGGCCGAACTCGAAGACACGCCGGCAGCCGGCCGCGTCGCCGGGGATGTCCTGGATGTAGTAGGTCAGCAGCCGCAGTCCTGCCGCGTCGAGCTTCTGGCGGATCTGGCGGATCTCGTCGTCGCTCAGGCCGGGCTCCAGGTCCTTCGGGATCTGCTCGCTGACCTTCTGGAAGCTCAGGCCGCCCATGTAGGCCAGGCCCAACTGGGCCGTCTTGTCGATGGCCTCGAAGAACGTGTACTTGTGGAAGGTGTAGGCCTCGACCCCCAGCCGCCACCCCAGCTTCTCCTGGGCCCGCAACTCCGGCGTGAGCAGGGCACTGGGAACGGTCGGCGCCGGCAGGTCGCCCAGCGCAAACTGGGTCGCCGCCAGGTAGAACTGCAGCATCGGCACCTCCCAGAAGACGCGCGGGTTGTGGGCGATGGCCGAGTAGAAGACGCGCCCCCGGCCGTAGTTCCGGACCCAGGCCAGGGCATAGTCGTTGTCCGCCCGGAAGGCCTGCACGCTCTCCTTGCCCTGCAGCTTGGCGCTGGCCGCATTGTCGATGCTGAGCAGCACGCGGTTGCGTCGGCGCGAGTAGGGGTCGCCGAAGCGGAAGAACTCGTCCGCGTACTCGAAGTCCTTGCCGCCAAAGGCCGCGCAGACCGCGTTCGTCGGGTCCTCCAGGCGGACGAGGACCTTCTCGTCGGCCGTCGTGTGGCTGGCACCCCGGGCCCCGAGCATGCAGCCGAACTCGGGCCAGTCCTCAACGGCGCCCGGCCAGCGGGTGAAGCCTACGGAGGTACCGTGGACGCCCATCAGTCCACCGCCCGCATAGACGAACTCCACCAGGCTTTCGCGCAGGGCCGGGTCCTCGAAGAGGTTGCCGACGGTGTTGTTGAGGAAGACGGCGTCGAACTGCCGCAGGCTCGCCGGGGCGAACACCGTCGGGTCGCGGCTGACCGTGGCCTCGAAGGCACCCGTCTTCTGGCCCATCAGAGCGAAGGCCAGGTTCGCGGTGCCGATGGAGCCGTGGCCGCCGTAGCCGACGTTGACATCGTAGATCAGGAGCTTCCGGGCCTTGAGCGGCTTGGCCGGCGCGGCCCCGGGCAGGGCCGCCTCGATGCGGGCCTGGTCTTCCGGCGCGGCGGCCACGTCGTGGGTGGCGACCGCCTGCCACAGCGTGGCAGCAAGGGTGGCCAGGGCGATGGACTTGAGGGGGGCCCGGTACCTGTTCTGCATACGACATCCTCCAGTATCGGGCAACGTACCGCCCTTTGCCCCACCGGCAAGCCCTTCCGGAGTGGCTGCAGGGCCATCACCGGGCAACGGCCCCGGGGGGGGCGGCAGAGCCGTGCCTGCGGCCGTAGGTCCCAGCTCCGACTGGGACCCCTGGGGCCGAGCGGCTTCCGGCCCTCACGGCCTGGGGCCGCGCCCGGTTGCCGCCAGGGCCTGTCGGGCGGCGTCACGAAGGAAGACGGTGTCGACCCCGAGCGCGACGAAGGTGAAGCCCTCGGCGATCGCCTGGCCGACAGACTCCGGCGTGGGCAGCACCACGTGGATGCCGGCCGCCTTACCGGCGCTACGGCAGGCGGCCGCCACCCGGGCGCAGGCGTCGCGGACCACCGGATCGGCGGTGCGACCGGGCCTGCCGTAGGACCCGCTCAGGTCATAGGGCCCGATGAACACGCCGTCGACACCGTCCACGGCCAGGATCGCGTCGATGTTCTCCACCGCCGACTTCGATTCGACCATCACCACGACGGCCACGTCATCGTTGGCGTGAACGACATAGTCTGCGAAGCCGGCGCCCCATTGGTTGCCGCGGTGGAAGGCGAAACCACGGACGCCCCGGGGGGAGTACTTGGCCGCCCGCACGGCCGCCTCGGCCTCGGCCGCCGAGTTCACCAGCGGCACGATCACGCCCTGGGCACCCATGTCCAGCATCTGGCGGATGGCCAGGGGGTCGTTCTCCCGGACCCGTACCAGGGGCACCGGGCCGCGGCCGTGCAGGCCCCGCGCCAACGCCGCGAACTCGGCGGGACCGATGTCGGTATGCTCGGCGTCGGCGCAGATCCAGTCGAAGCCGACGGTCGCCAGCACCTCGGCAATGGCAGCATGGCCGACCTGCACCCAGGTGCCGAGGGTCAGGGCTCGCTCCAGTAAGGCCTTACGCACCGGATTGCGCGTCATGGGACTCCTTGGTGCGCCACCGCCGCCAGATGCTCGGCGGCCTGGCGCAGCGTTCGACAGCACGCCAGCTCCCGGAACCGCGGATCGTCCTCGCCCAACATATTGCGGGCGACCTCCAGGACAAACCCGGGGCGGCCGGCACGGACCGCCGCCGCCCGGGCCGCCATCTCGTGCAGCAGCGCCAGCGCCGGCCGCCGGTCAGCCGGCAGGGCAGGCCGCCCGGCACAGGCATCCTCGATGCCGCACAGCAGCCATGGATCGCGCATCAGGCCCCGCGCCGCAGCCACCCCCTCGACACCCGTCTCCCGGTGCAGGCGCAACGCATCCGCCGGCGTGAGGACGTCGCCGCAGCCGATCAGGGGCAACTCCGCCCCGTCGCCGACCTGCCGTTGGAGTAGGGCCCGGGCGCGTGCCAGGCGCTCCCAGCCCCCCGGGACCGGATCGTAGTTCTCCGCCGCCGTGCGGTAGTGCAGGGTCACGAAGTCGGGCCGCGCGGCCGCCACCGCCGGGAGCACGTCGGCCATCTCCGCCGCGTCGGTCAGGCCACTCCGCAGCTTGACGCTGAGTCCCCGGCCCGGCAGCGCCTGGCGCAACGCCCGCAAGGCCGCCCCGATCCAGACCGGGTCCCGCAGGCGGGCCGCGCCAGCACCATTGGCCAGCACGGTCCGGCTCGGGCAGGCACAGTTCAGGTCGATCCCCGCGGCACCCAATTCCGTCAGGCGCACCGCCGTGGCACAGAGCAGGTCGATATCCAGGCCCATGACCTGCGCCACCACCGGCCGCCCCGAGTCGAGGCAGGGCGCCAGAAACGCCCGCAATCGCGCCGGGCGCGGCAGGCCGGTCGTCACCCGCAGGAACGGCGTCACCCAGCAACGCACGCAACCTGCCTGGCTGAGCACCGCGCAGAAGGCGCCCGTGGTGATGCCCTCCATCGGCCCGGGCAGAATCCGGTTGGGCAGTGCCATGCCCCCTGTCAGCGGGAGAGGCCGGAGGTATGCGTGTCGCACCTGCATCGCCCACACCATAGCACGATGGGCCCTCCCCCCACAGCCCACCCCCGGCGATCCGTGCCGCAGGGGGCTCCCCCGGCCCGCGGCAGAGCGGCCATCACCCAGGCGTCCAGCCCGCCAGGCCAGCCAATACGACGGGGCTTGGCCGCGTTTAGGAGATGGGAGCGGACGGCGCCCCCTTGCCGGGCCGTGCGTCCCTGGCCCGGCGCTGGGGTTCGGGCCGGCCCCGAACGTGACTAGCCAGCGGAGCATGCGCGGGATGAAGCAGGATCGCGTCGCCATCGTCGGATCCGGGCTGGTATGCTGCCTGGGCGCCGGCGTGGACTCCGTCTACCGCCGCATGTGTGCCGGCGAGTGCGGCATCCGGCCCATCGACCGGTTCCCCCCTGAGCCCTACCCGCAGAAAAGCGCGGGCCAGGTGCCCGCCGAGGTCGAGGCCCGCCTGCGGGCCGAGTTCCCCGACGACGACCTGGCCGGAGCCCTGGTCAGAGAGGCCGGCACAGAGGCCCTGCGCCAGGCCGGCCGACGAGCCGCTGCCGCAGACCCCCGTATGGGACTGGTCCTGGCGACGAACTTCGGACCCATGGAGTCCCTGGAGTGGTGCTGGCGTGAGCGCGTCGACGTCGGCTCCCTCGACCGGGATACCTTCGCCCGGTTCGACCAGTTTCCGGCGCGGATGGCCGCGGCCCTGGGCTGTGCCGGCCCGCGGCTCCAGCTCAGCCTGTCCTGTGCCTCCGGCGCCGCGGCCCTGGCCCTCGCAGCCGACCTCATCCGCAGTGGCCGGGCCGACCGCGTGCTGGCGGTCGGCTATGACCTGATCACCGAGTTCTGCTGGTGCGGGCTGACGAACCTGCACACCATCACCACCGACTGCATGCGGCCCTTTGACCTGAACCGCTCCGGGACCCTCTTCAGCGAGGGCGCCGCCGCCATGCTCCTGGAGCGCTCCGGACTGGCGACGGCTCCCGCCCGTGGCCTCCTGGCCGGGGTGGCCACCAACAACAACGCCTTCCATATGACCGCGCCACCCAAGGAGGCCGAGGGCTCCCGGCAGGTCATGGCCGCCGCCCTCGCCGATGCCGGTCTCGCGGCCGCAGAGGTCGAGCATATCTGCGCCCACGCCACCAGCACCAAGGCCAACGATGTCACCGAGGCGGCCGCCTTCCGTAACCTCCTCGGTGACAGACTCGCCGAGGTGACGGTCGCCGCTCACAAGTCACAGCTCGGGCACCTCATGGGGGCCGCTGGGCTCGCCGAGGCCATCGTCACCCTGGAGATCATCCGCGGCGGGGTCATCCCCCCCACCGTGAACCACCTCACGCCCGATCCCGACTGCCCGGTGGACTGTATCCGCGGCGCGGCCCGCACCCGGTCGGTGCGCTGCGCCATCACCAACTCGGCGGGCATCGGCGGCAACAACAGCAGCGTCGTCATCACGGCGGCGTCCTGATCGGGAGGGTCCCGCAGTGGTCCCTGCACGGCTCCAGGTTACGGGCATCGGCTGGGTCCTCCCCGGGAACGTCGGCGCCGGCGCTGCCTTCGCCGAGCTGGCGCGGACCTGGCACGGGCAGCCGGGAGACAACGCGGCCCTCGCAGGGTTCAGCGCCAAGGACTACCTGACCTCGGTCAAGGGCTACCTCGACCCCGCCGGGGCCTTCTGTCTGGCGGCGGCGGTCCAGGCCCTCGGGGGCCCCCGGCACGCCGGCGCAGCCGCCGGCGGGACCCACCTGCGCTCGGGCCTCTGCACCATCACGCGCTACGGCTCAACCCTCTCCGGTTACCGCTTCGCGGAACAGCTTCTGCAGAAGGGCCCGCGCTTTGCCAGCCCGCTGGTCTTCCCACACGGCTACGCCAACACCCCCGGCAACCTGGCCGCCATCGAGTTCGGGTACGCCGGCCCGCACATGGTCCTCTACGGCGAACAGGACGTGCGTGAAGCCCTCGAATTCGCCGCCCGGCGGTTCGATGATGAGAGCGCGGACGGCCTCCTGGTGGCAGCC
>Ga0172375_10001472_pt1 | contig 37966 bp, 37 predicted proteins | sample LakKiv1m_FD_114537 | JGI IMG/M metagenome (GOLD analysis project Ga0172375, IMG submission 114537) | Freshwater microbial communities from Kabuno Bay, South-Kivu, Congo - kab_092012_11.1m | ecosystem: Environmental > Aquatic > Freshwater > Lake | place: Democratic Republic of the Congo... | reverse complement strand
TGGCGGGCATGCGGTTATGGCAGTAGGGTACTTTTTGAAAGATAAGCGTTTCCTGGTGCGTAACTCCTGGAGCAGAAAATGGGGCACGGGAGGTTATTTTACCCTGCCCTTTAGGTATATAGAGACCCTGTCTTCTGACTTCTGGACCATCCGAAAATAGGCTTTTTTGCCAATCCTTCCGTAAGTTTGCCTTGACTTTTCTTTATGTGGGGATATAATATTTGTTCAATGAATGAACAGCCCAAAACAGAAGAAACTCTCTTTATTTTCAAAGAGTTAGAAGCTAATCCAAATACTACCCAGCGGGATCTTTCCAGCCGCCTGAATATCTCTTTAGGCAAAACTAATTACCTTTTACGTGAACTTATTTTAAGAGGCTTCATCAAGGTTAGGAACTTCACCGGTAACCCCGGAAAGCTAAGAAAAATCAATTATCTTTTAACTGAGAAAGGCCTGGAAGAAAAATTCAAGCTTCTTCAGCATTTTTTACAAATTAAAGAAGCTGAATATAATAAATTAAAACAGGAAAGCGATATATTGAAGAAAACCTCCAGAGTTTAATCTGGATAAATATTTTGGTGGTGTGATGATTAAAAAAGCGCTGATTACCGGTATCACCGGCATGGTGGGTTCTCATTTAGCGGATTTTTTGTTGGCTAATACAGAATGGGGTATTTATGGAATGTGCCGGTGGCGTAGCCCTTTAGATAATGTTGAGCATCTTATTGAACGGGCTAACAAAAAAGACCGGCTGCATTTTATATATGGCGACTTATGTGATTATGTTTCATTGCAGAATGCCGTAGCAGAATGCCGCCCGGATTACGTTTTCCACCTTGCCGCGCAAAGTTACCCGCTGACAAGTTTCGGTTCTCCTTTGCAAACTCTGGATACCAATATTCTGGGAACCGAAAGGTTGCTGGAAGCATTGAGGAAATGCCCGGGGATTGATCCGGTTATCCATGTTTGTTCATCCTCGGAAGTTTTTGGAAGAGTTTCTAAAGAGAAGCTGCCGATTAATGAAGAATGCTCTTTTCATCCGGCATCGCCTTACGCGATTTCAAAAACAGGCACGGATTTAGTCGGCCGGTTTCATGCTGAAGCGTATGGCCAGAAGATTGTTGTGACAAGGATGTTTACGCATACCGGGCCACGCCGCGGAGATGTTTTTGCCGAATCTACTTTTGCAAAACAAATTGCTATGATTGAACAGGGGATGATACCGGCGGTAGTAAAAACCGGAAATTTAGATTCTCTGCGCACCTGGGCGGATGTGCGCGACGCGGTCAGGGCGTATTTTATGCTGGTAACGGTTAACCCGATACCGGGAGCATATTATAATATTGGCGGCACCTATACTTGCTCCGTAAAAGAAATGCTGGATTATTTGCTTTCCATTTCTACTGTTAAGAATATAAAAGTGGAAACCGAAACAAGCCGGCTGAGGCCTTTAGATGCTGATTTGCAGGTTCCTGATACCAAAAAATTCAAGGATCACACCGGGTGGGAACCGAAAATACCTTTTGAGAAAACGATGCAGGACCTGTTGGGCTATTGGAGAGACAGGGTAAAATCAGGAAGGCAGTTTTTGACACGTTGAAAATAAAACCGGCTATAGTTGACTCCAGGTTATATTCGTCCCAATGTGCTTCTTTAAAGCCGGTTAAGAAAGTCCATGAAAACCCATGGTTTTGCGTTTTTAACCGTGGAGGTTATTTTACCATCGAGAGTAAGCATCCTCAGGTGCTTATTTTGCCTGTTGTTGATAATAGTTCTGTGGTTATGGTCAGGGTCAAGCGGCCGATAATTGCTGATAATGCCCTGGAATTACCGGCGGGCGGGGCAAAGACAAATGAATCCGCGCTTTTGGCTGCACAGCGGGAACTTTGCGAAGAGACCGGAATTTATGTTGCCGATACAAATAGATTCAAGCTTCAGGCGCCGTTGATTTTAATGCCCAGGATTCCGGACTTAGCACATATTTTTCAGGTTGATCTTACGCAGAAAGAGTTTGATACCAGGTCTAAGCATGATGATGAAATTTTGTCTGTAGAGTGTTTTTCGTTTAAAGAAGCGTTAAAGAAGATTGAAAAGAATGAAGTGTATATTGGTTACCAAATCGCGATATTGATTCGTTTTCTTCTTCAAAACCGAAAAATTGTATCCGCACCGAATCTAAAAAAAGGAAAAACTAAATGCGCAAAGATTTAAATCTTGAGTTGTACCGGAAAATGTATTTAATCCGCTCCGCGGAAGAGAATATCCGAAAAGTTTATTGTGAAGATGAAATGAAAACTCCGATGCATATGTCTATGGGGGCAGAGGCGATAAATGCTGGAGTATGCCAGGCTTTAAATAAAGATGATCAGGTTTTTGGCACTTATCGTTCTCATGCTCTTTATCTGGCCAAGACCGGAAATATATATAATTTTTTCGCGGAAATGTACGGAAAGAACACGGCTTTATTAAAAGGTAGGGGCGGCTCGATGCACCTTTGTGATCCGCAAAAAGGGTTTATGGGTACTTCGGCGATTGTCGCCAGTTCCATATCCGTAGCTGTAGGGGCGGCATTTGCCAATAAAGCCAAAGGTAATGGCAAGGTTGTGGTCGTATTTTTCGGTGACGGAGCGACTGATGAAGGGACCTTTTGGGAGAGTATTAATGTTGCCGCGCTTATGAAGATTCCCGTTATTTTTGTTTGCGAGGATAACGGCTTAGCCGTGCATACCGGCCCAGGCCTGCGCAAAGGCTATAAGGATATTACTAAAATAATCAGCCAGTTTGAGTGCAGCGTCCTGAAGGATGATTCTACTAATGCTGAACAAATCTATAATTTGGCCGCCAAGGCGATTAAATCCGTCAGGTCGACAAATGTGCCTTGTTTTATTCAGCTTAAATATTACCGATATTTAGAGCATGTTGGTATTAATGAAGATTTTGATGCCGGATACCGCTGCCGCAAAGAATTCGCCAGTTGGTATAAAAAGGATCCCATAATATTACAAAGGGCGAGGCTTAAGAATGCTGGAGTAAGTGAGAAAATAATTGTGCGGATTGAAAGTAAGCTGGATCGGGAAATAGTTGACGTTATGAAAAAAGTTAAATATGAACCATTTGCTGATGAGCAGGAACTTTATGAAGAGGTCTTTGAATGAGAAAAATAACTTATTGCGATGCTTTAAGAGAGGCAATGGTCCAAGAAATGGAAAGAGACAGTTCTGTTTTTGTTTATGGAATAGGTGTTCCGGACCATAAAGCTATTTTTGGAACTACTGCTGGTATACAAGAACGCTTCGGGGTGCAAAGGTGTTTTGATACTCCGCTGGCAGAGGATACTATGAGTGGTTTCGGCTTAGGGGCGGCGTTAAATGGTTTGCGCCCAGTAAACATACATATCCGCGTGGATTTTTTATTATTGGCGATGAATCAAATAGCTAACATGATTTCTTGCTGCCGGTATTCTTCTCGTGGGATGCTAAAGGCCCCCATGGTTATCCGGGCAGTTATCGGCCGCGGCTGGGGACAAGGTTTTCAACACAGTAAAAGTATGCATTCGGTTTTCGCGCACATCCCCGGATTAAAAGTAGTTTTACCTACTACTCCCAGAGACGCCAAGGGGTTGCTGATCGCGGCTATTCGCGATGATAATCCGGTTTTAATGATTGAGCACCGCTGGTTGTATTGGCAGGAAGGAGAGGTCCCACAGAAACCTTTTGTGGAACCTCTCGGTAAATCCAATGTCATTAGGAATGGCAAGGATATAACCATTGTCGCTCTTTCCTGGATGAATGTGGAGGCTTTAAAAGCCGCTGAGATTTTAGAAAAAAGAGGAATAAGCGTGGAGATCGTTGATCCCCGGACGATATCTCCTTTGGATGATAAACCGATTGTTCAATCCGTAAAGAAGACCGGCAGGTGTATTATTGCCGATTATGATTGGATACATTCCGGATTTAGCGCCGAGATCGCAACCAGAATTTATGAAAAATGCCTCGGTGGATTGAAGCAGCCTATTGAAAGAATAGGGTTTACTCCCACCCCTTGTCCGACAGTGAGGCATTTAGAAAACGCGTTTTATCCCAATGCGATTAATATTATCAGGATGGTCGAGAAAATGCTGCGTTTGGGTCCTGCTGACTTATCGGCGGAAGAATTTTACAGCCACGAAAAGAGATTCAAAGGGCCATTTTAATTAAAGGAGTATTTAAGCGATGCCCAAGGTAACTTTAAAGGATTTTGCGCGTTCTTTCGGTACTACGGAAAAAGGTATCCCCGCGGAGTGCAGAAAATTAATCAGAGAGAAGAATTTTAGCTATAAAGTGCCGCAAGGCAAAGAGCGGGATGATATTCTATTGGCAATATTAAAGAAAATTGAATCCGATCGGCAGGTAATCGGCGTCAAGGAACGCCAGGGTATCTGGTACAGCGGTTGGGCTGAAAATCTTAATAATTTTATTAAAAGCGGTTATAACCTGGATGCTTTAGTACCCAGGTTTATCAGGCCGAATCAGGCAATCCGGTTTAATCAAAATTATATCAAACCGGTTAATCCGAGTTTTGAATTGGATTATCTGTCGGTTTTTAGATTGTGGCTTTTTAAAGAATATTTTCAAAAGGTTGACTCTGTTTATGAATTTGGCTGCGGAACGGGATTTAACCTGGTGGCACTGGCGGGGGTTTATCCTGATAAGCAATTGCATGGTTTGGATTTTGTGCAGTCATCTACCGATTTAGTCAATAAAATCGGCCAGGCACATAAATTAAAATTACAGGGCCGGATATTTGATATGATCCATCCAGATAGAAATTTTAAATTAGCAAAAAACAGCGCAATACTTACCTTCGGGTCGATTGAGCAATTAGCGAGTAAATTTGAGGCGTTTTTGCGGTATCTTTTAGCACAGCAGCCGGCAATCTGCGTGCACGTGGAGCCAACCATTGAATTATATGATGAAAATAATTTTGTGGATTATTTAGCGATAAAATTCCAGGGAAAGCGCGGCTATACCCATAATTTCCTGCCCCGGTTAAAAGAATTGGAAGAAAAGAGGAAGGTAAAAATACTTAAAATAAAAAGACTATTCTTTGGGAGCTTATATATGGAAGGGTATAATTTAATCGTCTGGAGGCCGGCCGAAAAATGAACTTGGGGATAAAGAATAAATACGCGTTAGTTACCGGAGGTTCTCACGGGATCGGCAAGGCAATCGCATTGGCTTTAGCTGATGAAGGGTGCAATGTCGCGATATGTTCGCGCAAAGCCCCTGGCCTGGCGGAAGTAAAAAAGCAGCTAAAAGCTAAAGGCGCTGGCTGCTTGGCGATCCAGGCTGATGTTACGGTAAAGAAAGATGTCAGCCGGGTATTTAATCAGATTATTAAACAATGGGGCGCATTGCATATTTTGGTGAATAATGTCGGAGGCGGCGGCAGGTGGGGCAAGGAAGATGTTATCAGCACCGATGAAAAAGTCTGGCAGGAAGTTTATGATAAAAATGTGACCAGTTCAATCCGTTTTATCCGCCTGGCAATTCCGTATATGCGTAAGCAAAAATGGGGAAGAATTGTCAATATTACTTCCATATATGGCAGGGAAGCAGGTGGCAGGCCCTGGTTTAATATCGCTAAATGCGCCCAAACGGTTTTAATGAAAAACCTTTCTTTAAAGCAAGAGTTTGTCAGGAGTGGGATAACTTTTAATAGTGTTGCTCCGGGAGCGATTATGATTCCTGATACCGGATGGGAAGATGAACAGAAAAAAGATCCGGTGGCATTTAAGCGGATGCTCGATGAGAAATTTCCCTTAGGCAGACTGGGGAAACCGGAAGAGGTGGGTAGTATAGTAGCCTTTATCTGTTCGGAAAAGGCGAGTTTAATTAACGGGGCAGCGATTGCTGTTGATGGTTCAGAAGGGAGAAGTTTTTAACTAATGATTAAGGCGGATATTTTAAAAAGTTTTGATAAAAAGAATATTGTAATTACCGGAGGTACCGGGCTTATCGGCAGGCAGATTGTTGATGTTCTTTGTGATGCTGGGGCAAATGTAAAAATAATTTCTTTGGATAAAATCAACGTAGATGATCGGGCAGAGCATCTCTTGGGAGATTTGACGGATTTTGATTTTTGTAAACAGGCAACCAAGGGGGTGGATTTTGTTTTTCATGTCGCCGGGATCAAAGGTTCTATCGAGGTTACTAAGACAAAACCGGCAAGTTTTTTTGTTCCTTTACTGATGATGAATACTAATATGCTGGAGGCCTGTCGGATCAATCAGATACAAAAGGTAGTTTATACCAGCTCTATCGGCGCCTATGGCAGCGCCGAAGTTTTTAAAGAATCACCGACATTGGAAACCGAACCGCCGATGGATATGTTCCCGGGTTGGGCCAAGCGTATGGCGGAGATGCAGGTAGAAGCATATCAGATCCAATATGGCCTAAAGAATTTTGCTGTGGTCAGGCCTTGCAATGTCTATGGCCCTGGTGATAACTTTGATCCTAAAAACGCGATGGTGATTCCTTCTCTGATGTACCGTATTTATCATAAGGAGGATCCTTTGGTGGTTTGGGGTGATGGCACAGCAATCAGGGACTTTGCGTACAGTAAGGATGTAGCCGAAGGGGTAATTTTGGCATTGCATCATGGCACCGGCGGCCGCTATGTTAATTTAGGCAGTGGCCAGGGCTACACTATCCGCCAGCTTGTGGAAACGTTAAGCAAGGTAATTCCTTTTAACTACAGATTTGATGATACTAAATCTTCAGGATTTCCTAAGAGGGTAATGGATATTTCTCTTGCCCGTCAGATCTTAGGTTATAATCCCCAAACTTCGCTGTTGGAAGGGCTCAAGCAGACTTGGGGATGGTATATGGGAAACCAGGATGAATATCTAAAACGGAAAAATTATTTTACCGAAGGAGCAACTGATGGATGTACAAAAAACAAAGCTTGATGGCGTTTTGCTGATTACGCCGCCAACCATATTTAAAGATTTCCGCGGAACTTATGTTGAGCTTTATAATAATAAGCTGTATAAAAAAGCAGGGATAACCACCAAGTTTGTGCAAGATGATATCTCTACATCCTCCCTCAATGTCCTGCGCGGGCTGCATGGAGACGCAAAAACCTGGAAACTGGTTTCATGTTTATACGGCAAGTTTTATCTTATGGTTGTCAACTGGGATGAATCCTCTTCGCAATACCGTCAATGGGTGTCTTTTACATTATCGGATGAGAACCGGCAGCAGGTGCTTATTCCGCCAAAATTTGCAAACGGGCATTTGGTGCTTAGCGAACAGGCAATTTTTCATTATAAACAAACAACTTATTATGATCGTCCGGGACAATTTACAATAATGTGGAATGACCCGACTTTAAATTTACCCTGGCCGGTTAAAAATCCTGTTTTATCAAAAAGAGATGGGGGTAGGGGTGTATAAAAACGCAAATATTCTGGTAACCGGAGGCACGGGGTTTGTCGGTGTTAATTTAATTTCGCGGCTTTTGTCTTTAAGTGCCAAGGTACGGGCGACTATCCATCGTAGAGACCCTGTTATCAAGGACCAGCGGATTGAATATTTAAAAGTTGACCTGACAAAATTGGAAGATTGCCAAAAGGCAGCGGCAGGTATGGACTATGTTTTTATGTGCGCGGCCAATACCTCTGGTGCGGCAGTAATGGAAAAAACGCCATTAGTGCATCTGACCCCCAATTTAATGATGAATGCCTTAATGTTGGAAGCCAGTTATGCTGCCGGCGTAAAGAAGTTCCTGTTTATCAGTTCAAATACAGTTTATCCTGTGACTGAGCATCCTGCCGCAGAAAACAACGTAACTAATGAATTTTATAATAAATATTTTATTGTTGCCTGGATGAAGCGTTTTAGCGAGATTATGTGTGAAATGTACGCGACGAAAATTAGAAAACCAATGACGACGATTGTGCTTAGGCCGGCTAATATTTACGGCCCATATGATGATTTTGAGTGGGAGACTTCACATGTTTTACCTGCTCTTATCAGGCGGGTTGTGGAAAGGCATGATCCAATGGTAATTTGGGGGGATGGTACGGATATTAAGGATTTTATTTATGTTGACGATATGATTGATGGAATGGTTTTGGCAATGGAAAAGCTTGATCATTTTGATTTTTTAAATATTGCCAGCGGTAAGCAGCATGTTTTAAAAGACTTGATAAAACTTATGCTTAAGATCGATGGATATAAAGATGCGTTGGTTAAATTTGATACTTCTAAGCCGGTAATGATCCCCAAGCGGTTGATTGATCCGCGTAAAGCCAAAGAGGTTTTAGGCTTCGAGGTAAAAACGCCGATTGAAGAAGGTTTAAGAAAGACGATTGCCTGGTATAGGAGCAGCCGATGATTATTACACGTACTCCTTTACGAATTTCTTTTTTTGGAGGCGGGACAGATTATCCTTCGTGGTATAAGGAAAACGGCGGGGCCGTCTTGAGCACCACGATTAATAAGTATTGTTATATTAATTGTCGGTATTTGCCTCCTTTTTTTAATCATAAATACCGTATCCGTTACGTGGAGCGGGAAGAAACACAAAGTGTCCCTGAAATTAAGCATCCTTCTGTGCGGGAATGCTTAAAATTTATGAATATTGAACATGGTATAGAGATGGTGCATACTAGTGATATTCCGGCTAGATCCGGTGTTGGCTCAAGCTCAGCTTTTACCGTAGGATTCTTGCATGCTTTAAACGCGCTTAAGGGTAAGATGATTACCAAGCGGAAATTAGCGCGTGATGCGATCAATGTGGAACATAACTTGATTAAGGAAAATGTGGGAGCCCAGGATCAGGTTGCCGTTGCTTTTGGTGGTTTAAATAAAATTGAATTTGGTGGAGAGGATGAATTTTATGTTTCTCCTATCACTATTTCTAAAGAAAGAATTGAGTTATTGCAGAACCACTCAATGTTATTTTTTACCGGGTTTTCTAGAAATGCTTCAGATATTGCCGGGGAGCAGATTAAGAAAACTCCGGAGTTGAAGAGCCAATTGCGGTTAATGCAAGGGATGGTGGATAAGGCAGTAGAAATTCTCAATAGTAGTTCTTGCGATATACGGGATTTTGGCAGGTTGTTGCATGAGTCCTGGCAAATCAAGCGTAGCCTTACGCATATGATTTCGACGAATGAAATCGATGGTATCTATGAAGCTGCTTGCAGTGCCGGTGCACTAGGCGGTAAGCTTTTAGGAGCCGGAGGGGGGGGGTTTATATTTTTATTTGTTGAGCCTAAACTACAGCCTAAAATTAAAGCAAAACTAAAACATCTGATTCATGTGCCCTTTTCTTTCGAGAAGACAGGAAGCCAGGTTATAATGTATTCAACCCAGGATTTTTATTAGACAAAAAAGATATGCAGACTGTAATTCTAGCTGGAGGTAAAGGGACGCGCCTTAGGCCAATTACTCAAGATATACCAAAATCCATGGTTCCTATTCTGGGTAAGCCTTTTCTGCAGTACCAACTAGAATTCTTGATTTCTGTGGGTGCTGATGATTTTTTATTTTTAGTTGGTTACCTGGGGGATGCAATCAAGAAATATTTTAAAAACGGCTCAAAATTTGGGGTAAAAATCGATTATTCTCAGGAGATAAGCCTTTTGGGAACTGCGGGGGCACTCAAGAATGCCGGAGATAAATTAAATGCTGAGTTTTTGCTCCTGAACGGAGATACCTTTTTGCCTATAGATTATAATGAATTGATCAGATATTTTAATCAGTGCAATAAGGTTGGAGTTATTACCGTTTATGATAATCCAGAAAAATATTTTTTAAATAATATAGCAGTTGGTAAATCTAACATAGTCATAGATTATAAAAAAAATGGTTCTGAGTATATGACGCATATTGCTTCCGGAGCAATGGTCTTTAAGAAAGAGATCCTGAATCTTATTCCTGATGGCCAGGTATGTTCATTAGAAGAAGATACTTTATGCAAAATGATTGAAAAACGAATGCTTTTAGCTTTTGTCAGTCAGCAAAGATTTTATGATATGGGTAGTTTTAAAGGGATGGAGCTATTAAAAGATAAGCTCGCCAGCATAAAAGGGTCATTTTAGCTAATGAAAAAAAAATCATATTTAGTGATCAAGCCTAAGCAGGACTGGCAATTGGTAGATTTTCAGGAACTAAGAGAGTACAGAGACCTGTTTTTTTTCTTAGTAGCGCGGGATATTAAAGTACGCTATACGCAGACGGTGCTGGGCGGATTATGGGCGATAATCCAGCCGCTTTTAGCAATGATTATTTTTACTCTGTTTTTTGGAAATTTAGCCAAAATACCATCCGATGGAGTTCCTTATCCGGTTTTTAATTTCTCGGCAATGGTAGTTTGGACATATTTTTCTAATACTTTAACTATCTCCGGCAATAGTCTTCTTGGAGGTTCCAATTTAATCTCCAAAGTATATTTCCCGCGTTTAATCATTCCCCTGACTTCCGTGGTCGCAGGTTTATTAGATTTTGTTATTGCTTTTGTGATTTTAATCTGTATGCTGTTTTATTTCCACATAGTTCCAACTATGACGGCTCTCTTTTTACCGTTGTTAATTATCTTGATGATGCTAGTGGCAGGAGGGGTGGGGATGTTCCTGGCGGCTTTAAATACTAAGTATCGAGATATTAAATATGCGATACCTTTCTTAGTGCAGTTATGGATGTTTGTTTCCCCGATTGTTTATCCTGCTTCTATGGTTCCTGAAAAGTATCGTCTTATTTACGCGCTAAATCCCATGGTTGGGGTTATCGAAGGATTTCGCTCGGTGCTCTTGGGCACAACCAGTTTTCCTGCAGGAATGCTTTTAATTTCCACTTTAGCGAGTGTGAGCTTGTTTATATTCGGAATGTTTTATTTTAAACAAACGGAACGTTTTTTTGCGGATATAATCTAAAAGAAATATAGAATGATTTATAAGATCACAATTATTGGCAGGATAGATAAAATTATTAAACGATGAAAGAACCGATTATTAGAGCAAGTAATTTATCAAAATGTTACCGGATCGGTGTAGCCGAAAAGGGTTATAAAACATTTCGTGAAGCTATAACGGGCGGGATCACTGCACCATTAAGGAATTTTTATAAATTACGAAAATTAACGAAGTTTAAGAGCAATCTTTCTTCAGGGGATGATGAGGATATGATCTGGGCCCTGAAGAATGTTGTATTTGAGGTTCGGGAAGGGGAGGTCTTAGGTATCATTGGTAGGAATGGAGCAGGTAAAAGCACGCTGTTGAAAGTTTTATCCCGGATCACAGAACCGACTACCGGATATGTGGAAATTGCTGGCAGGCTCTCCAGCTTACTGGAGATCGGGGTGGGTTTTCATCCAGAGCTTACGGGTAGAGAAAATATCTTTCTTAACGGGGCGATTTTGGGTATGCGCAAGTGGGAAATTAAAGAACGATTTGATGAGGTGGTTGATTTTTCCGAAATTGGCAAATTTATAGATACGCCGCTTAAAAGATATTCCAGTGGAATGTATGTGCGTCTTGCATTTGCGGTTGCTGCCCATCTGGAACCCGAGATATTGGTGATTGATGAGGTATTGGCAGTTGGAGACATTCCTTTTCAAAAAAAATGTATCGGAAAAATGCAAGATATTGCAAAAGGTGGTAGAACGGTATTATTTGTTAGTCATAATATGGAGGTTATTAAAAAGTTATGCACGCGGGCGATAGTATTACATGAAGGTAAAATCATAATGGATGGGCCTGTAGATGAAGCTATAAATAAATGTCTCGGAGATGAGATGGGGCTTGATGGTGAGCAAATTTGGACGGAGATCAAGAAAGCTCCGGGTGACGCTGTAGTCCGGATGTGCGCTGTGCGTGTTTTGGATAGCAGCGGAAAAGTCTGCACAAATTTTGATGTGCGCGATTCGGTATCAGTCCAAATAGAGTGTAAAGTATTGGAAAATGGGCATCGGTTGATAGCGCATCTTTCTTTTATTAATGAGCTGGGGCATATTCTTTTTGTATCAAAGTATGCTTTGGATTCTTTATCTGAAAATTCTACAAGCCCGCAAGGGGGTTATCGAATTACCTGTCATATACCGGGGGATTTTTTAAATGAAGGAGATGTTTCGATCGCATATGGGATCGATACAATCGGGGTAGGAAATTCTCATTTGATCCATGTAGCAGGGAGCGATGTGGTCAGATTCAGGATTTCTGACCGGATGGACCCTGCAGGAGTGCGTGGAGATTTCCCATCGAAATGGCCTTCTGATGGAGTGCGTCCGCGGTTACAATGGGAAATTGGAAAAACAAATTAAATTATTAAATAAAGGAGGTTTCATATATGTCTATTTTTATCATTGCAGAAATTGGTATTAATCATAATGGTGATATTGAGATTGCCAAAGACCTGATTGATGTTGCTAAAGACGCAGGCGCTGATGCGGTTAAGTTTCAAAAGAGAACTATCGATTTAGTATATTCCAAGGAAATACTCGATTCTTTCCGGGAGAGTCCCTGGGGAACTACGCAGCGGGAACAAAAAAACGGTCTTGAATTTGGTTTAGAAGAATACAAGCAAATTGATGCCTACTGTAAGCATAAAGAAATTGCATGGTTTGCTTCGGCCTGGGATATCGAGAGCCAGAAATTTTTGCGCCAATTTGATTGTCAATATAATAAAATTGCTTCAGCGATGATCGTTTACAAGGATTTACTGCGTGAAGTTGCTTTAGAGAAAAAATACACCTATATTTCTACAGGTATGACTCCCCTTGAGAATATAGACTCAGCAGTAGAGATCTTCAGGAAGAATGGTTGTCCTTTTGAGTTGATGCATTGTGTATCGATCTATCCGATGGAGGATGAGGAAGCTAATTTAAATTGTATAAAAACTCTCCGCGACCGTTATAAATGCAATGTGGGTTATAGCGGGCATGAAGTGGGGTTGGCTGTGTCATATGCTGCAGCCTCTTTGGGGATTACTTCGCTTGAGCGGCATATTACATTAGATCGGGCGATGTATGGTTCTGATCAGGCTGCATCGATTGAGCCTGCAGGTTTTAAAGCACTGGTCGGTGCTGTGAGGAAGATTGAAAGGGCAATGGGCAATGGAGAAATAGATTTGAATCATAAGGAAATTACATTAGCGAAAAAATTACGGGCGCACATTCCATTTGAGTCTCACGTTAGGTAAATTATGGCAAATATAATTGCGATTATTTTAGCCAGGGGAGGCTCGAAGGGGATTCCCCGCAAAAATATGATAGATTTTTGTGGAAAGCCTTTAATTGTTTGGACGATTGAGCAGTTGCAACATGCAAAAGGAATAAGTTCGATTTGGGTGAGCTCGGATAGTGCAGAGATCCTGGATATAAGCCGTTCTTGTGGAGCCGAAATCATACATCGTCCTGTAGGAATTGCAGGAGACTCTGCTACGTCTGAGTCAGGATGGCTCCATGCCTTGGAAGATATAGAAAACAAAACTAGCCATGTTGATCTAGTTGTCGCACCCCAGGTTACATCGCCTTTACGGGTGCCTGCCGATATAGAGCGGGGAATTTGTGATTTTCAGGATCAGGAATGCGACTCGCTGTTTTCTAGTAGCATGGCAGGAGATTTATTTTTTTGGGACAAAATGCCGGATGGGACACTATGCCCGGTAAATTATGATTATAGGGATCGCAAGCGCCGTCAGGAAATATCTTCGCACTACATTGAAAACGGTTCGTTCTACATATTTAAACCTGAAAGCTTAAGGAAATACCAAAACCGTTTGGGAGGCAAAATCGGCATAACGGAAATGGAATATTGGAAAATGTTTGAAATTAATTCTCCGGATGACCTTAAAATCTGCGAGGTTTTGATGAAAACATTTCTCCTAAGATAGAGGTTAACATTTCTGGCAATCCAAAAAAAGGATGGACGATATGACTAAAAATAAAAACAGAGTTGTCTGGTTTAATGGAGAATTGGTTCCGGAATCAGAGGCAAAACTATCGATCTATGATTCTGCTTTGATGTTTGGTGATATGGTTTTTGAAATGACCAGGTCATTTAATAAAGTTCAATTCCGGCTCAAGGAACATTTGGAACGCCTTTATGCCTCCATTAAATACGTACGCATCCCCATTGAAATAAGTATTGATCAGATGGAGAAAAATATTTATGCAACAATCGAGGCTAATGCGCCATTTTTTGATGCTGATGATGAGCATAGGTTGATGATCGATGTTTCCCGGGGTATTCTTTCTATTTACCGGGGGATTATTGGTTCCCGCCAGGGCCCCAGCGTTATTATTGCGGATTTTCCTTTACGTTGGACTGTTGCCGGGATGGGGAAGTTGTTCGATACCGGTATTAATGCGGTGATTCCTTCGCAAAGGGCCATTCCCGCTCAGCTTCTTGAACCTAAAGTAAAAAACAGAAGCCGTCTCCATTATCTTATGGCAAATATAGAGGTTTCGCATTACGCCGGCGACAATAACTGGGCGCTGCTGATCGATCCGGATGGATTTATTGCAGAAGGTACGGGGGATAATTTTTTTATTATCAAAAATAATCTGATTATTACACCGGAACCCCGGAATATACTCAGGGGGATCAGCCGGGCATATATATTTGAGCTGGCGCAAAAACTGGGTCTATCCTGCATTGAAAAGAATATCGTGCCTTATGACGTGATTACCGCAGATGAGGCGTTTATGACCGGAACACCCTTTTGCATATTGCCTGTAGTATCTTTGAACAGTGAAGCGATCGGAAGTAAAGCAATGGGTAAAATTACACGTCAATTGCTTGATTTATGGAGTCAGGAGGTAGGGGTAGATATTCCGGGACAAATAAAAAAATGGGATTCCGGTGCAGATGGGGAGAAGGCATCAGGGACGTCTCCATATTATTTTAAATCTAAGAGCTGAATATTAAATAAAAACTGATTCTGTTTAACAGAGAAGGAAAAATGATGGCAGGTTTTAATGGTCTATACTGTGTGCATCTGGAATTGACCAGTAGATGTAATAAGAATTGCTGGATGTGCGGCAGAAGGAAGATAGATAGAGAGTATCCGGAAATCGCGATGAATTACGGGGACATGGATTTTGAATTGGTAAAGAAGATCGCCGGTCAATTGCCAGAAGGAATTGTTGTGCAGTTCCATAATAATGGCGAACCTTTGCTTTATCCCAGATTTGGTGACGCAGTAAGATTGTTTCAAGACCAGATAAGATGCGTTGATACCAATGCTAAATTAATATTGGATAAAGCAGGAGAGATTATCGGTAATTTAGACACTCTCACCATATCGGTTATCGAAAAAGATCTCGATGGGAATGAACAATATAAGTTGGTTAAAAAGTTTTTAGAGCTCAAGGGAAAGAGAAAGCCCCATTTAATTTATAGGTGCTTAGGGGATGTGGATGAGAAAAAGTGGGAAAAATTGGACGGTACAGTGGCCACGAGAATACTGCACAACCCCTTGGGAAGCTTTAAATATAAGAAAAAACCAACTATTCCGGAGATCGGAATTTGTACAGAGATACTGAATCATATGGCAATTAACAGGTTGGGCGACATATCTATTTGTGTTAGATTTGATCCTCAAGGATTGGGTATTATCGGAAATGTTAATACTGATCCACTTGTGGATATTTGGAACGGTTCCCAGAGAAGGAAATGGATAAAATATCATGTAGAGGGCAACAGAAACAAGATCAAGCTTTGCAGTTATTGTGATTATTGGGGTGTGCCGACAGGCAGCTAGAGTGAGGAGAAGGAAGAATGCAAATCGTACCTAATAAAAATATATTTTTACTACAAACCAATATTTCCAATGATTTTTTGCTTAAGATTATCAATCAATTAAACAAGGACCAGGGGGCAAGGCCTTTAAATGAAAAGGAGATCATCGTTAAGATTATTGCTAGTTTAAAACGAAAGATTGAGCATGGGCAGATTGATAATGTACCCGTCGCTTTTGATATCCATACCAATGAATATAACTTTCTGATCCAGAATAAAAAATCTCTTTGGACAGCTTATTTGATTTTTAGATATAAATTCAAGATCTACCCGCTCCTCAAGCAATTGACAGATTTCCCTACGCATCTGCTTATCGAACCAGTTTCATATTGTAATTTGAGATGCCGGATGTGTTTTCAAACAGATAAAACTTTTACCAAGAAGCCATATTTGGGCCAGATGGACATACGGTTATTTAAAAAAATTTTGGATGAGGCAGTCAAGCATGGGTGTAGGGCCTTAACGATGGCTTCCAGGGGCGAACCTCTTTTACACCCTAAATTTGGCGAAATTTTAAAATATGTAAAAGGTAAATTCTTTGACCTTAAAATAAACACTAATGCGATGCTTTTAGATGAGGAGAAGTCCCGCCAGATATTAGAAAACAAAGTTACCGAATTAGTTTTTTCCGTGGATTCAACCAAGAAGGATAAGTATGAGCGTATCCGTATAAACGGAAGGTTTGAAGATGTTGTGAATAATATCAGGCGGTTTCACGAAATTAGAAAAAAGGAGTTCCCTGATTCCAAATGCAGGACACGGGTAAGTGCGGTGATGTGTACCAAGAATTTTGATACTAAGAATTTTATAAAATTTTGGCAGAAAAAAGTTGATAATATCGCTTGTGTTCCAATGGAAGATAGATGGGATACTTATAACAATAAACCCACCCAGGATAATTTACGCCCTTGTTATGTTTTGTGGGAACGGATGTATGTCTGGTTTGATGGAACAGTAAACCCGTGTGATTATGATTACAAAAGTTATTTAAAAGTTGGTAATGCCTCAAACAGTACGCTTAGTGCTATTTGGCAGGGAGAAAAGTTCAATAAGTTGAGGAAGTATCATTTGGCGGGAAAACGGCAAAAGTTTAATCCCTGTGATCGCTGTGGATATTAATTATGCTTAAAAAGAAAATCGGTTTTATCGGGTATCAGGGCCAGGTTGGCCGTTTAATCAAAGCATTAGAAAAGACAAATAAATGCAAGATAGCCTGTTTCTATCATCCTGAAAAGAATATAGAGCTTGCTAAAATTGACATAGCAGAATCTTCCCAAGTAATCACGACAAAAAGGCTGGAAGATTTATGCTTATGCGATGGCATTGTGATCTCAAGCCCAAATCATACACATTTTCCCTATCTTAAAAAGCTGGTAAAAGAATACAGAGGGTACATATTTTGCGAAAAGCCGCCTGTTTCTACTCCGCGAGAACTGCAAATGCTGGTCAAATTCCCGAATAACGATAAAAAAAGGATTTATTTTAATTTTAATCTGAGATTTAGTTTTTTAAAGCAAGTTTTGGAAACATTCCCCCGGAAATATGATCTGGGAGAGCCGGTGCGCATATCAATAATCGTTGGACATGGGCTCGCTTTTAAGAAGGGTTACAAATCCTCCTGGAGGGCGGATAAAAAGCTCCATAAGGCTGGAGTGCTGGAGACCTTAGGTATCCATTATTTTGACTTGGCGAGCTTTTTATTCGGAGTACCTGTAGGTTTATCCTATAAGATGCAGACTTTCTCGAAGTACGGTGATTCTATTGATACCGCGCATCTGTCATGCAGCTTTCTTAATAAGTGTTATTTTAGTTTAACCTGTAGCTATTGTATACCATGCATGGAAGATATTCAGCTGAATTATACAAATGGTTTTATTATTATAAATGATAAAAAAATAAAAGTGTTTGGCCCCAGGGAAGTTTTTGATAAAAAGGGGTTTTTTACTCCTCCGCCGTTAATTGCCAAGATGGATATAGACGCAGATGAATTGTACTTTAAATCATTAGAAGATTCCTGCGCGTATTTTGTTGATTGCGTTGATAAAAATAAGCCTGTTGATGTAAAATACTTTGCACAAAGTATTCTTTCAAATAAAGTATGTTTAAATCCTCAGAAAGATCAAGCTGGTAAGTAATTTATTGATAATTTAGAAAATGAAAATATTGTTAGTAGCTTACGATAACGAATCCTATGTTTCAGTTTTCCCCATTGGCTTAGCATATTTAGCATCCGCATGCAGGAATGCAGGCCATGAGGTTAAAATCTATAACCAGGATGTCTACCATTATCCGGAAGCGCACCTGACAAATTTATTAAACAAAGAGAAATTTGATGTGATCGGAGTTGGCGTGGTTGGAGGTTATTATCAATACAGGAAATTACTGCAGATTTCTGAAGCTATTAATAAAGTCAAAAACAGGCCTTTCTATATTGTTGGCGGGCATGGGCCGTCACCGGAGCCTGAGTATTTTTTAAAAAAGACAGCAGCAGATGTAGTGGTAATCGGCGAAGGAGAGCTTACCATAGTAGAATTGTTGGATGCGTTAAAGGGTAAGCAGGAATTGTCAAATGTTAAAGGCATTGCATTTATAAAGGGGAGCAAATGTATCCAAACACCCAGGCGCCAGCTTATCCAGAATATTGATGAAATTCCGCTGCCGGCATGGGATCTGTTTCCGATGGATCATTATGTCCTATCCAGAGAAGCCAATATAAAAAATACTGACCGCTGCATGCTTATGTTGTCTGGCAGAGGTTGTACTTTTAAATGTAATTTTTGTTACCGGATGGATCAGGGGCATCGGCCCAGGTCATCCGGGAGTATTTTAGAAGAAATAGGAATTCTCCAAAAAATTTATGGCATTACTTATATTGATTTTCAAGATGAGCTGCTCATGAGCTCAGTGCAAAGGACTATTAATTTGTGTGAAAGTTTTATTAAGTCAAAATTGAAATTTAATTGGTTCTGCAATGGCAGACTTAATTATGCAAAACCCGATGTCCTCAAATTAATGAAAAAGGCAGGGTGTGTTTTTATTAATTACGGTATTGAATCGTTAGATGAAAAAATACTGCGGGTGATGAACAAGGCGCTTACAGTCAAGCAGATCGTAACGGGAATTGAAAATACTTTAGCAGTTGGTATAAGCCCCGGATTTAATATTATATTCGGCAATATTGGGGAAACGGCAGAGTCATTACAACGCGGTGTTGATTTTTTACTTAAGTATGATGACCATGCGCAAATGAGGACAATCAGGCCCGTAACACCTTATCCCGGGTCACCTTTATATTACTATGCTATTGAAAAAGGGTTACTTAAAGATTGTGCAGATTTTTATGAGCATAAGCATTTCAATTCAGATTTATTAGCTGTAAATTTTACTGATCTTTCTAATGATCAATTCCATGCTTTACTTTTTCAAGCGAACAAGAAACTTATTGAAAATTACTATGCGTTTATTGCGGAGAAAACAATCGAAAATGCCCGGAAACTTTATTTTGGGAAAGATACTCTTTTTAGAGGATTTCGGCGGGTATAAAATATAAGTTTGGGTTTAAAATATGGATTTTTATTCAAAACATTATTTACCAAGCTCGGAAAAAAGAATTGAACATCTGCAAAAAATCATCAATGGCAAGCCGGTAGCAATCCTGGCTGCTGGTCCTTCAATTAGGGAGTTGGAAAAGAGGATCGGAGGGCTTAGCCATATCGATATCTGCTATTTTGGGTTAAGTAGTTTTATCCAAGAAAAATACATTTTACAGCAGATCAACCGTCATTTATCCGTGTATATGCATATACCACATTCCCTGGAACATGTGATTGATTTCCTGAATAGAAATGAAGACAACCTGTTTGTAACTGATAAAACTTTTGCTAATTTGACGGATAGTGATTTTAATTTAGGACAGTTCGTTAATAAATATGAAGACAAAATTATTTTCTTTCATATAGACTCGGATAAGACTGTGCCTAGTAGTAATTTCCCCTTGCATTTTAACCGCACTAATTCTTTGCTCGTCTTGATCCAGTTAGCCATAATTGGAAAGGCATCAAAAATAATACTTTTTGGTGCTGATGGTTATTGTGATAAAAATATTGAAGAATACTATTATCGTCCAGGCGAATACGGGGTTGCACCGCGCCAACACCTGATTCGCGATACGCATGATTTTAATTCTTTTGCTCCCCTGGCCATAAGGAATGTTTGTAAAACGTATAATCTTGCTCCGATTCAGGTTTTTAATTGTTCAGAAGATAGTTTTTACACGCCTTTTCCAAAAATATCATACGCTGATGCTTTTGGTTATCTAATTGAGGGTAAACAATTCAATAGGGCGTCAGACTTACGCGTCCCAAAAGTATCGGTTATCTCCATAATCAGAGATCCAGGGGATTCTTTGCCAGGAACAATTAAGAATATAAATGCCCAGTCTTATTCTAATCACGAGCATGTTATTGTTTATGATCAAGCGAATAATGAAATATGCAAGATGATATCTGATTTTCCTTATGTGCGTTGGATTCAAGAAAAGAATATCGATTTTTTGCAGATGTTTAAGAAAGGTATTTCAAGCTCCAGAGGAGAATATATTTTTTATTGCCGTGATACAGATGGATATCTGGACCAAGATTGGTTTAATACTTGTGTAGATATCCTGGAAAATAATCCGGATATTTCTTTAGTCTGGAGCTTGTCGCAACCCAGGAGTCAAGACGGTGGACTCGGGGAAATCGATCATGCTTATTTATTGCAGGATTTACCATCCCAAAAAGAATATTTTATTTATTATTGGCTAAAAAATAAAAATATCTTTTCCGAGCGGAATTTTTGTGTAAGAAAAAGGGTTTTAGAAGAATGCTTTCCATTTGCTGATCCGAAAATATCCGATGAACGCCAAGCCTGGCTTATTTTTAATTACAGATTCAATAGTTCCGGTTACTTGCCTTATTTTGTTCCCATTACTGCTAATTATTATCGAAGGCATAACGGTATTGATGAGTGCACAGGCCCAAATATGCGGATTGAGTTGGAGGCATATTTGAAGAATATTGAGCAGTATAAGAAACAGATAATCCGGCGAAAAATAATTTTTCGCTACCAGGATGGTTCGGGATCTTTTATTTCAGGCAGTTTTAGTTTGGGCGTTTACTTATTTTACGACATTGGCAGGTATATAAAATTAATGTATTTTAGATTGCTCGGACATATTAAATCCAGGCTGCCTAATATCTGTTTGGTGGCCATAAAAAAGTGTTTATTTTTTTGGAGAACCTATAGATGGGGGATTTTTAGCGTGGTGATCAGTAGAACATGGTATCGATTAACTGAAAAGGTGAAATATCAGCCTGTTAATAAGGAGTAGATAGAGGTGATAAGTGCATCCTAGGATAGCGATTGTTGCTTCTGCTCACCGGCCGCAGAATTGGATGGGGCTATATAAGAGTATCGGACAAAACAATGTCGGATTCGAACTATTATTTGTAGGACCCAACCGGCCTGAGTATGAGTTACCGAAGAACTTTCGTTTTATCAAAACTAGTGTCAAGCCAACACAATGCTTGGAGATCGCTTTTAGAAATACTACCGCTGAATATGTTATGAATATAGCTGATGACTGTAATTTTATAACTCCGCGGTCCCTAGATAAGCTCTGTCAGCTTTACGAATCATGCAATTGCGATAAAGTAATTATTTCTTCTAGGATGATGACGGATGGAGTAGATCAGTCTCATTTTGCTCACCGTTTTTTTACTCAAGAAGAAAGTTCTCTATTAATGCCATTATCTGGTTTAATGTCCAGAAAATTTTATCTTGAACTTGGCGGGATAGATAAGAATTTTATCGCGGTTATGTGGGATTTAGATATTGCGATGAGAGTATACGCTTTAGGAGGCAAAGTGGTAATGAGCGATGTATACATGAATGAAGACAGGGGTAAATGCGCCGGGAGTAATTTATGCGGCGAATTCTGGGAACATGATAGGACACTCTTGGAGGACCTTTGGACGGCTAATGGAAAAGTGCATTTAAAGCGGAAGAAACCTGTAGATCCTTTCTTAGAGAGCAATATACTTTTTGCATCTCAAGGGCCGCGAGGCCGTTGGCGCGGCAAGGGGCCCGTATTTCTTGATAAAATAGGGGATAGCCTAGAAAAATTGAGGTTAATGCTTAAAAAGATAATTCGCGCGATCAAAAATCCATCCAGCTATTTTAATTATATGAAAAGAATGGTTTTACGATTAAAATGATCAAAAACGTGGATTGTATCCCTATTATTGAAGATTATTTAAATAAGGCCGCACATCCTCTCAGGCAGGCAGGAAAGCGGCGCTTTCTTGATCCGACTCGGAATAATTCAGGCTTTTTATCGGTAACAGTGATTACTATTGTTAGGAACCGGAAGGAAACATTGCCTAAAACGATAACCTCGGTGTCCAACCAAAGTTACGGGTTTATTGAATATATTGTTATTGATGGGGCGTCCAATGACGGCACTTTAGAAATTATAAAAAAATTTGGCGACAAAATAAATTATTGGATAAGTGAACCGGATTGCGGAACATCTGATGCATTTAATAAAGCCATTAGCCTGGCTAAAGGAGATTTTATTTTCTGGCTTTCTTCAGATGATTGGATTGAGCCGGATTTCATTGCTGCGGCAGTCCGGGAATTATCAGATAGCGGAGCCGATTTTGTTTTTGGGGACATGGCTATGTATGACCGGGGTTTAGTCAGGGTATATAAAGGTGATCCGGATTATGTAAAATCAATTTTATCCGGGTATCCACATTTTAATTTTCCAACCATGGTGATCAAAAGTGAGTGTTTTCGTAAAATAGGGCTCATTGATATTACTTATAAATATTTTACTGATTATGAATGGGTCCTGCGTTTAAATAAAAACAATGGAAGAGGTATTTATAGTAGTGCTCTTTTGGTACATCGAGGGGTTGGCGGTGTAGGAGAAAGCCTCTCTACTCAAAGTGCATTAGAAATGCTTAGATTATTGAGACAATACCGATTACCGAAGGCCAAGGCTTTAATGTTTTATTTATATTTCTTTGTGCGCAGAACAATGGGTAACTTTGCTAAACCCTGGACACGCCGGCTGAACAATAATGTAACAGTCACGGAAAATGGGAGGGCTTTGTAAGTTGGACAAAGCTGGCGGACAGAAAATTAAAGGTGTGGTGAAGAAATCAAGAGATGGTCAGCCACTGGTAAGTATTGTTACTGCAGTTTTTAACGGAGAAAGATACCTTGAACAAACTATCCAATCTGTATTTGAGCAAACTTATGATAATATTGAATATATAGTTATAGATGACGGTTCGACAGATGGCTCTCTTGAAATTATAAAAAAATACGATAATAAATTAGATTATTGGTTAAGTAAAGATAATTCCGGGATGTATGATTCCATTAATCTGGGTTTAGAATCTGCTGCGGGGGATATTTTAGCTTATATTAATTCCGATGATCTTTATTATCCTGAAACAATAGGAATAGCGGTGGATCATTTTCTAAAACACCCAAATGCCGAACTGGTTTATGGAAATTGTGACTTTATCGGCCCGGATAAGGAGTTTATTTATAATTACCAATATCCAAAATATAAATGGCAGTCTTATGTTTGTTTGGACCATAGCAGCTTAGCGCAACCGACAACTTTTTGGAGAAATACTATTCATCAAAAAATAGGTTATTTTGATCCATTCTTTAAATATGCCGGAGATTTTGATTTTTATGCAAAAGCCGGAAAATGTTGCTGTTTTTCGCGGATAAGAAAGAACTTAGCAAGATTTCGTATTCATAATGCCTCAAAGACGGCAACTTTAGGCAAAAGGATTAAAGAGGAAACGGAGATGGTCCATATAAGATATGTGCAGATTAGCAGGCCGCATCAGTTATTTTTAAGGAGTGAGCTGTACCTGCGCATAAAACTGCTTAATTTACCGCTCATGCTTAGAAAATTATATTTTCGATTAAAAGAATCGATTTTTACTAAGCAGAAATAATTCTTTGTTCATCTATAGATTGTTCCAATTGAATATCGGTCAGGAGGTTAGCTTATGAAAGAAATAATGAAAAAACAAAAAATTGCTTTAATTACGGGCATTACGGGTCAGGATGGCGCCTATCTTGCCGAATTTCTTTTAAACAAAGGTTATCTTGTCCATGGCTTAAGGAGGAGAGCGTCTTTATTCAATACTGCGCGCATCGATCATCTTCTGCATGATGTGCATGAAAAAGGCGTTCGTCTTTTTCTGCATCATGGGGATATGACGGATTCTTCCAGCCTGCTGCGGGTGATCCGGCAGACGCAGCCGGATGAAATCTATAATTTAGCCGCCCAAAGCCATGTCGCGGTTTCATTTGAAGAGCCTGAATATACTGCTAATTCTGATGCTTTAGGAGCCCTGCGGGTACTGGAGGCAATCCGGATACTTGGGTTGGAGAAGAAGACCCGCTATTACCAGGCTTCAACCTCTGAGCTTTTTGGCCTTGCGCAAGAGATGCCACAAAAAGAAACAACTCCATTCTACCCGCGCTCCCCGTATGGAGTTGCCAAACTTTATGCTTATTGGATCACGGTTAACTATCGCGAAGCCTATGGTATATATGCCTGTAACGGTATTTTGTTTAATCATGAGTCTCCGGTACGCGGCGAACTTTTTGTCAGTCGTAAAATCACTCAGGCTTTGGCGCGGATTAAATTAGGGGTACAGGAATGTCTTTACTTGGGGAATCTAAACGCCAAGCGCGATTGGGGGCATGCCAAGGATTATATCGAAGCGCAATGGTTAATGCTGCAGCAGCCTGAACCGGAAGACCTGGTAATTGCTACCGGAGAACAGCACAGTGTGCGTGAATTCGTGGAACTGGCGGCAGCTGAACTGGGTATTCAGATTACGTGGAAAGGCGTAGGGATAAATGAAAAAGGCTATACTCAACAAGGCCGTCTGATTGTTGCTGTGGATCAGCGTTATTTCCGGCCGACAGAGGTAGATTCTCTTATCGGCGATGCAAGCAAGGCCCGGGATAAGCTAGGTTGGATCCCTAAAATTAACTTTCATCAACTCGTTAGCGAAATGATCCATCAGGACCTGAAAAATGCCAAAAGTCAGGAATTGATCAGAAAACATAGTTTAAAAAAGATTAAACGATGACCTTAAAAGTTCTGCAAGATAAAGTTCAAATCAACCAGGCCCGCCAGGAGCTGATTAATAAGGGGGTTTCTTCTATTGAATCTCCCGGGCAATCTTTATTGAGGGCATTAAAACTGAGATCCGGAATGGCTCTGGGGGACTGGGTAAAAAGCTGGGATGTACTTTTAAGCCTGGAATTTCTGGAGAGCCACCTGCAAAAGAATGAGCCCATACTGGATATTGGCTGTTACGCTTCAGAGTTGATTGTTGCATTACATAAATCAAGCTATTCAGATCTAACCGGAGTAGACCTGAATGTGAATTTACAAAAAATGCCGCATCAGGATTCTATCCGCTATGAGATCAGCGATTTTATGCGTACCGATTTTGCGGATGCGTCGTTTAAGGCGATAACCTCAATTTCGGTAATTGAACACGGTTTTGCAGGTAAATTATTATTGAAGGAGATATTCCGCCTGCTCAAGCCGAATGGTTATTTTATCGCCTCCTTTGATTATTGGCCGGAAAAAATCGATACTACCGGTATAAAGATATACGGTTTGGATTGGAAAATTTTCTCCCGAGAAGAGGTGTCCAGTTTTATTGCCGAAGCAGCCGAATTTGGCTTATCTTTAGCTGGCGACTTAATGTATAATGCAAAAGCTAAACCCGTTGCCTGCGGAGGTAAACAATATACATTTGCCTGGCTGGTATTAGTTAAGGGTGCCTAAAATATGCGGTTATTATTGGTTACCGGTTCTTATCCTCCGATGAAATGCGGAGTGGGTGATTATTGTTGGAATCTTGCGCAAGTTCTTGCTGTCAGCCCGAAAATAAAAGTGGGTATACTGACAAGCGTAATCAGCGCTAATTTGGCTCAGACAGAAGGAATTGAGATTTTTCCAGTTATAAAAAAATGGAGTTTTAGCGAGTTGATCACGGCCGTAAAAATTATCCGCAAGTGGTCTCCGGATATTGTACATATTCAATCTCCGACTCAGGGGTATAAAAATGGTTTTTTACCCTGGATCCTGCCAATGATTTCCTTCCTGCTGGGAAAAAAGGTTATCGAAACTTGGCATGAAGGGCATAGCCGGCGCAATGCCTCCAAGCTTTTTTTAAAATCAATTGTGCCCAGCAGATTGGTATTTGTACGTCCTAACTATAAGGAAATCTTACATCCACTGTTACGCTGGGCCTTATGGAAAAAAAATACCGTATTCATACAAAATGCTTCTTCTATTCCTCGGGCTAACCTTGACGCAGGGGAAATAAAAACATTAAAAAGTAAATATCTAAAAGGGCAGAAAAGGCTGATTGTTTTTTTTGGCTTTGTGTATCCTCATAAAGGCGTTGAGCTTTTGTTTAAGATTGCTGATCCGGATTTAGATCAAATTGTAATCGCCGGTCAAATTGATGTAGAAAAAGATTGCCAGAGCAAGATTATTAAGTATGCTTCGACTCACCCCTGGGCAGGCAAGGTAACCATTACGGGTTTTCTTCCTGGTAGCGATGTGGGGAATTTATTAGCAGTCGCGGATGCGGTGATCTTTCCTTTCAAAAATGGCGCTGGTGAATGGAATACCTCAATCCATGGGGCGGTGTTAAATAGAGCATTTGTAATCACGACCTCATTAACTCAGCGTGGGTATGATGTTAAACGTAATGTGTATTTTGCGAAAATTAATGATATTCAGGAGATGCAATCGGCCTTAGCTGCTTATGCAGGAAAGCGCAGGGGAGATGACGTTGATATTGATCGGGATGAATGGCAGCAAATAGCCGCGAAGCATTGGTTGCTCTACGAAAGTGTTTTATCTTGAAAATGGGTGATATTTTATGAAAACAGCTTTTATTACCGGGATTGCCGGCCAAGATGGTTCATATTTGGCAGAATTTCTTCTGGAGCAAGGGTATCGTATTGTTGGTACTGTGCTGAATCTCCGGGAGATCCCGGATGTTTTTCCTGGTGGATTGTTAAAGAGGGTGGAATTACTTGAGTGGGATATGTTTAATTGCAGGGCTATTGAGGAGATTTTATCAGGCTATCAGCCTGCTGAAATTTATAATTATGCGGCTTATTCATCAGGGGAACAGATGTTTGAAGACCCTCTTGGCATGGGGGAAATTAATGGCCTGGCGGTTACGCGGATCCTGGAGGCTATCCGTAAAGTCAATACGCAGATTCATTTTTGCCAGGCATCCAGCAGTGAAATGTTCGGTGAGGCATACCAAACCCCTCAAACAGAAGAAACTCCATTTAAACCGCGCTCGCCATACGGGGCGGCGAAACTTTATGCACATTCCATGATAAATATTTACCGAAAACGTTATGGGTTATTTGCGTGTTCGGCGATTTTGTTCAATCACGAAAGCCAGCGTCGGGGATTAGGTTTTGTTACTCGCAAAGTTGTCGATGAAGCTGTCAGGATCAAGCTGGGGTTGGCCAGTGAACTTAGCCTGGGGAATCTTGACGCCTGCCGGGATTGGGGTTTTGCTGGAGATTATGTACGGGCAATGTGGCTTATGCTCCAACAGCCGACGGCTGCAGATTATATAGTGGCTACCGGTCAAACCCATACTGTGCGAGAGCTCTGCGAGGTTGCCTTTGGTAGATTGGGCTTGGATTACCGGAAATATGTGCGCAAAGATGCCAGCGCGTACCGGCCACTGGAAAAAGTGCAATTAGTGGGCAATGCGGAAAAAGCGAAAAAAGAATTAAGCTGGGAACCCAGGATAGAATTTAGCGAAATGATAAACATGATGGTAGATGCGCAGATGGAGAAGCTTAATGTACCAAAAAATTGAAAAATGCAGGATTTGCGGTAATCCACATTTAGAGGAAGTTTTGGATCTGGGAGAACAAATGCTCACTGGTGTTTTTCCGCGAAAAAAAGATCTCCAGATCACTTCCGGCCCACTGCACTTAGTCAAATGCGTAGGCTCTGCTGAAGCCTGCGGGTTATTGCAGTTGCAACATTCTTTTGATTTAGCTCAAATGTACGGAGAAAATTACGGGTATCGTTCCGGGCTGAATGCCAGCATGGTGACTCACCTCAAGGGTAAAGTAGAAAAGATCCTTAAACAAGTTCAATTGCGTCCAGGGGATCTGATTATTGATATTGGCAGTAATGATAGTACAACCTTACAGGCGTATTCGGCTTCTGGATTGATTCTGGTAGGTATCGATCCCAGCGGGATCAAATTCCGCAACTACTATCCTGCGCATGTACAATTGATCGCGGATTTTTTCTCTGCTGCTTTGGTTAAGCAGCGTTTTGGCAGCCAGAAAGCTAAAATAATTACTTCTTTTTCCATGTTTTACGATTTAGAGAATCCATTGGATTTTATGCGCCAAGTATATGCAGTGCTGGAAGATGATGGAATTTGGGTTTTTGAACAAAGTTATATGCCGCAGATGCTGAAGAATAATTCCTATGATACTGTTTGTCATGAACATCTTGAATTTTATGCCTTGCGTCAAATTGAATGGATGGCTCGCAGGGTTGGTTTTAAGATTACGGAAGTTGAATTTAATGCTGTTAACGGGGGCAGTTTTTCAGTAGTCGTGAGAAAATCTAAGAGCGGCCCGGATGTTCTGCCTTCGGTACAAAGAATTCTGAATGAGGAGCAGGAGGAGGGGCTGGAAACTCTTGCGCCCTATCAAGCATTTGCTAAACGGGTAGAGAAAACCAAGCAGGATTTATTAGGGTTTATTAAAACTGCCCAGGGGAAAGGGAAAATGGTGGCGGCGTTGGGAGCTTCGACAAAAGGTAACGTCCTGTTGCAATACTGTTCCTTAAGCGCCAAGGATATTGCATTTGTTTCCGAGGTCAATACCGAAAAATATGGTTGTTTTACTCCGGGTTCCTGGATACCAATTATTCCGGAAGATGCGTTAGTTGAAAAAAAACCGGATTATCTGATCGTTTTGCCTTGGCATTTCCGGGAATTTTTCCAAACGCAGAAAAAATATCAGCAGTTTAATTTAGTTTTTCCATTGCCGGATTTAGAGATAGTCAGCGCCACTAAAAAATAGTATATGGAAAATACCCCTTCCGAGATAAAACTTTCTATTTGTATTCCGACCCATAATCGCGCTAAATTTATCGCCGAAACCCTGGGAAGCCTTGTTTCGCAAACTGGCGATAATGTTGAGATCGTTATTGTTGACGGTGCTTCTACTGATAACACTGCCCAAATTGTCCAGGGATACCGGGGAAAATTTAGAAATTTAGCTTATTTTCGCTCGGAAAAGAATATGGGGGTTGACCGGGATATGGCCAAGTCGATTGAACTGTCCCGTGGCCGGTATTGCTGGATGTTTTCAGATGATGATTTACTTAAACCGGGAGCAATTAAAACAATTTTAAGGGAGATTGAATCCGGGGATGAGATATATTTATGCAATATAACTGCCTGCAATTTAAAGATGTCTGCTTACAAAGAAATGTTTTGGCTTTCCACGAAGATTAAAGACAGGGTTTTTAATCTGCATGATCGGAAAGAATTTAAGTTTTACTGCGATAATGCAAATTCGATTGGCGCGCTTTTTAGTTATATGAGCGCCATTATCCTGCGTCGCCAGGAATGGAATCTCTCCGGATTTGACCAGGATTTCCAGGGGTCGGCATACGCACTTGCTTCTTCGCTTATTTCTTTTACTAAACGCAGGTGCAGATTGAAATATTTGAAGAGCTCTTTGGTGCTTTGGCGCAATGATAATGAAAGTTTTCAACATTCCGGTGGATTAGTCAACAGATTTTTGTTGGATTTTGACGGTTATTTAAAATTAGCGGATAAATACTTTATTAATGATGATTTAAAAAAGTCATTTTTAAGGGTGATGACGCGTGAACATCCCTGGTATACAGTGGTGCATGCCGCATCTTTGATCAATGATCAGCAATTATGGTTGCAATTTAAAGATAAACTTATTATTTTTGGGTACGGCCCGGTAATGGTCGAATTTTGCCGTTTCTGTTCCAGGCAGAAAAGTTTGACAGCGATTGCCGTTAAGCTTAAACGTAAGTTTGTACGCAGCGGTATTTATTTATGGTTTAATAAAAAACCAAACTAATACTGTATAAATGTTCACAGTAATAACTGAGGTATATTTAAATGATAAACTTTTTTAATTATTTATTGGTTTCCAACATCTTTACGGGAGCCTTTGTTTTCAATAACGGTTATTTTGATTTATACATCGGCCAGATATTTATGGCTGTTTTTTTATTGTTTTACATCATTTATTACCGCAAAATAACTATGCCACGAAGTTTTCTTTATATTCTGGCGGTTGCTTTTTCCATCTCCCTGATCAATGTTTTTCAGGGGAATGATTCTTTTCCTGCATTGCTAAAAATAGTGATTGGGCTTATTCTTAACGGCCTAACTTATTACCTGCTGTTGGGGCTAAACGATTATAAAGTGGATAGGTTGTTTCGTATATACATGCAAATGGCTTGCGTGGTTGCCCTGATTGCGATTTTTCAGGAAATCAGTTACCTGGTAAGGTTTGAGGCAGGATATGATTTTAGGTATTTTGTTCCCAGGATGATTAACCCCCATGTGCAAGGCGGATTGATCAGAGTTACCTCAATTATGGAGGAACCTGCTCATCTAGGCGCGGCGATGGCCCCGGCATTATTTGTTTCTATTTTAAACGTCATTCAAAGTAAAAACCATTTTATAGATAAAAAGGCGAGTTGGCTGGTAATCGTAGCTGTTTTATTGACCTTTTCAATAATTTCTTATCTAGGAATTATTTTCTCCTTTATTTTAATTATGCTGAATTATAAAGGAGTAAAGTTGATTGTCGTATGTACACTAATTATGTCCATTTTGGGATTTACTGCTTATAAAATTTCACACGATATTAGTTGGAAAATTAATGACACCATTGCCGTGTTTAGCGGTAAAAAACCGGCGGCAAAGGCTAATTTAAGTACTTTTGCTTTATGCAGCAACGGTTTTGTTGCTTACAAAAGCTTTCGGAATAATCCTTTGATTGGCTTAGGATTAGGGAGTCATCCTTTTTCGTATGATCGTTATATCTCTCAGATAATTGATCCAGCTAAAAATAAATATCCCTTGAACAGGGAGGATGCCTCTGGTTTATTTCTCCGCTTGCTCTCAGAAACAGGCCTGCTGGGAGTTCTTTTAACCCTTTACTTTATTTTCAGGTTTCATGTATCCAGGAAAAAGGAGAGTTATTTCTGGGTGATCAGTAATGCGATTCTTTGCATATTTATTTTAAACCTGTTGAGGCAAGGAAATTATTTCTATAATGGTTTAATATTATTTATCTGGTTGTATTATTTTACATACAAGAATGCTTTGCTTGGAGAGGCTTCTGCAAAAAATTAATTATTATGCCTGACAAAAAAGAAAAAAAGAAGATTGTTGTTTCGGGGGTCAACCTTACTGAAGGCGGGCCGCTATCCATTCTGAAAGAATGCCTGGATTATTTAGCGGTTAACTTGGCTGTTGAATATGAGATTATTGCTTTAGTCAACAATGAGCGGATTTTTAATTATCCTAATATAAAATTTTATGCGTTCCCCCTTTCTAAAAAATCCTGGTTTATTCGCATATACTATGAATATATATTTTTCTTTTGGTTTTCAAAAAAGACTAAGCCGTATCTTTGGCTTTCTTTGCATGATATAACTCCGAATGTGGTGGCGGATATCCGGGCTGTCTATTGCCATAATCCTTCCCCGTTTCCGCCATTGACTTTAAAAGATATATTGTTAGGCGGGTATAAGTTTGTATTGTTTAAATTATTTTATCGCTACCTTTATGCGGTTAACATTAAAAAGAATAACTTTGTGATTTTACAGCAGGATAGCTTGAAAGATAAATTTATCCAGTTGACCGGAACCAGTAATATTATTATTGCCCACCCAAGTATTCATTTAAGAAATCAGGGTAAACCGGCAGTTGAGACAGAAAATAGCAGTGTTTTCTTCTATCCTTCTCTGCCTAGAGTGTTTAAAAATTTTGAGGTGATCGGCAGGGCCGCCGCAGAGTTATTAAAGCAGGGAGTCGATAATTTTCAGATAATCTTTACGATCTCTGGACGGGAGACCCGCTACGCCAGGCATATTTATAATTCTTTCAAACATATAAAGAATATTAAATTTTTAGGGCTCCAATCCCGGGAGAATATTTTTGAATTTTATAAAAGTTCAGGTTGCGTAATCTTTCCTTCATTATTGGAGACTTGGGGTTTACCAATAAGCGAAGCCAAGTCTTTTTCAAAACCCATACTTTTGGCAGATTTAGATTATGCTCATGAGACTGTAGGTGTTTATGATAAGGTTAAATTTTTTAACCCGGAGGATCACGTACAATTGGCCGGTTTAATGAAGGCGGTGATGGAGCGACAAATAGTTTTTGATAAGACAGAGGTACGTAAAATTATGACTTTGTCTTCGAATAATTGGAAAGAATTGTTTGGTATTTTATTATACAGTAAAGAAAATCCTGTTGCTTTTGGGGACCAATAAATTTATATGTATGACATTACTTGTTCCATTGTTGTTTATAAGAGTGAAGGCGCTCAGCTGAAGAAGGCGGCGCAAAGTTTTTTGAATTCTTCCCTGAATGTTAAATTATACATTCTGGATAATTCCCCAACAGATCAATTAAAACAGGTTTTAACTGGGTTGGATGTTGAGTACTTCTTTAATGGCAGGAACCGCGGGTTTGGGGCGGCGCATAATCAGGTATTGACTCAGGTAGTGGATAAATCTAAATATCACCTGATATTGAATCCGGATGTTTATTTTAGCTCTACAACACTCGAAAAGTTATTTAGTTTTATGGAGAATAATGCGGAAGTTGGGCTGGTGATGCCCAAAGTGTTGTATCCTGACGGCTCGTTACAGTATTTGTGCCGTCTATTGCCTACTCCTTTGGATCTCTTGTTTAGAAAATTTAATAATAAAGCTTTGGGGGCTTGGATTAATCGAATGAGTAAGTATGAGTTAAGGTTTACGGATTATAAAAAACAAATAGATGCGCCATTCTTATCGGGTTGTTTTATGTTTACACGTACGGGAGTTTTTAAGCAAGCTGGGATTTTTGATGAACGATTTTTTATGTACTTTGAAGACATTGATCTATCCCGAAGAATCCGCCGGTTATATCGCACGGTATATTACCCGCAAGTCGAGATTTACCATGGTTATGCCCGAGGATCAAATAAAGATGCTGTTTTGTTCAAGCACCTCGTTCACTCTGGTGTAAGATATTTTAATAAATGGGGATGGTTTTTTGATCAGGAAAGAAGATCAATTAATAAACAGACATTGAAAAACCTCTGATAATGACAGAGTTAAGTGAAAAATGTGTTTTAGCTACCGAAGCTGCTGGATGTATCGGGCGCGCGGTATGCGGGTATGCATTATCTGTATTTTGAAAGGTGAGATGGGGATACTCAATAAAAAAATAGTTAAAAATGTCGGTTGGAATATCGGGGGGAAATTTTTTGCGCAGGCAATAATCCCAATTTTTGCGATTTTAATTGCCAGAGTTTTGGATCCGGCAGATTTTGGATTATTTGCCATAGCCGCTGCCATTATCGGTTTTATTGAGATCATTAAGGATCTGGGGATCTCTCAAGCAGTCATCATTGAGCAAGATGATAATGATCTGATATCTATGCAATTTACCATACAGTTGTTTTTAGGGATTATTATCTATAGCATTATTTTTATTCTGGCTAAATATGTGGCACTTTATTTTGGTATTCCCATACTTAAAAGGGCATTGGTTATTTACGCGCTGATGATTTTCGTCTATTGTTTAGAGTATCCACTCGAAACTTATTATATGAAAAGTAATAAATATAATGCTTTGTTTTATCGTCAGATATTACCTGCCTTATTGTGTGGTATGATTACTTATTTATTAGCCCTCAGGGGTTTTGGGGTATTTGCTTTAATTATCGGCCATCTCTCCGGCAGGGCAATGACCGTTTATTTTCTTTTAGTAAAGTCTGGGTGGAAGCCAAAACTTTATTTTGTTTTTACAGTATTCCTGCGCTTGTTTAATTTAGGAAAGCATATTTTAACTCAATCTGTATGTGGTTTTTTTGTCTCTCAAGTAGATTCACTTATCGTTGGTAAACTTTTAGGTGTTTACAAGTTAGGATTTTACAAAGCAGGAAATACTCTATCCTATTCAATACCTAATGCGATTACTTTGCAGGTGCAGAAAGTTGTTTTTTCCGATATTGCGCAACGCAAAAATGATTATAATTATTACAATTTAAGGTATTATCAATATTTTTATATTATTGGTTCAATAGCACTTATGCTGAGTATTGCGACTTATTTTCTTTCTCCGATGCTGATTACCCCGATTATGGGGAATAAATGGAGACAATTGATACCTATAGTTCAAATTCTTTCAGTTTCGCTGCCCACTGGAATGATCGTTGGTATTAACAATGATTATTCAAAAATATTAGGCTTTAGCCATGTTTATACTATATTTAGCATTATTCGTGCAGTGGTAACCCTCACCCTGATTTATATCGGGTCATTGCTTTCATTAGAATTGACGGTAACTTGCTGGGTAGTCGCAGCTTTATTGGCTAATACAGCTAACGAAATATGTTTTTTTAGTAATCAAAAAGTTATTAAATATAAAAATTGTAAATTAATATTATTTATTTTTTCATGGTTGTGGTCAGCTTATGTTATCTTTAGTTTCTTTATAAGACTTCGAACGCATTAGGGTTATAAAAATGAATGAATCTTACCGGAATAAGATCAATCCTTTTTTACATTCTAAGGTCAATTTTACAAAAGAATTGAAAAAGGTAACATTAAAACCGGAGCAGTTATTATCTGCCCATCGTTTTGATGTCATTATTAAATATTTATACCTTAAATATATAAATTCAGGTTTAAAAGTTGATTGGGTAAAACAAATGTACATCGATCATATTGGTGCATTTTCAAACGGCAAGTTCTGCGAGGGGGATTTTTCCGGCAAAAACTGTGTAGAAAAATATCTGGACGCATTTATTGCAATCGCGGATTCAATTAAGCAACATGGTTTTAATGAAGAAAATTCAATTTTGCCACTGAGTATTGAGAATGTAATTATTGATGGGGCGCATCGGTTGGCAGCATCACTTTATTATAAGTCCGATGTGTCTTGCCTGTTGCTTGAGGCAAAGAGTCCCAACTATGATTTTCAGTATTTTAAAAACCGAGGAATGAAGGCGGAATTTCTAGATACTGCTGCCCTGGAGTATACCAGGTTAAAGCCATGTTCCTATATACTTATCGTTTTTCCCGTGGCGAACGGAAAAGATAGCGAAATCAATTCAATCATAGAGAACTATGGTGAAATATATTACAAGAAGGATGTTTATTTCAATAAAACCGGAGCACTGAATTTCGTAAGACAACTGTATTATGGAGAACCTTGGGCTGGCGACTTCAAGAAAGGGTTTTCTGGTGAAAAGCATAAGGTTAATCAATGTTTCAAAAAAAACATGCTTTTAAAGGCATACTTTTTTGAAGCTAATTCTTTAGAAAAGGTTAAAGAATGCAAAAAAGCAATCAGGGCTTTATTTGATTATGGAAACGACTCCGCACACGCCACTGGCGGGCGCGAGGAAACAATGAGGATCGCTGAGCAGTTATTGAATAATAACAGTATTTACTTTTTTAATAATTCAACTTATATTTATAATAGAGAGTTAGAAGATTTACTTTTAAACTTTAAGCAGTGGTTAAGTAATAATTTATATGATAAAGATAATTTTTGTATCGATGCCGGTGCCGTATTGAATGTTTATGGCATTAGAGGATCGCAGGATCTGGATTTCTTGCATTTTGGCTATAGAATTTTAGAGACTGGGCACAAAGGAATTAATAGCCATCAAAGTGAGCAAGTTTATTATGAAAATTCTCCGGAGGAAATAATTTTTGATCCAATTAAATATTTTTATTATAATGGTTTAAAATTTACTACTCTCAATGTTTTAAGAAAAATGAAATTAAGAAGAAATGAAGTAAAAGACAGAAGGGATCTAGTTTTGATAAAAAGGAAATTAAGCAAAAGTTTCAATTTTCATCATCTTTTGCTTAGTGCTTTTTATAAAATTGTAGATGAATTCCAAGGTTTTCCTAATAATATTAAATTTTTTGTTTTGAGGTCATCTCCTCCTATATTCTTACCTTATTTGAAAGCTACTTATAGTTTGCTAAGGAAAATAAAAAATGGTGTTTATTTTCCCCTAGAATATTTTAGCCCTTATGAAAGAACCAGAAAATATAGGGGGTTTACTCTTTTTTATACCAGAAGATATTCATTGGTTAATAGGATTAGAGGAAATAATATTTATGAGGCTAAATTAAGCCAGAGAATTATTGAAGAGCTTAAAAGAACAGGAAGCGAATATTTTCTTGATGTTGGAGCTAACATCGGCCTTATTTCTTTAAATGTTTTAAGGGAAATGCCTGATGCGAAAATATTTTGTTTTGAACCCGGGCCGCATCAGAGCGCATTACTCAATAAAACTATTAATTTAAACAATTTAGATAGGAAAATTCGGCTTTTTAAATATGCACTTGGGGATAAAACAGGAGAATTCCAGTTCGCAACTCACTATTCGCTACATACTTCTGGAGATGGGTTTTTTGATACTAAGCGCGCCGGTAAATGTAAATTTATCAAGGTTGGGATGGATACGCTCGATAACTGTTGGGAGTCGACTGGAAACTCTTTCATTAAAGTTGTAAAAATCGATGTAGAAGGTGCGGAATTGCTGGTATTAAAAGGAGGTAGTAAATTTATAAAGCGATGTAGGCCTACCATTTTTTTAGAGATCAATAAATATAATCTTAAACCATATCCTTATTGTGCACAAGATATACTAAAATATTTCTTGGGGATTCAATATAATCTCAGGAGTTTAGATGGAGCATTGATTACAAATAACAATTTAAATTATTATTTAAATAAAACAGATTTGTATGTCGCTGGCCCCGAATTAATATGAAAGGATATAGGTTGAAGAGCATATCGGTAGTTATTAATACTTTAAACGAAGAAAATAATATCCGGCGTTGCTTGGCAAGTATTAAGGGTATTGCTGATGAAATTATTGTTTGCGACATGTATAGCGAAGACAAAACAGTCGCAATTGCTAAGGAAATGGGAGCTACTATTATCTACCATGAAAAAACTGGCTATGTTGAACCAGCCCGGTATTATGCGATATCCAGCGCCGCTTACGATTGGATATTGATCATGGATGCAGATGAGGTAATGACTGAGAATTTAGCCACAAAACTCAAGGAGATTGTAAAAGCAGGCAGGGTGGATGTGGTGTTTGCAGGAATTCTGTACAATTATTTTGGAAAATTAGTCAGGCATGGAGGTTTTTTTAACAATTCTCGCCCAAGGTTATTTAGAAAAAAGATATATTTAGAGACTTATGATAAGCGCGACGAATTTATACATCGGGGTTTCACAAATTTAAAAGAAAAGGGAGTAAATCGCATAAAATTGCCGTTAAATTATTTTGTGGAACATTATCCGTACCCTTCGATTAAAAGTTATATTGATAAAACCATAGGTATGTATGCTCTGATTGAGGCTGAAAATATGTTTCATCAAGGAGAAAAGTTTAAATTTTATAAACTTATTTTTCAGCCTTTAAGAGTTTTTGTGATCGCGTATATACTTCGGGCTGGATTTTTAGATGGCCTGGAAGGTTTTATATTAGCTATACTTTATGCAGTATTCCGGTTTACTGTCTGGGCAAATTTATGGCTTTTGGAAAAAACCTGGAAGCTTGATCCCTTGAAAGATAAATAATGAAAAAAGTATTACGGGTAGGGTTTAAGGGGACTAATGAAACGGATTTTTGATTTAATTTTGGCGTTGTTTTTAATAATCCTATTGAGCGTTCCAATGTTAGCTATCGCTATGTTAATTAAGTTAATGTCTAAGGATCCGGCTTTATTCTGGACAGACCGGATCGGGA
>Ga0172375_10001468_pt1 | contig 38015 bp, 35 predicted proteins | sample LakKiv1m_FD_114537 | JGI IMG/M metagenome (GOLD analysis project Ga0172375, IMG submission 114537) | Freshwater microbial communities from Kabuno Bay, South-Kivu, Congo - kab_092012_11.1m | ecosystem: Environmental > Aquatic > Freshwater > Lake | place: Democratic Republic of the Congo... | reverse complement strand
TAGGCGCGGGGGCGAGGGCTGCTGTGGAAAAATTGCCGGGCAGAGAAGAAACTTATCAATTATATTTAAAATCATGGCAAAAAGCTTTAGATAATAAAAAGACATGAAATTATTAATTATCACCCAAAAAGTTGACATTAACGACGATGTGCTAGGTTTTATGCACGGCTGGATTACTGAATTTGCCAGACAATGCGAACGAGTGACGGTGATTTGCCTGCAGAAAGGCGAGTGCCACTTGCCGGATAATGTCAGAGTGTTATCTTTGGGCAAAGAGGAAAATAATTTTAAATTTTTCAGCCCAAGGCTGATCCGCCCCGGGCAGACAATTTTCAATTTTCAATCAATTTTTAATTCCCCAATTTTTAAAAAATTAAAATATATTTTTAGATTTTGGAAATACATTTTTACTGAAAAGAAAAATTACGATGCGGTATTCGTGCACATGAACCAAATATACGTGATTTTAGGCTGGCCATTGTGGAAAATATTACATAAAAAAATAAGCTTATGGTATGCGCATGGGCATGTGTCAGCTAGTTTGCGGCTGGCGGAGAAGTTGACTGACGTTGTTTTTACTTCAACTAAAAGTGGTTTTCGCCTGCCCAGCAAAAAGGTGAAAATAATCGGGCAGGGAATAGACATAAATAAATTTTCAATTTTCAATTATCAATTTTCAATAAATGACCAATCAGCGATGCCTAATAATAAATTTCATATCGTTACGGTGGGGAGGATTTCGCCGGTGAAAGATTATGAAACGTTAATAAAAGCGGTTGATATTTTGAGGAAGGAAAATGTTGATTTGTGGGTGACGGTGATTGGCGGAGCTGACACTGATGAGCAAAAGCAATATTGGCACAAATTGCAAACTATTCTGCGTCAAGAAAATTTGGAACAAATAATAAAGTTTATTGGGCCAGTGGCTAATAAAGATTTGGCGCCATATTTGCAGGCGGCGGATTTGTTTGTTAACATGAGCCGGACTGGCAGTTTGGACAAGGCCATGCTGGAAGCCGCTGCTTGCGGCTTGCCGGTGATTACCTGTAACGAGGCTATGCAAGAAGTATTAGGCCAATATGCGCCGATTTTAATGTATCAGGCAGGCGATAACGAGCAATTGACTAATAAGCTAAAAACGGTCATGATATGGGGAGAGAAAAAACGACGAGATGTAGGGCATGATTTGCGTAAAATAGTGGTCCAGCAGCATAGTTTGCCGTTATTAATAAGTAAAATTTTAGCTATTTTAAAATATAACTATGAAATCAACTATGGAGTCGCGACCGCTGAGCCAGGCAGCCATTAACAGGCAGAAAATTTTAGGCAAGAAATTTTTAGTAACTGGCGGCGCTGGTTTTTTGGGTTCGCATTTGTGCGAAACATTGCTTAAACAGGGCGGCCGGGTAATTTGTCTGGATAATTTATCAAATGGTAAATTAGCTAACATCAAACATTTACAGCTGGAGAGTAATTTTAAATTTTATAAAAAAGACGTTAACGACAGTAAGCAACTTGAGCCGATATTTAAACAGGAGCAGCCTAATTACGTGATGCACTACGCGGCCGTGGTCGGAGTTAAACGTACCAGCGCTAACCCCCTGGTCGTTTTACAGGATATCGAAGGCATAAAAAATATTGTTAGTTTGTCCCGGAAATTTAGGGTAAAAAAGATACTATTTACCTCCTCCTCGGAAGTATACGGCGAACCAATTAAACTGCCGATAGCTGAAGACGATACCTTTAACGGCAAGTGGCCCTATAGTTTGGTGAAAATATTAGGAGAACAATATTTTCAGGCTTATTACGAGCAGTACGGTATGCCGGTTACGATTGTTCGATTTTTTAATGTCTACGGACCCAGACAGGATGGCGGCGATTCCGGTTTTGTGGTTTCCATTTTTTTACGCAACGCTTTGGCGGGCAAACCTTTGCTTATTTACGGCAGCGGCGAACAAACACGCGATTTTGTGTATGTGGACGATAATATTAGATTAACGCTCAAGGCATTTTTCGCAGACAAGGCCAACGGCCGGCCAATGAATATTGGCTCCGGCCGTTCTATTAGCATTCTTGATTTGGCCAAGGCAATAACCAAGAATTTTTCCGGCGTTAAAATATTGTTTAAACCGGCGCGGCGGCAGGGAGAAATAAAATATCGCACGCCGGATGTGAGTTTTATGAAAAAAATACTGAAAGACAAACCGCTGGTTAAGCTGTCCGTTGGCTTGGCTAAAACTTTAACTTATTTACAAACTAAAAGAACTAGCTAATTTTTATGAACGAAGAAGTTAGCCGGCCATATTTATCAATCGTTATCCCTCTGCTGAACGAAGAAGAGGTATTGCCTCGTCTTTTGTTAGAATTGAAGTCAGTCTGCGGCGCGCTGGGCAAGGATTACGAAGTTATTTTTGTTGATGATGGTTCAACGGATCGTACGCCGTTAATATTACAACAAGCCGCGGCGACAGATTCTCATTATAAAGTGGTTAGGTTTTCCCGGAACTTCGGCCATCAAGCCGCCTTTAATGCTGGGCTTGATTTTACTACTGGCGAAATGGTAATTACCATGGACGGAGATTTGCAGCAGCCGCCGGCTTTAATCACAGAGTTTATCAAGCGGGCAGCGGCTGGTTACGATATTGTAATTGGCGAACGAATCGCTAATCTGCAAAATTCATTCTGGCGGGAAGCATTGGGCAAAACGATTTATCGGTTATTAAGCGCAATGTCCGGTTTGGAGTTTAGAAACGCTTCTGACTTCGCTTTGTATAGCCGGCAGGTGGTAGCTGTTTTGCGGCGCTTGCCGGAAAAAGAAAGATTTTTACGGGGAATGGTGCAATGGGTCGGCTTTAAAAAGTGTTATATACCATATACTGTGCAGGCCCGACAGGCGGGAGAAGCCAAGTATAATTTCCGCCGGCTCGCCGGTCTGATCATGAGCGGGGCTACTTCTTTTTCCGCAGTGCCATTGCGATTAGCGTTTTGGGCCGGTTTGTTGACATTAGCAATAAGTTTTATCTTTTCAGCTTATGTTGTCTGGGATCACTACGTTCACCCCAATCCCTTAATTGCGGGCTGGGCGACTTTAGTAATTTTGGTGCTATTCTTAGGTAGTATTCAGCTGATAGTCTTAGGGGTCGTGGGCGAGTATCTTTATAAAATGTTTAATGAAGTCAAGGGCCGGCCGTTATATATCGTCGCTAATACTATTAATTTGGAATCCAAGACAGATGAACCAAGTTTGTATGGAATCAATAATATTTTAAGAAGTTAAATTGAGCATTGCTTAAATGCTGCTTGTTATGCTAAAAATAATTGCCGATGACTTGGGTTTGAGCGATTGCATTAATGAAGGCATTATTGCTTTGCTGAAAAGTGGCAAAATTGACGGCGCGTCTTTAATGGCTAATGGTTTAGCCTTTGAGCAAGCTATTGCTGCTATCCAATCATTGGCGGCTGATAATTTAACCATCGGTGTCCATTTGGTTTTAGTTGAAGAACAGCCTTTGTCCCAAGCGATTTTACCCGTTAATTATAAGATTTTTTTTCTTAAATATGTCTTGGGTTTGCTTAAATTATCTGAAGTGGAAAAGGAGTGCCGGGCACAGCTGAATAAGATAATCAATAGTGGAATCAAGCCAAAGTTCATCAATAGCCATCAACATCTTCACCTCCTGCCGGGGATTACTAGGATTATAGTTAAATTAGCCAAAGAATATGGCGTTAATGATATTCGTTTAGTCAGAGAGCCAATCAGATTTGGCAGCGGTCGGCTGTTCCGGCAAGGGGAGTCGATATTACTACGTTGGTTGTCGGCACTGGCTAAAATAAAAATAAAGCAAGCCGGTTTAACTAATAATGATTTTTTTATCGGTTTTATCAATGCCGGCAATTTACAGGCAGCGGATTTAACCGTCGCTCAGCAACTGGCCAAAAAATACCCCAATTCAATCATTGAGATAGGCGCGCATCCGGGCTTTGCCAATGACGCCCTGCGAGTCAAATACCAAAAATGGGGGAGTTATCATTGGCCGGAGGAATTAGCATTATTAAATAATTTTAATCATGAATGAATTTTTATCTGATAATACGAAGGTAGATGTTTCCATTATTTTGCCGATTCATAATGAAGCTGCTAGTCTCAATGACTTGTATCAAGAGCTAACGGGAGTATTGTCGTCTTTAGGCAAAAGCTATGAAATTATCGGCGTGGATGACAGCTCGCAGGATGAAAGTTTCACTATTTTGTCCGCCTTGGCAGAGCGGGATGAGCGCTTAAAAGTAATTCGTTTTCAATTTAATTATGGTCAAACCGCGGCGTTGTCCGCCGGCATTAAGGCGGCGCAGGGTGATATTATTATTCCAATGGACGCTGACGGGCAAAACGATCCGCATGATATTCCGCGCTTGTTGGACAAAATTAACACTGGCGCCATGGCCGTGTCAGGTTGGCGCAAAAACAGGCGGGATAAATTTTGGTCTCGCCGCCTGCCTTCTTTCATTGCCAATAAGTTAATTGCCGTTATAACTGGCGTAAAAATTCATGATTACGGCTGCACTATGAAGGCGTACCGTCGGGAAGTTATTCAGGACGTGCAGTTATACGGAGAGATGCATCGTTTTATCGCGGTCTACGCCGCTTGGCACGGCGGGCAAGCGGAGGAAATTGTGGTTAATCACCGGCCGCGCCAACACGGCCGGACGCACTATGGTCTTTCCCGCACTTTTAAAGTTTTATTGGATTTGATAATGGTTATTTTTTTGGCCAAATATTTGAATCGGCCCATACATTTTTTTGGCGGCATTGGCTTTGTTTCTTTAGGTTTGGGGCTAGCGGCCGGTTTAGTGGCAATTTATTTAAAGATAGTGCATTTGCGCGATTTTGTGGCTACGCCTTTGCCGACTTTTGCGGCTCTGTTAATTATCGTCGGCGTGCAATTGATAATTATAGGCGTTATCGCCGAAATGCTGATGCGGGTTTATTATGAAAGCCGGGGAAAGCAGCCGTATAGCATTAAAACTAAAATTAATTTTTAGCTAAGTTAATGAAAAAATTTTTTAATTATCAAACTATCTTTATCGCTATTCTAGCAATAGTTTTTTTATTGCATCTGCCCGGGTTATTTTATAATTTTCCTTTGAAAAATACAGTGGGAGATGAAGTAACGACGATGGGCGCGATTTTTAAGATGCTCAATGACCATAGTTTGCGCCCGGCTTACCAGTCATTTTATCATTTGCCAGTGGCCGCTTTCGCGCAGCTGCCGTTCTATGTCGCTTTATTATTATTTTTAAAATTTTCCGGCTTAATTATGAGTTGGGCCGCTTTAAAGCAATTTGTTATTTTGGATTACGGCTGGTTTTTGCCGTTTGCCAGATTACTAGCGGCGCTGTTCGCGGTCGGCGACGGCTATCTGATGTACCGCCTGGCCGCCAGAATTTTTAATAGTAAAAAGATAGCTCTGCTAGCGAGTTTTCTCTTGTCGTTTAATTTAATGTTCTTTCAGGTAACGCACTTCGCTCGTGTTTGGAGTTTGCAAATTTTATTATTGCTACTGGCGGTTTATGTGTACTACGGATTTTTTGTCCGGGAGCATAATCGGCCGCGTGATTATTGGTTAGTCAGTTTGGCGACCGCTTTAGCATTTGGAGTGCATTTGGCTAGCGCTTTGGTTTATTTAGTTTTTTTGGTTTTATATTTTTTTAAATATAGCTTAAAGGATTTTTTCAGTTGGCGGGCAGGCTGGTGGAGCCGCTATCATCACTTTATTTATTTGCAATTTTATATAATCGGCTGGCTGCTTCTTTGGTACTATTTGAACCCAACCGGATTTTTGATCTACTTGCAGCAACCCGGCATTGAAAGCGTCAGTCGCGATTGGACCTGGGGCAGTAATTTAACCTTTTACTCACAAGTGTTAGTTAGTTATGACTGGTTATTGGTAGTGGCGGCTGTGCCTGGATTTATTTTGTTGTGGCAAAAATATCGGACGTTAAGTTTGGCTTTATTGAGTTTTATTATTGTTTGGATCGGCACCATCGCCTATGCCATTCACTCTGAACCGCGTTTTGTCATTGCCGTGGTCCCATTTTTAATATTGCCAGCGAGCTACGGATTAGTTTGGTTGGCGGACAAATTGTCGAAGCCGTGGCAGCGGCGTCTGTGGTATAGCGGCATCGCCGCCATCGTAATTTATTTACCGTTATTATGGACGGTTAATATTTTGCGGCCAAGCACTTTATTGGCAGCACGACAGTGGATTTTTAGGAATGTGCCGGCGAATGCCGTTATTCTAGTCGGCAACCCTTATTTAGATTTGCCGGAAAATAAAGCAGCAGCTGATTATATGATGAATGCCAGCGCTCTGACCGCTACGACCGAACGGCGTTTTATCAGCGCGGTTGACTCTGCCGACTTACTCCAGCCGCGCTATTTTGTTTTAGCCACTCAAGACTTGAACGGCGCTCCCACTAATTTCAAGGATCAATGGTCTAAGGTTCAATATGTCGTCGTGTCTTTTTGGAATAAAGCGGAGCGAGAACGAGTGTGGCGCAACGCGGCCGGATTAAACTTGTCACTTTTGCAGACTTATTATCCTTTGCTACCAGTCAGCGACATCACGGATATTGCCAATAATATGCTGCGGCCATACTGGACTTTAAATAAAATTAAAATGACCGGTCCGTTCGTGGAAATTTATAGAGTGAATTAATTCTGTCATTCCCGCGCCACTCCCGTCCCGCTGACGCCACGCCTGACCGTGCCCGCCTGACCGTGCAGTCGGGCAGGCAGTCGGTCGGGCAGGCCAGGCGGAAATCCCGTGTTTGCCGCAATAACGACGAGGCCCCGCTGACAGCAGGGTGACATCATTTGCGAGAATGACAATTTGTTACTTGTAACTTGACTGTACTATGTGCGGCATCGCCGGCTATTTTGGACAAGGAAATAGGGAAGTGCTGGAAAAAATGACTAATACTTTGCGTCATCGCGGTCCGGATGACGTTGGTTTTTGGGCACAAGGCCAAGTCGGTTTGGGGCACCGGCGGCTGTCAATTATAGACTTGTCAGCGGCCGGCCATCAGCCAATGAGCGATGCGTCCGGGGAAATCCAGTTAATTTTTAACGGTGAAATTTATAATTTTCAAAAGTTGCGGGAGGAATTAATCGCGCAAGGGCATAAATTCAGCAGCCAGTCAGACACGGAGGTAATTATTCAGCTGTACTTAGCGGTTGGCACAGAAGTATTTAAAAAAATAAACGGCATGTTTGCGCTGGCCTTGTATGACGCGCGGCAGGGCACATTGCTCTTGGCGCGCGACTGCCTTGGCAAGAAACCATTGTATTGGGGAATTTTTAATAATACTTTGCTTTTTGGCTCCGAACCCAAAGCAATGCTCGCGCATCCGGCTTGTCAACGCGAGCTTGATTTGACGTCGCTAAATAAATATTTATTGTACGAATATGTGCCCACGCCGCATTCAATTTGGCGCGGGATTCACAAGTTAGAACCGGGGCACTATTTACAATACGATGGCCGAGCGTCAGTTAAGCATAAGTTTTGGGACATAACCTTTCAATTATCAATTAACAATGATCAATTATCAATTAAGGAAGCAATTAGTTTGTTGGACAGTAACATAAACGAAGCGGTAAAAACAAGATTAGTGAGTGACGTGCCGTTAGGTATTTGGTTAAGCGGCGGTTTGGACAGCGCAACTATTGCTTATTACGCGCAGCGCAACAGCGCGCGGCCAGTTAAAACTTTTTCCATCGGCTTTAAGGAAGACAGCTTTGACGAATCGCGTTACGCTCGTCTCGCGGCCAAACATTTAGGCACGGAGCATTATGAGCAAATTTTAAGCGCGCGCGACTCACTGAAATTGATTCCTAAAGTCGCAGCGTTGTTAGATGAGCCGCTGGCGGACGCCTCCATTTTGCCCACATACTTATTGTCGGCTTTCACTAAACAGCAAGTGATAGTCGCTTTGGGCGGAGATGGCGGCGATGAATTATTCGCCGGCTATGATACTTTTGTCGCGGAGCGGTTGGCGCATTGGTATGCCAAACTGCCCGCTGTCATCAGAGAGGGCGTTATTAAAAAAATTATTTCACACTGGCCGGTTTCTTTTCGTAACATCAGTTTTGATTTCAAATTAAAAAAATTTGTTGTCGGTTTTAGCGAACAAAATATTTTACGTCGGCACCAAAATTGGTTAGGTGCTTTTAACCGCGAACAGCGGCAACAGTTGTTTATGCCCGAGGTTTGGCATAAGTTGAAAAATGCCAATGAATACGAAGAGGCAGACGCTTATGCCGAGGCCGTTGGCAATCAATCAGCTTGGAACCAGTTAATTTATTTTTACTTGCGCGCTTATTTGCTGGATGATATTTTAGTAAAAGTTGACCGCGCCAGTATGTTTAACGGTTTGGAGGTGCGGGCGCCATTTTTAGACTATAGGCTGGTTGATTTTGTGAACGGCCTGCCGTTTCATTTTAAGATGAAAGGGCTGACGACTAAGTTTATTTTGAAAGAGTTGATGGCTGATAAACTGCCGGCCGAAATCGTCAGACGAAAGAAAAAAGGCTTTGGCATTCCCTTGGCGCAGTGGCTGACGCGCGAACTGCGGCCGTTGATGGCTGAGTTGTTAAATGAAAGTTACTTGCGGCAGCAGGGCTTGTTTAATCCAGAGTTTGTCACTAAGCTAATGAGTGACCATTTGGCGCGCCGGGCCGACAACCGCAAATGGTTGTGGACTTTACTTTGTTTTCAGCTGTGGCAGAGGGAATGGTTGCCATAAAACAATATACAATTTTCATTTTTCAATTTTTAATAAATTCGTGATTCAAGGCACATTAAACTTATTATGGCTAATAATATAACTAAACTAAACTTAGGCTGCGGCGAAGAGCATAAAGAAGGTTACGTTAACTTGGATTGGCAGAGCATGACCAAACCGGATGTCGCGCATGACCTTAACAAATTGCCTTATCCGTTTGCTGATAATAATTTTGATTTGATTGAGGCCTCGCATATTTTAGAGCATTTGGAAAAACCCTTTGCCGTGATGAAGGAATTGCATCGGATACTAAAGCCGGGCGGAAAATTGATAATAAAAGTGCCGCACTTCAGCCGCGGCTTTACGCACGCCGAACACGCGCACGGTTTTGATATTACCTTCCCACTGTATTTTAATAAAGGGTTCACCCGCTCCGGTTACTTTGGTGTGGAGTTCAAGTTAGAGAAAATGGCATTGCACTGGCTGGCTTTTTGGCATCTCCTGCCGTATTTAGGTTATGGTCGGACACTGATTACCATGCTAAAAGCAGCTAATGCTTTAATTTCCCGGTTAGCAAACTTAAGTCCTAATTTTTGCAGCCGGATTTGGTGTTATTGGGTAGGCGGGTTTGATGAAATTGAGTTTCATTTTATTTGCGTGAAGCGATATCTGATGTTACCTCATTTAAGGTAATGTTATGTGGTATGATTAATAATGCTGACCAAACAACCGCAGACGCGTTCGCGAACTCTTGGAATAATTTGCCGGCCGGATCAATTTACACCGCCGAACAGTTTGCCGACTGGCTCGCGCCGCTAACCGCGGACGATGTTAAAGGTAAAACCGTGCTGGAACTTGGCTGCGGCAACGGCAGTTTAATGGCGCACCTGGTGAATTGGCAACCGACGATGCTCGTGGGCGTGGATTTAGGCAGTTCAGTAGAAACCGCGAAGAAAAATATGTCATCTTTGTCATTTCGGCATTGGCGAGTTGAGCAAGCCGATTTAGTTGCTTTTGAAAGTGACGGTTTTGATGTCGTTTACTGCATCGGTGTACTGCACCATCTGCAAAATCCGCGGGCCGGCTTTGCCGCCATCATCCGTAATGTGAAGCCGGGCGGCCGGTTTCACACCTGGGTTTATGCCCGCGAAGGAAACGGGATTATTGTTTATTTAGTGGATCCATTGCGTAAATTAGTTTCCCATTCCCCTTGGTGGCTGATAAAATATGGGATCGCTATGCCGCTCGCCGTGCCATTTTTTTGCTACGCTAAATTTTTAGCTAAAATGCCACGTTGGAAATTTTTAAAGAGTTTGCCTTTATATGAATATAGCCAATGGATAGCAAAAAGGGAGTTTGCTTTTTTTCGGCATGTAGCTTTTGACCAATTAGTAACACCGCAGACAACTTATTTAAGCCGCGCCACAATTGAGAGCTGGCTTAAAAGTGAGCCGCGAGTTGTTCCAGATAGCATTTATATTATTAAGCGCAATGGCAATTCCTGGAAGTTCGGTGGTAAAATTTATGGATGAAAGTTTGTATAAAACCTATCAGCAAGTGGAAGAGAAGCACTGGTGGTTTAGGGGCCGGCGGGCGCTTATCTTTTGGTTGCTGAATAAATATTGTCGGACACCGTCAAAAACTGCCGTGCTGGATGTCGGCTGCAACAGCGGGCTGTTGGTGGAAAAGTTGCGGCAAGCCGGTTACAACGCGGCCGGCTGCGACGTGTCGGCCGAGGCGGTTGCCTATGGTAGAGAGCAGGGCAGACAGGGATTGCAGGTTTGCGCTTTGCCCAACTTGCCTTACGCGGACGGCCAATTTGACGTGATATTATGCTTGGATACTTTAGAGCATATTGAAAACGACAATTTAGCCTTACGGGAAATCAGGCGGGCGCTTAAACAAACTGGCTTGGTCATTTTAACCGTGCCGGCCTTTATGTCATTATGGGGTTTGCAAGATGAGGTTTCGCACCATTTTAGGCGGTATACAAAAGCGGAAATGTTAGCTAAAATAAAAGCAAGCGGCCACTGGCAGTTAGCGCGCGTTAGTTATTTTAATTTTTTTCTGTTTTTACCGATTTGGTTAATTCGCAAAATTAGCAATATATTGCAGTTACGGCGAAATTCTGACTTTGATATCAATAATCAGTTTTTAAATAAAATTTTAATTATTCTTTTTTTGTCAGAAATATGGCTGTTAAAAATTTTATCTTATCCATGCGGCGTCTCTTTGCTCGTAGCGGCACAAAAGAAGTAGCCGGTATTTTTGGGCTATTCGTTTTGTTTTTGTTCGTGCGGATGCCGTTGCTGAACTTCATTTACCATCAAGACGAGCACAAGTGGGCGCGCATTGTCAATCCGGCCTTTGGCCTGCAGGGCGAAAGCGTGCATCCGCCGTTTACCGAAATTACTTTCCATTATTTCGGCGAACTCTTTGGCTACGACCATCTGCGCTGGCTGATTTTACTGTTCGCGGCCGCCTGCTTTTGGATGATTTTTAAAATCGCCCGCGAACAATATAACAAGCAGGCGGCCTGGTGGTCGCTATTGTTATTTGCCATTATTCCTTACAGTGTGATTGCTTCCATTCAAATTGATATTGACGGTGCGATTTTGCCATTTTGGATTTTATTGACATTTTGGAGTTTAACACGGTTAGACTGGCGCTCTCTCAAAACATCAAAGGCCGCTCGTTGGTGGCTGGTTTTATTGGGTATTGGCATTTTAGGCGGTTTATTAACTAAACTTAGTTTTGTCTTAATTTTTCCCGGAGCGTTGATGTATCTTTGGCGCTGTTATCAGCCGAAAGTAAACTATAAATTATTCGAGAAAGTATTGGTTTGGTTTACGGGCATAATAATTATTTTTAGCGCTATTTTAGTTATTTTTCATTTGATTTATCCCGAACTTTCACCTATTAGATTTTTGCAATACACCACGCATTTTTCCGCACTAAATTTTCTAAGCCGCGACTACGCGCAAATGGCATATTTAGTAACTAAATCAATTTTACTGCTTTCGCCCCTGCTGTTGTTATTGCTTATTCATTGCGGGCAGACGTGGCGGCGGCACGAATTTTGGTGGTGGTATATTAGCTTCGGTTTATTATTTTATTTAGTGATTTTTGATTTTAGCAACCGTACGATTGACCGGTATATGATGTTTTTAATTTTGCCGTTGGTTTTTATTGGCGGCGAAAGGTTAGCGCGATTTTGGGAACAAACCAGGCTAACCTTTGGCCCGCGCGTGTTAGCCAGCAGTTTATTAGTGGGCGGTTTGTTTTGGCTAATAATCGGCAGTTGGCTAATTTTATCATATAACAAAATTTTGCCGCTCGTGCCTAAGTCCGCTTATGTAGCGCAGCTGAAAAATTTGGATTTCAGTTTTGTCCTGCCATTTTCTTCCGGCTCCGGTCCGCTTGGTTTTTATATGTCAGCTAAATTTATCGTAGTCTTTTGGTGTCTAGCTATTTTGCTAACTGTAGTTTGGTATTGGAGTAGAGCAGCCAGATGGCAAGTTATAGTGAAAATGTTATTTTTATCATCGGCGGTTGTTTATTGCCTTTGGTTCAATTTGGAACTAGCGACTGGTTTGGCTTATGGTTCGCCGGACAAGGTGGCGCGGGCCGTGCTCGCGACAGCGGTTAATGATGATTCCATTGATAAAGTTATCACTTATAATGACGCCGGCACCTACGAGTTAGACAGTGCCGGCAAGTATCAGGCACGCTTTTATACCCAGCCGATTTTTGCCGAGGGCACCCGCGGCAAGATGAAGCAGTGGCAAGGGGATTATGTGGTGATTGATTTTCCGGAAATTAACAAGCAGTCGGTTTTTTGGCAATATCTACAAAGCTGCGGTACGGTGTTTCAAAGCGTGGATAAGCGAGTTAACGGTTATATTTTTAACTGCCACGGGGGAGATACAAGTATTTTAAATTGACATATGAAAATTTGTTTTTTAACTCACAATGTTGATAGTAAAAATGGCGGCGGCAGATTTAGTCTGGAATTTATACAGCACTTGCAGGCAAGCGAGTTAGCGCCGGAGATTGTTTTGCTGACTACTGCGGCCAGCGGCTATCAGGGAGAACAGCCAATTCTTTGCCCCAACAAAATCAAGCTATTTTTGTCTTTGCCGAAATTAAGAAAAATTTTTAAGCAATGCGATATCGCTCATGCCTTTGATGGCTGGCCCTATGGCGTAGTGGCGGCGCTGGCGCATTTTGGTTTAAAAAATAAATTGATTATAACAGCGGTGGGGACTGGTTCTTTACAGCCTTTGCATAACTGGCGCGCGCCGGTGTTGCGCTGGGCTTATCGGCAGGCCAATACTTTAGTAGCTATTAGTTCCTACACCGCCCGAGAAATTAAACAACAAGTCAGTAAGGTCGATATTAAGATAGTTCCGCTCGGTATCAATTTTGAGTACTTTGCCAGCATGGAACATAAATATTTAAGTTCAGTTTTAAAGCTCGACTTAACTAAAAATTACCAGCTTTATATATTATCAGTCGGTCGGTTAAAGCCGCGTAAAGGTTATGATGTCAGCTTGCGCGTGTTTGCCAGGCTAGCCGCTGACTATCCTGATCTGCGTTATGTTATTATTGGCAGTGGTTTAGGCGGAGATTATCATCGCCGATTACAGCAATTGGCGGTGGAATTGAGAATTGCCGATGAAGTTATATTTAAAGAAAATGTCAGCGATGACGAATTAGCCGCCTGGTACCGGCAGGCCGAGTTGTTTCTGCTGCTGCCGCAAAACGTAAATTACGACGTGGAAGGTTTCGGTTTGGTGTTTTTGGAAGCGGCTGCTTTTGGTCTGCCGGTAATCGGCGCAAGCAATAGCGGAGCAGAAGATGCAATTTGGGACGGACAGAATGGATTTTTAGTCAAACCAGATGATGTGTCAGCCGTTACGGCGCGAGCTGAAGAAATTTTAGATAATAGAACGTTGCGGCAAAAATTTAGCGCTAATTCTTTGATATTTGCCAAAAAAATGTCTTGGGAGCATACTATTTCTGAATATGTAGAGTTGTATAAAACGTTATTATGAAATTAGAAAACAAGGAAATTGAGAAACTATAGTGCTATGTTCGCTACACGAGTGTTGCCTGCCAGCAATGCGAAACGCATAGCTTCGGCAGGCAGGCGAATTTCCTTCTCTCCTAATTTTTTTGTGATAACAATATGAGCTATTATTCAAATACCCAATATAAAGCCAAAGATAATCTTTGGTTTGAACAATTTTACTTTAACCGTTGGTTCAAAGATAACCCGGGACCAATTTTGGACGTGGGCTGCGCTGCTGGTAATTTTATCGCGGTCAAGCCGGAAATTATTGAAGGGATTGAAGTGGACGATGATTCGTTGCAAATTTGCCGTGAGCGGGGGTTTAAAGTAAAAAAAATAAACGCGGAAGACGAATTGGAGAAATTGCCAGCGGATTATTATCAAGGCGTTTATGCTAAACAAGTGGTGGAGCATTTGCGCAGCCCATTTTATTTTTTTAAACACCTATATCGGATATTAAAGCCGGGTGGCCAGGCCGTGATTTTAACGCCCAACTGCCCTTACGCGCTGGCGAAATTTTTTTGGGATGACTACACGCACCAGCGGCCATTTACGCGGGAAAGTTTAAGGCGCATTGCTTTAGACGCCGGTTTTACCAAGTTTAAAATTTACCCTGATTTTCGCTGCTTTCCCGGCTTGGGACGGCTGATCCGGCTATGTAAATTATCTCCGGAATTTATCAGCGCGGTGCAGAAGATTTTTTTCATTCAGGGTTTAAGTCTTATTATTGAATTAGAAAAATAAATTTTATGAAAAAATATTTAAAAAATTTATTGAAACTGTTAGGTGAAAATTTAGGCTTAGGCGAAATAAAACGGCTGGCGCAGAAGAGAAACGAACTATTAGTTAATGATTATTTAGAAAAATATCTATATAATAATGGAAAGTACCAGCCTGTTAAAAGGCTTAATCGTTATGAAAGACAGGTTTATTCACAAAACGGCGAAGACGGAATTATTGAAGAAATTTTTAAACGGATCGGCTTAACCAATAAATATTTTGTTGAATTCGGCGTGGGCAATGGTTTGGAAAATAATACCGCCTATCTTTTAACTAAAGATTGGCAAGGCTGTTGGCTTGAAGGCAATAGTGCTTACATAGAGAATATAAAAAATGTTTTTAGTTTTTTGATTTCCGCTGGTAAATTGAAAATTATTAATAAGATAATTACGGCTGAAAATATTGAAAACTTTTTTCATGAGCTGAAAGTGCCAGTCGAATTTGATCTTTTATCAATTGATATTGATGGAAATGATTATTGGGTTTGGCAGGCAATTACGCGTTTTCAGCCGAGAGTTGTGGTGATAGAATACAATGCCAACTTCGGAGCTGAACAAAATTGGGTGATGGAATATAATCCGACTCATCAATGGAAAGTGAATAATTATTTTGGCGCCAGTTTGAAATCTTTAGAACTATTAGGCCTGAAGAAAGGCTACAAATTAGTCGGTTGCAGTTTTGCCGGAGTGAATGCTTTTTTTATTAGAGAAGATTTAGTGGCGGATAATTTTTTTAGACCGTTTATTTCCGCTAATCATTATGAGTCTAAAAAAAATTTTCTTTCAATTTCTCGAGGAGACAAACGATCTTTTGGAAAATTTAATAATATTTAAAATCTAGATAATGAAATTAATATACTTAGCCAATATCCGCATGCCCACACCTTGGGCGCACGGCATTCAAATCATGAAAATGTGCGAGGCGTTTGCTAAAGTAGGTTTTACTGTGGAGCTAATTGTGCCACGGCGTTTTAATAAACTTAAGCAAGACCCTTGGCAATATTATAGTTTGTCTCCTAATTTTAAAGTTACCAAACTGCCCTGCCTTGATTTAATGCCCGTCAGAGTTAACAGACTTACGTTTTTATTGGAAGAGCTCAGCTTTTTTTTGTCAGCAAAATTATTCCTATTTTGGCGGCGGTATGATATATTGTATACCCGTGAAGTTTTAGCCGGGTTGCTGTTTCGTCGTCATGTTTTAGAGTTGCATATTATACCAGATGTCATTAAACCAATTCATCGCTGGCTATGGTCACGGGTGCGCCGCCTAATAGTATTAACGAAAATTATGCAGGTTGAGTTGGAGGGGCAGAAAATAAAAGCGCCGACTATGGTGGCGCCGGATGGAGTTGACCTGGAGCAGTTTAGTTTAACCATTGGCCGCGAACACGCGCGCCAAGAGCTTAATTTGCCGCAAAATAAAAAAATAGTTATGTATGCCGGCAGCTTGTATTTATACGATTGGAAAGGAGTGGATGTGTTATTGCAGGCCGCAGTCTTATTGCCGCCGGACACAATTGTTGTATTAGTGGGTGGCAGCCAAGCTGAGATAGAACAGTTGAAGCAAAAGATCAAAGTGGATAGTATAATTTTTACTGGCCGCCAGCCACATCATATTATCCCGCTTTATTTGCAAGCGGCCGATATACTGGTTTTGCCTAACACAGCATCGGCCGCTCACTCCGCGAAATATACTTCGCCTCTTAAATTATTTGAATATATGGCCAGCTGCCGGCCAATTGTCGCGAGCGATTTACCGGCCTTGCGGGAAGTTTTAAATGACGATAGTACTAAGTTGGTGCCGCCAGGAGATGCGCAAGCGTTAGCTGACGGCATTAAACAAATTTTGCAAGAGCCGGAGCTGGCTGGGCGTTTAGCGCGGCAAGCGCGGCAAGATGTGAAACAGTACAGCTGGCGGCGGCGGGCGATGGTTATTAAAGAGTTTATAACTGATAGTGTAAAATAAAAATCGGTAGTGTTAGTGAGTCACTGCCCACATTATTAATATAAGCTGGTTATGAAAACTCTTATTATTATTCCAACCTACAACGAAGCAGACAATATAGCCGCTTTAGTTAAAGAAATTTTAGCAACCGCGCCTGATACAGATATTTTAATCGTTGATGATGACTCGCCAGACGGCACTCACCTGATTGTGCGAGAACTTGGACGGCAATATCCCAACGTGTCGCTTTTGTTGCGGGGAAAAAAAGAAGGTTTGGCTAAAGCGTATTTAGCAGGGTTTGTCGCGGCGCTGGCCCGGTCGGATTTGGATAGTATTATCACGATGGATGCTGATTTTTCTCATCAGCCGCGGCATCTGCCGGAAATGCGCGCGGCTGGCGATAGTTTTGATGTAGTAGTGGGATCGCGTTATGTGGCGGGCGGCGGAACAACCGGTTGGGAGTTATGGCGGCGGCTGTTAAGCTGTTACGGCAATTTTTACGCCCGTTTGATTACCGGTCTGCCGTTGCACGACTGCACGGGCGGGTTTAATGTGATTAAAATCAGTGCTTTACGGCGGATAAATTTAGCGGATATTGATTTGCAGGGCTACGCTTTTTTGATGGAATTAAAATGGCTGCTGTGGCAGAGCGGCGCAAGTTTAACCGAGGTGCCGATTATTTTTAAAAATCGTTCCGCCGGGAAATCAAAGATGTCCGGCCACATCATCAAAGAAGGTTTGATAGCTCCATGGAAAATAAGGCATAAAAAACATCTTATTCACGAAGGTCGTACGAGCCGATAGTTATTATGTTTCTAACAATAATTTGGAAAAAATATAAATACCTCATAGTGCTTACATGCATCGTTACGGGCATACTGGCTGGTTCTTTGGCTTTGATTTTTATTAAAGTCGGACCGCAATGGCGGGGCGTGCCGCTGCAGTTCACTGGTGACAGCTATTTTTATTATGCCAGAATGAAAGAAATATATGACGGCCATCCGTTTATCGGCAACCCTTTTTATATTGAGCATAATAATGAACTGGCGCCGGCTTTTTTCGTGGCTGATTGGCTGGCGGCTTGGCCATTATGGTTAGGTCTTTCCATCAGCGCGACTACTATATTTAATTTATTTTTTTGGTCTCTATTGTTTGGGTTGCTTTTTTTCTTGATATTAAAATTGTGCAATTTGCCGGACAGTTTTTGTTTAATAGGCGCGTTGGTTGGGTATGCGGCTTCGTTTTCAATTATTATTCGCGCTGTTTCTTTGCAGACGGTTTTGCCGGCGTTCCTCTTTTTTTGGCTGGCAATGTTATGGTGGCAAAAACGGCCAAGCGACAAGAAGGCGGTTTGGTTATTGGCAGCGGCGGTAACTATGTCAATTTATGTCTATACTTACCTAACCCAAATTATAGTGGTCTTGTTGCCATTGATGATAGCATATTTATCTATTAAGCATCGCCGTCAGGAGGCAAAATATTTAGCCGCTGCTTGTTTACTGGCCTGTATCGCCTCCATTCCCTTTGCGCTTTATACCTGGCAGCAAATACATTCTCCATATTTTTGGGAAACAATGCAACGCGTTGGCTTGGTTTATACGCATTTGCCATCTAGGAATTTTTTGACAGCGAGTTTTTGGGTAATAGCCGCAATTAGCTTGTGGCTTCTATTATGGCGCTGGGTTGCAATGGAGAAAAATGATGGAACATACAAAACAATAATGCCATTTTACGTTTTGGCTGGGGCGGCGATGATCATGACGGCGGGCAGTAATATTTTGAGCGGCAAAGAATCGGAAAATGCCCAGCATATTGAACGTTTTATAATAGTTTGGCTGGTGATATCTTTGACCATTTTAGCGGCGTATATTTGGCAATATCGGTCGCAATTAAAGATAATTTCCCGCGCTAAAAGAATAATGTTAGGATCTCTGTTGGCGATAGTTTTATTGAGCGTTTTAAACTATGTGCGTACCGGTTTTAGCTTAGTGAATATGGTGCGGGAAAACAGACAAACGGTTATAGAGCGTCAATCTTACGCCGCGCCTTTGCGCTGGCTGGAAGCGCAAGAGAGCAGACCGGTGGTAATTTGGACGGTTGGGGCTGAAGATGTTAATAATTATATTCCCATCATGACTAAACATTACGTGCTTGCTCCTTCCGGGTTAACATACCTGCTCTCTGACGAGGAACAGGCACAACGTTATTTAGTGTATCATTATTTTGACGACTTAACGTTAGCAGACATTGAAGATGATTTTTGGTCATATGCGGGCGTAGCTCACGCTATTCACCAATATAAAGTATATAACCGCCGGGTGCGTGTCTGTCGCTTGCTTTTTTTGGATAAAATAGGTTACAATTGTGGGGAGATAGTGAATAGCGCGATTGCCTTGAGAGGCGAAGACTGGTTTCAAAATTTATATCAGCAATACCTTCAAGAAGTCAAACCTAATATCAGGGTTGAATTGCAGAAGTATCACGTGGCTTATGTTTTAGTTGACAATACGGATTATCCCGCGTTACAGACCAGCCTGCCTTTGCCGGGCGTGTTCAGCCAAGTGGTCTATCAAGATGTTAGGTTTACTATTTATAAATTAAATTATTAGTGGGTGTTTTTATGAATGATTTGGCGCATTCCCTTTCCATTTTTTTCCCTTGCTATAATGACAAAGGTACCGTAGATAAGCTTTTACAAGACTCTTTAGCAGCCATCAAGGCGCTGGGGATTAATGATTACGAAATTATTTTTATAGATGATGGTTCAACCGACGGCGCCCGGGAATTATTAGCGTCTTTGCAGCAACAAGTGACTAATTTTAAGGTTATATTCCATGACCGCAACTTCGGCTATGGTCGAGTCCTGCAGACTGGCTTTGCCGCGGCTAGTAAGGAATGGATATTTTATACCGATGGTGATGCCCAGTACGACGTTAAAGAGTTGGAATTATTAGTAAAAGCGGTAGAGCCGGGTGTTGATTGGGTAACTGGCTACAAAATTAAACGTCAGGATGCGTTGGAACGCATTGTGTTGGGGAAAATATACCAATGGGTCGTCAAGGCTATTTTTTTTCTGAAAATTCGTGATGTTGATTGCAATTTTCGTTTAATTAGAAAAGCGAGTGCGGATAAGATTAATTTAACGATGGACAACGGCAGTGTGTGTCTGGAGTTAGTAAAAAAATTACAAAATGCGCGGGCAGTAGTCAGAGAAGCGCCGGTACATCATTACTCGCGTGTTTACGGTCACTCCCAATTTTTTACTATCAATCGAGTAGTGACTATGGTAATGACTTTACTTAAATTATGGTGGCCGCTAGTGATTTTAAGAAAGACTAAAACATAACGGCTCGTTTTGTTTTAATTAAATTTTATGTTAGATTTTTTTATTGACGCGTTGGCGCGGCGGCCAGCCATTCTAAATTTTTTGCGCAGCTTATTGGAAAATGGCCATCAGGGCGAGCACGCAGTCATTCAGCGCGAGTTGCCGGATAGGTTATCACAGCGCGTATTGGATTTGGGTTGCGGCACCGGCACTTTTGCGCCGTGGTTTGGTCCAGACTACGTTGGAGTTGATATTTCTTCGGCATACACCAGCTACGCGCGACGAAAATATAACAAAAACTTTTTAGTAATGGACGCGCAGCATTTGAATTTGCCAGAACATTCTTTTGACGCCATTTGGGTTAACGGCGTTTTTCATCATCTTAATGACCAAACTGTGAGTGCGGTTTTGCGGGAGATGAAGCGAGTGCTTAAAACTGCCGGCCGGGCAGTAGTCATGGAAGATATTCCTTCATCGCTATTTATCTCCAAGCTGTTAGGCAGCCTGGACGTGGGTGATAATATCAGACTGCCGGCCGGATATCGTCAGCTGTTACAGGAGTATTTTACGGTCATTAAGGAATACCCAGTGCGCACCGGGGTTTGTGATTTTCAAGTTTTTGTTTTAACTTGATTCTGAATTAAATCTATGATCTATGTTACCCGTCCGCTCCTACCTGATATTGACGAATTTTTTAAGTACACGAAAGCAATTTGGCGCAGCCGCTGGCTGACTAATCATGGCAAACTAGTTAATTTATTGGAAAAAAAATTAACACGCTACCTTGGCGTTAGTCATTTGCTATGCGTTACTAACGGCACCATTGCTTTGCAAATTGCCTTAAAGCTGTATGATTTTCCTACGGGAGCGGAGATTATTACCACTCCTTTTAGTTTTGTGGCTACGACTAACGTTATCGCGAACGAAAGGTTAACGCCGGTTTTTGCTGATATTGATTTAGAAACTTTTAATCTTGACCCGCGGGCAGTAGTTAAAAAAATTTCTTCCCGCACTAGAGCTATTTTAGCTACCCATGTTTACGGCAACCCGTGCGATGTCGCTGGCTTAAAAAAAGTAGCCGATCAATACGGCTTAAAGTTAATCTACGACGCGGCTCATGCCTTCGGCGTCCGGTATCAGTCCCAGTCGGTGCTGAATTTCGGCGACGTGTCTACCTTAAGTTTCCATGCCACTAAAGTTTTTAACACGATTGAAGGGGGCGCGCTTGTTGTTAAAAGCGCCGCTTTGTCTAAAAAAATAAAATTATTAAGAGATTTTGGTATCGTTTCCGAAGAGAAAAACGTTTTAGCTGGTTTGAATGGCAAGATGAATGAACTGCAAGCCGCCATGGGGCTGTGCAATTTAGTAAATATAGATCAAGCAATTAAAGCCCGCCAACGTATTTATAAGTATTATCAAATGGGTTTGGCCGACGAGGGCTCGGTCAGATGGCAAAAAATTATTGCTAGTCGTTATAATTACAGTTACTTGCCGGTGTGTTTTGCTGATAAAAAAACGCGCGATCGTGTTTATCAACGTTTACATCAGCATCAGATTGGCGCGAGAAAATATTTTTATCCTTTAATAACCGATTTTGATTATGTCAAACCTTTTGCCAGGAGGGGTGAGTTAAAGAACGCTATGGCAGTGGCGGATACTGTCTTATGCTTGCCGCTTTATCCAGAGTTAGATTTAGGAACGGCAGATAGAATTATTAGGATTGTAAAAAATAATATTTAATAACGGCGATTTTTATATGAAAAAAATTCAAGCATTTTTTAATTATGTTAAAGCCGCTATCAATAATCATGCATTAGCCTTAGCCGGCGCATTGATGGTAGGAATAATTTATCTTGCTCCCCATATTTTTTTTATCATGTCTTTAGGAAACAGCTATCAAGGCATTCCGATAATGAATACCGCTAATGAAGATTTTTATATAGGTAGAATGCAGGAGATCATTGATGGACATCCGTTGCTTGGCTCCCCGGTTTTTTATGAAGGCAAAGAGCAATGGCCGCTGACGCCTCCCATCGGGGAAATGTTCTATGCTTTGCCGAGCCTGGTATTTCATATACCCTTAATAGCAATAGTAACCGCCAGCCGATTTGTTTTTCCATTTATTATATTTATGTTAGTTTATTTTTTAATTAATAAGCTGACTGTCCATAGCGGGGTAATAACCAATAAAATAAATGCCGTTGCCGGCGCTTTGTTGGTCACGCTGGGATACGATTTAGTGGATTATCGTAATCTCTGGCTGTTTTTAACCGGCAAAATTAGCGGCGGTTATTTTCTAATTTGGTCGCGTCCGGTTCATCCAGTGGTTGGAGCCATATTGTTATTTGCCTTTTTACTTTGTCTCTGGTTTATTATTCAACAAAAGAAATACAAAAAAACATTAATAGCGGCTGCCAGTTTGCTGTTAGCGCTGATGATTGGCAGTTATTTTTTTAGTTGGGGGATAGCTCTATCTGCTTTAGGAGTATTGTTTATAATGTATTTGATAGAAAAAAAATATGCCATTAGCAAAAGTCTGCTCGCCGTTTTAGCTATAGCCGCCGCTCTGACATTTCCTTACTGGTATTTTTCCTGGCAGTTAAGTAAAAATCATTGGTATAAAGAGGCGGTAATGCGCAATGGCTTATTTTATACCCACTACTCATTATTAAATAAAGTGCTGCTGGCAACTATAATATTTTATGCGGTTACGTTGGTTATTTTATATTGGCAAAGAAACACTTGGCCGGTATGGAAAGAGCGAGTTATTAATACCAGCCATAAAACAAAGCTGCAAGACTGGCATTTATTCTGTTTAGCCCTGCTTTTAGGCGGCCTTTGGGCCCTAAACCAGCAGGTGGTTACCGGGGTCGCTATTTGGCCATTTCATTTTGTCCAATATACAATTCCTCTGGCAATGGTAGTGGTTTGCGTGCTGTTATACAACCTTATCAAAGCGAAGTGGCCTGGCTCTTGGGTAGTGACGATAATAGTAATAATCTTGGCGTCTTTAATTTTTGGTGTTTTTACCCAGGTAAAAGGGTATCAAGGCAAATTTGACTATTATGCGAGCCTGCAATCCTACGGCGGAGTTTTTGCTTGGCTGAACAATCAGCCAAAAGACTGCGTTGTTTTAACGTTAGACGAAACCAATAAGGCATATAATCTTAACGGCTTAATTCCCGCTTTCACCCACTGCAACATCTACGCCGCCAATTGGGTGGCGCGGCCCGATAGAGCTTATGATAGCTATTTGACATTATTACGTTTGCGGGGAGTTATGGGGAATGATGTTGATGAATATTTGCGGCAGCATAAGTATGAAGCAACAACGTATCTTTTTTCCAACTGGAAAAGTTTATTTGGAATACAGCAGTTTCCTGATGTTTCCGACCCGGCATTAGCAGAGAAAATACATAAAATACCTCAGGATTATAAGCAATTCATGCAGCAAGATTTTAGGGCGGCCTTAAGCAAGTATCGGTTAGATTATATTTTGTCGCTTGAGCCGCTGCAGGAGCAGGTGATAAAGCAACTGTCCGACACAAAGTTGATAGCTGAAATTAATGGCGTTTTTATCTACTCGGTTCGTTAGTGAGCTGAAGAAAAATCATTAACAATTTTATTATTATAATCTAAACAAAATGATCAAGAAAATGGAGAAGCAAGATTTAGCAGAGTGCGCTTGGCTGCATTACAGTCATATTAAAAATTCTTTTTTATGCGAGCTCGGCCTTTTTTTTATTAAAAAAATATATGAAGGATTAATAAAATCTGAAGATTGTGTTGGTTATGTTTATGTGGATAACGCAGAAATCATTGGCTTTATAACCGGCAGCAAGAATACGGGCAAGTTTATTAGAAATATGATTATTAAGAATTTTTTAATTTTTGCCCCTTACGTCGGTTTAAAAATTTTTATCAGGCCGCATTTAATTAAAAAAGTCTGCGAAACTTTGTTTTATTCTAAAAAAAGCGGCGTTGATGACGTCAAAGCGGAGCTGGTATCAATTGTAGTCAAGGACAATCAAAGAGGCAGGGGGATAGGCAAAAAATTATTTAATGAATTAATTGCATTTTTTCAAGAAAATAATATAACAAAATTTAAAGTTATGTTGGGTAAAGATAATATAGGCGCTAATAAATTTTACGAATCTTTAGGGTTTAATTTTAGCTTTACTTTTCATTTATACGGTCAAGACATGAATATTTATACATATAATATTGAAAGCAGCAAATAATTTTTATAATTATGAATAATAAGAAAATACCATGGTGCCAGCCGCAAATCGGTGTGCGTGAATATGAACTGATAAAGCAAGTGCTGGACAGCAATTATCTCAACGAAGGGAACTACACTGCCCAATTTGAACAACAAATAGCCGGACTGCTTGGTGTCAAACATGCAGTAGCGACAACCAGCGGCACAGCAGCCATGTTTTTAGCGCTGAAAGGCTTGGGTATCGGTCCGGGTGATGAAGTCATAGTGCCTGATATTACTTTTGTGGCGACGGCTAACGCGGTTGATTTGTGCGGCGCGCGGCCGGTATTGGTAGATGTCAATCCCGCTGACCTGACGTTGGACGCGGTTGCTTTTGAGCGGGCGATTACCGCAAAAACCAAAGCGGTTTTGCCCGTGCATGTGACCGGCCGCGCCGCCAATATGGAAGCAATCATTGCTATTGCCCGAGCTCATGATATTTTGGTAGTGGAAGACGCAGCCGAAGCTTTTATGTCTAAAAGAAAAGGAAAATTTTTAGGCACGTTCGGCCAAGCCGGCTGTTTTTCTTTCTCGCCTTTCAAAATTATTATGACCGGCCAAGGCGGCATGCTGGTCACTAATGATGACGCTTTAGCATTGCGCGTGCATCAACTTAAGGACCAGGGGCGTTCTCAGCAGGGGAGCGGCGGCGACGATATTCATGAGATCGTGGGATATAATTTTAAATTTACTAATCTGCAGGCGGCGGTCGGTTTGGGCCAGTTGGAAACATTGAGCGAGCGCTGGCGCCGCAAACAAGAGATTTACCGTTCTTATCGGGAACAGCTCGATGACAGTAAGGCAATATCGCTGTTTTCTTTTGATTTAGACGGCGGCGAACTACCGCTTTGGGTTGATGGCTTTAGCGAGCGGCGCGATGAGCTGGTTGCTTATTTGCAAACTAACAATATTGATTGCCGCAAATTTTGGCTGCCGCTGCATCAACAAAAGCCCTATCGTTTGCCGGATGAAAATTTCCCGCACAGCACCGCGATGTCGGTCCGCTCGCTCTGGTTGCCGTCAGCGCTTGATTTGAGCCGGGAAGATATTCGTTTTGTCTGCCAGCACATTAATTATTTTTTTAAAAATAAATTGATGACAAATTTTCCTCGGGATAAATTTTGCCAGTCGTAGTGTTGCGTATCAAAAAGAGTGGTCGTGCCATCTGGCAGGATAGTGTAGATAGTAAAACCAATATTTTGCAAGTATTGAAAATGTTCTTTTTGATGAACTTGATTATTTTTTTAAAAACCGTTACGGTTTCGCTCTCAAACCGGTACAGTAACATTTCTAATTTCCAGTCTCATGGGTACTTGTCAGGGAATTTCATTCTGTTTGCGTGAGCGATAACGTCCACAAAAATATTGATAGCATATTTTAATATCCTGTTAACCAAGAGAATATTGGAAGACCGGTGATAAATATTTTTTAAGGTAAACAAAATATTTCCCTAGGGGCTAGGTAATTTTGTTGTTGATGGCGCCACGCTATGTTGATCGATGATGCGCGGTTTTGGCAGCGGCATAATGAATTTTCCCCGGTACCCTATTTTTTTCATAATCGTCATAAGCTCTTCGCCGATGTGCCAAGAAAGAATGAGGGCGTATTCGGGTTGGTCTTCCGATAGTTTTTTTTCATCAACCACCGGAAGATGCGCGCCGGGAGTAAAGAGGCCGATTTTAGGTGAGCCTGCTTTTTCGCATGCATAATCAATTAATTTTTCATCAATGTGCGTGAAACCAAGCAACGTGTTAGAGCGCGCCGGACTGCCAATGGCCGCAATGCGCGCGCCGGACTGTTTGCATTTAATGAGCAGCGCCAATAGTTCATTTTTCGCGCTGATCATTTGTTGAGCGAATTGCCGCAGCTTGGTACTGTTATATAGTCCAGCTGCTTCTTCTGCGGCGATTAACTTGCCTACATTGTCACTGGCTGGATGTTTGCCCGGCCGGGCATAGACGCGAATGGAGCCGCCGGCCGCCGCAATCTGCTCGGCATGCATTAAACTAAACCCGGCGGCAGTAAATAATACTTGCAACGGTTTAAGCGAATAAAAACGGAGATGTTCATGATAGATAGTGTCCAGCTCTAGTCCTTGCATCATATCCAATAAATATTGCGATTCGCTGATAAACAAACCGTCATCAGTTAGCAGTGTTTTAAGGCCACGCATAATTGCCGTTGCTTCTGGAATATGGGCAAAAGCATTGGTCATAGTAACGAACTTGGCGCGGCCGTATTGGGCAACAACCTGGCTCGCGACTTCCGGGGAAAAGTAGTTTTGGATAGTGGGAATGCCGTTGGTATTCGCGTCTTGAGCGGCGTTAGTCGGTTCAATACCTAAGACGCGCAACCCCTTAGCTTTAAACGTTTGCAGGAGCGAGCCATCGTTTGAGCCGATGTCAATAATAAGGTCATTCTGTTGAAGATGATAATTTTTTTCCAATTCGTCGGCTAAAGCGCGGAAATTTCTAATTAACATATTGGTCAACCCGGTGCGATAAGGATAATTAATCGGGAAGACTAACTTGGGGTCAATAATATAATCCAGCTGCAACAGACCGCAATTTGGGCAGCGGCAAAAATTGAGAGGATAAGTCATTTCCGGTTCATGCAATTGTTCGGCTGTTAAGTAATTCTGGACAATCGGCTGATGACCGAAGGTTAAGACGGTTTCCAGACCAGGCTGGCCGCAAATTTGGCAATGTTTGATAGAGCCGTGAATAATATTAGACATTTTTTTTCTATTAAGTTATGATAATTAAGTATATTTTATAATGAGCATTGATAATTGTCAATGCGCTGATAATTAATGTTTGAAAATATGAAAATTATTTTTATTACTTCAAAATTAAATTTTTTGACCGCCGGCGGTTCAATTTTGGAATTTGATTTGATGTACCGCACTTTATTAAAATGGGGCTATGACTTCAAAGTAATTACCATTTTTTCCTATGCCAACAAAATTCCCGAACCCTTACCCTATCAAGTAATTGAGGAAAACATACGGTCGCGCCGGTTATTAGGCATTCAGGCCGGCATCTTTAAAATTTTAAAAAAGTATGAGGCCGAGACCGATGTTTTTCATATTGACGGGCACTCCTTGCTCTATGGCGCTGGTTTATATCGCCGGTTAGGCGGCAAGGCGCCGGTAGCGGCATTTTTCAACCGCGAACTCATCTGCTGGCCGGAAAATGTGTCTAAGCTGCTGGGACAAAGAAAAGAAAATATTTTTATCAGGTTAAAGAAAAAATTGCGTTGGTTAATTGAGCGTCAGATCGGCATGCCGCTCGCGAGTCGGATTGATTTTATGTCGTTTACCAATCCGGTGCTGCAAAAAATGTATGAGGATTTCGGCTTGCGTACCGCTGGCAAGGCCATTGTGACTGGCGACCCATTCGATTATCGTACTCTGATGCAAGCTAATGGTATTACTGAAGATAGCTATCGGCAACGTAATAAGACGGCCGGTCCGTTGAATATATTTTATTCCGGCCGCATGGCGCCGGGCAAGGGTTTTGATCTGTTGGTAGCGGCATTCGCTCAAGTGAAACACAAAGATAAATTTCAGCTCATTTTGGGCGGCGATGGTCTGGAGCGCGCGTTACTACAACATAAAGTCAAAGAACTCGGCATAGAGAACTACGTACGTTTTCCCGGCTGGGTGGAAAAACAACAGGTCTTTGAGTTTTATAAACAGGCCGATATTTTCGTGCAGGCCCGCTGGCGCACCGAGATGACCTCTATTACATTGCTGGAAGCGATGAGTTTTGGCATTCCTTGTGTGTTACCGGGCGGCGGCGGATTAGAGTGGGACGCGCAGGGCAGCGCGCTTTATTTTAAAGATGAGGATTACGTTGATTTGGCTAAAAAGATTGAACAACTAGGAGATAGCTACGAACTGCGCGCGGAACTGTCGCGTCAGTGCTACTTGCGGTTGTCTTCGGAGCAGATGAATTATGAAACGCAGATTAGACGTATGTATGAAGGAATGCAGAAAATTTTTGGAAAAAATTAGTCGGCGATAGCATTTAAGAAGTAAAATTAAAATTTACCTATGAAAATTGTCGTGGTCGGCTATGTTAAAAGCGGCAGTACCTGGCGCGCGTTTATTGGCCGAAGCCATCGGCTGTCTGGTGAAGGGTTATATTGCTCAAAAGACCAACCGCGTTAATGAAACTGCCATTGAAGGTCTACGCCGCCGCTCCGAGCATGAGGTTTGGAAAAGCCACGCGCTGGCCGCCGAGCATGATCCGCGCTGCACCATCGTTATTCAGCGCGACCCGCGGGACATTGCCGTTTCCGGGCATTATTTATATACTGCTAGGCCATCCATTAGCGAGATGATTGACAGCTTGGCTGAAGGCAAGGGGCCGTGGTTAAAGCCGGTTTATTGGACGCCGTATAAGCAATACTATCATGACTTTCGCGCTCAAGGGTTTTATGTCGTCTGGTACCGGGATTTGCTTGACCATTCGGTGAAAGAATTAGAAAAGATGTTGCGATATCTCGGTATTGTGCCGAAGCGAGTCAAACTTAAGCGGGCGGTGCGCAATCAATCGTTTCGGATTAAGAAGCGCTGGCTGTTGTTAACTTTGCACTGGAAAAAATATTGTTATCTGCGCAAGGGAACCTACGATCAGTACAATGATGAATTTAGTCCCGAGGAATTAGCCAAAGCCGACCGGCTCTTGACAAATGAGCTTAAGCGATGATAGTATAACGTGCCTACGTTTATTATGGCATTATTTCAAAAAGGAGGTCTAGTACCTTGTCACAATCAAATAAGCCATTCGTATCGTTTGCTGAAGCGCGGGCAATTGACGCGCAAAAAACACAGGCAATTGCTGGCGGCTATGGCGCCTGGACATTGAAAGTTGTCGATCCGGCGGGACAGGAAATTGCTATTCCACCCGGATCAGACATTTCTTTTGATGGATTTTCTGGATCCGGGCGAGTTGTGGTTGTTCTTGATAAAAACGGGCAGCCGCAATACGACAAGTTTTTGTACGAGCAAAAGCCAGGCGTGGCCATTGTTGCCTGGGGTGAGGCGGGTGGAACGGTTAAGCTGGTTTGTTTAAAACAGCTGCGGCCGTTCGCCTATGACTCGGCAGAGCCCGAAAAAGAAATTGTCTTCGGGCAAATTCCGATGGGATTTTTTTCCCGCCCTGACCGTGAACTTCCTCAGCAGGAAGGAATGAAAAGCGCGGTGCGCCGGGAGCTGAAGGAAGAGATTGGGGCCAATGAGGAAGACATTATTCAAATTGAAATCCCTAATCTGCCAACTCTTTGGGCCGATCCGACTTTTTTGCGGAATGGCACCTATGTCGCCTTTGCCCAAATTAATTTGGAAACGGTTAAGTGTGGACCGCAGGGCGACCATGGCGACGGCGAGCAGATTCAAAAAGTGGAACTTGTTTCCGTTCATGAGATGCTTGCCCGGATTGCCGCCGGGCGGACAGCGGACGGAGTCGTTTACAATATGGGCGAAAGTTTGGGTCCTCTACTAATGTTTTTTACTCGCTATCCGCAGTTTTTTGAAGTTTGTTGATACCATGCAAAGGTATTTTTTAATCCTTGTTCCAGTGAAACTTCTGGTTGCCAGCCAACCAGATTTTTTATTTTAGAAATATCCGCCAGCCGGCGCCGCACGCTACCGCGGGGCGAGGGCTGAATGGCTAATTGCCGCGGCTGCCAGCCGGCAACGGCGAACATTTTTTTGGCCAACTCGCGCATGGTAATTTCGTCCGTGCCGCCAATGTGCACCGTGGCGGCCGGTTGTTTGTCGGTTGCTGGTGAATCCATCAGCATTCGCATGGCCTTAACCGCGTCGATGATGTAGCAAAAAGTCCTGGTTTCGTCAGCGCCGGGCAAAGGCATGGGGTCAAGTCGTTGGCTGATTTTTTCGCATAAACCGGGAATAACATGGCCGAAGCCGGCACGGGGGCCGTAGAAGTTATGCGGCCGGACAATAATAGCGGGGACATGATATGTTTGAGAATAATGAATGAGTAATAGTTCGCCGATTAATTTTGAACCCGCATATGACCAGCGTGGGTTGTAAGGGTCGCTGATAACCAGCGGCACATTTTCCGGCGTAGGCAACGGTAATTGATTGAAGGCAGCCAGCGTGCCGGCATAAACTTCGTTAGAAGAGGTAAAACACAGTTTTGGTTTTTTTTGTAAATTTTTTATCCATTCTAGAATATAAATAAGCGATAGGGTATTAATGCGTAGCACTTCGGCCGGCATATCGTAAAAATTTTGCGTGCCGTTAACGGCGGCCAAATGATAAATGTGCGCGAAATCAGCGGGTAAAGTTTGGTAAAACGACCAATCAGTCAGATCAGCTTGAATGAAATCAACGCGGCTATCAGCGATTAAATTTCGTAAATCTCTATCCATTTGCCCGCGTTGCAAGTTGTCAACTAAAACTAATTGGCAGTTCGTGTTTATTAGTAAGTGTTTAGCTAAATGATAACCAATAAAGCCGGCGCCGCCGGTAATTAATATTTTTTTCATAATTATTGCCAAACTCCCCAAATATCAATGAATAATTTATTTGGATAATCAATTGGTTTGATAGCTTTATATTCATTATGCGGCGCCGCTAAAATAACCACATCGGAACGTTCCAGCAGTGTCTGCAGAGGAGAGAAAGATGCGTCTTTAATATACACATCGTGGCAAAGCACATCACGGCATTCTAATTGCAGTAATTTGCGGAGCTTAAAAGATAGGCTGTCGCGTTTATCGTCGTTATTGGCTTTAAAAGCCATGCCTAAAATCCCGGCGGTTTTATTGGTTAAGTCATTTTTTTCCTTCAGCTTTTTAATAATGAAGTTTGGTATGCCCTCGTTAATGAGCATGGCCGAATGCCCAAGGAAAAAGTTGTTATGGGCAAAGGCAGACAGTTGCATCGTATCTTTATGCAAACACGGTCCGGCGGCAAAACCGGGAGAAGGCAGACTTTGCATTCGGGGATAATCGTCAGACATAGCCGCGGCGATAGCGTGGTACTCCAGGTCATTGCTTTCCGCAATCATGAAGAATTGGTTGGCAACCGCAAACTGAATGTAGCGCCAGGCGTTGGAAAATAGTTTGGCTAATTCGGCCTCCGCCGGTTTCGTTTTTATTATCTTTTTTTCTGTTATTTTGGCAAAGAGCGCGGCAACTGCGGCTAGAGTATGTTCATCAAAAGCCGAAACAATTTGCGGCGTGGTATAAAATTCTACAAATGCTTTCCCCTGCACAATCCGTTCCGGGCAGAAGGCCAGGGAAATTTTTTTGCCTTTATCTTTAAAGTAGCGCTGCACCTTGGCGGAAGTGCCGGGGAAAATGGTGCTGCGTAAAATAAGGATTTGCCCGTCTTTAAAATAGTCAAAGTATTTATCAATCGTTGCTAAAATTCCTTTAAAGTCAGGGTTAAGATATGCGTCAATCGGCGTGCCGATGACCATAATAACTATGTCGCTGTCGCTGATGGACGTAGGCGAAGCGCTGACACGCAAGGTTTTTCTATCCAGCGCGGCGCGCAGCTGAATTTCTCCATCGTCTTCTTTAAAAGGGAAAATTCCAGATTGTATTTTGGTTAAATTAGTTTGATTAATGTCAAATAAAGTCGTTATTACATCGTGATTGGCAAACGTCACGCCGAGCGGCAGGCCGATATGACCAGCCCCGCCGATGATGCATAGTGAGGAATGAGTATGTTTTGACATCATATTATTGAAGTATTGGTTGCAAATTCATTTTATTGGCCAGCAGGTCCGCGAGCAGGGTAAGGCGCCTAACTTCTTCGGTTTTTGAATCCAGGCCTTTTTCCCAAATTTCCATCATGCCGGCGTCAGCCGATTCTTCCATAATAGCGCCGATAAAGTTTTCCAATTCAGCCTCGCTGTAATTAAATTGTTCCAGCTGCCGCTTCACTATCAGCGGCAATTGTTCAATGGTGTCGCATTTAACCACCGTGGAAAGTTTATTATAAAAAACATCGCCGAAGGTAATAACCGGCTTGCGCATCACCGCCGCCTCCCAGCCGACAGTGCCGCTGATAACCGCCACTAACTTTGCGTATTTGATAATCTCAAACGAATTAACATTATGCGCTATCAGCTTCACATTCGGAATGTTTTTTAATTCGCGGTAATAAGCATGGGTGCGGTAACCAATCATAGCCGGATGTTCTTTGACATATAATTTATATGACAAAGGGAGGGATTTGGCAATTTGTCTGACAAGGTTAAGTTGGTCCGACCAAAATGGAGCGAATAATAAAGTGGCAATTTCCGGTTCATAATGCAACGGGAAAAACGCGAAATTTTCTTTGAAATCCGCCGGGTCATACCAGCGGTTAAAGCCGATAGTGGTTCGGGTTTTGCGTTTTAGCCGGTCAATCAGATAGCCCAACGGCGTATGGTCGCAGTAACTGCGCTGGCGGCCGACCGCATAGCGGTAGCATAATTTAGCAAACCAGGCTAGTGAGCGCCAGAGCGCGGCTGGCGCTAGCCATTTTAGCGGCCGCAGACGATAATTTTTATTGGCGTCATCCAGCGAATAATGCAGGTAATTGGTGTGGCGGTCCCTGGTCGCAGTCAGGTAATGGCGCGCCTGGCTGCGTTGAGGGCTGTCAATTCCCAGAGCCATCAAATTATCAAAACATTGCTCGGCGTAGCTGAATTTTTTATAGTCATTGGTAATTGTGTAGCCATCGCCAAGGCGCGTTAGAGTAATCAACAGAATTTTAATGCCTTTTTTCTTGGCAATCTGGTACAGCAGCATGCTGCCAATGCCGCCGACCACAGTTATCACTAAAATGTCAGGTTGTTCCGTTTCTAAAAAATTAATAATCGTTTTGGCTTTCACTTGCAAGATGCGCATCATTTCTTCATGAGTGTAAGGCGGAGTATGATAAGGGTATTCACGCACCAGTTGATTGTACATTACCACCCTGTCTATGGTTAGATACGGCCACAGATTAGGCAAACCATATTCTTTTTCCAGCCAGGCGAGATAATTGAGGTCAAGCGGCTCGTCGCGATATTGCTCGTGGATGGCTTCATCTAAAATAAGCGAAGTATAGACAATGTCAGTTTGCCGCTGCAAAAAGTCAAAACTTGTTTGCGTATAGACGTAGCCACAAAATTCATTAACGCCGTATTTTGTCTGGAGGATTTTAGCTATTTTATGGCCGACAAAGGCAAACCTTCTTTGCAGTAAAAAACAAATTTTCATGGCTTTGAGTTAATTTGAGTTTTTTTAAAATGTTGCTATGATTTAAATAGTTGATAAACTATGATAATAGTACTGCCTGCCTTTAAGAAAGTCAACCGCTTAAACCATATTGACACCATTTGATACTTTCAAGTATACTAAATATTATTATGGATACCAGCCATGAAGAAATCAAGCCCAATGCCGTTTATACAACGTTGGAGGCACAGCAGTTGTTGAAAATAAGCAGCAGCACAATTAAGCGATTGTTGAAAAAAGGCTTGATTAAAGCCAATAAAGTCGGCGGGCAGTATCGGATTTTGGGCAAGGAAATTTTGCATTTGGTTTCGCCGGAGGCAGAAGCGCAGGCTACGCGCTCCTATTTAAGCTTGAAACAGAAAGTAGTTGATAAAATTAACCAATGGTAATTTATTGTATGAGCGAAATAAAAACCATTATAGCGAAACGTTCATATTTGATAAAAAATTTGCTGTTGGTAGAGGGAATTTCTCGCTCGGGAAAATTTTTATTAGCTAATATTTTAAATGGTTTTACGGGTGTTGAGCCGGCCCAGTATTGTGAATTACTAGAACAAATTCCTTACTTAGCGAAATTCAAACTCGTGAATAGCAAGGTAGCAGAAGCATTATTGCATGCCATCATAGACAGCAATAGCTATAATATGCTGTTAGGAAGGAATTTTAATTATCGTTTGACGGATAAGTCTTCAATTTTGAATAATATGCATTATCAGGAATATTTAAAAAGAAGCGCTATTAAGGATAGTCAAAGATTGTTAAAAAAATTTTACCAACAAAATTTTTATAGTCCCTACATTGTCCATGAAATTATGCCAGCGGTGAAAATATTTTTCAAAACTTTTCCTAACGTTAAAGTTCTCAGCTTGCGCAGAAGTCCGTTAGATTTAGTTTATTCTCATTATATGTGGTATGCATCGCAAACAAAATTAAAAAAATATTCTCCGCCCCTTTTCATTTTACTAAAACAAGGGCATGATTCAATTCCTTGGCAAAGAGCAATCTATCAAAATAGCGAGAATGATAAACAGTTGATTAATAATATGATCATAGGCATGGAAAAATTGTTAGCTGATTATACATTTTGCTATAGAAGCTTATCAAGACAAGATAAAAATAAAATTTTATTTGTTTCCTATGAGGACATTTTAGCCGATCCTAAGGCAGTTATGCGGCAAATATCAGATTTTTTGCAACGCAAGATTTTATCCGCAGCGCATAAAATTTTAGTTAAGGAAAAATTACCAAATACTGATTATCATTTTTTGCAGACTAAAAAAATTACAATAATAAAAGCATTAGCATCGCCTAAATATTTTCAACGTTTATGGGCATTAGAAGAGCGACACCAGGCTCAAATTTATTAATATAATAAAGAATAAGATTATGTGGTCAGAATTAAATAACAGCACTATACTTATCACCGGCGGCACCGGTTCGTTCGGCAAAAATTTTATCCGCTATTTAGTGGCCAATTCGGAGGCAAAAAAAATTATTATTTTTAGCCGCGACGAGTTTAAGCAATCGCAGCTGCGCGCCGAAATCAGCGACCGCAGATTAAGATTTTTTTTGGGAGACGTGCGGGATTTAGCGCGGCTCCAGCGCGCGTTCCATGAAGTTGACATCGTGGTGCACGCCGCGGCGTTGAAGCAGGTACCAACTTTGGAATATAATCCGTTTGAAGCGGTTAAGACAAATATTATCGGCAGCCAGAACGTGATTGAAGCGGCGATTGATCAAGGAGTGAATAAGGTAGTGTTAATTTCCACGGACAAAGCGGTTCAGCCGATTAACTTATATGGTTCAACCAAACTGTGCGCGGAAAAATTGTTTGTCAGCGGCAATTCCTATACCGGCGGCCGGACTAAATTCAGCTGCGTGCGCTATGGTAATGTGCTGGGCAGCCGCGGCAGTATTGTTGAGATGCTTTTGGCCAACAAAAATTTAACGGCCGTTAATTTGACCGACGAACGTATGACCAGGTTTTGGTTGACGCTATCACAAAGCTGTGAGTTAGTATTATTCGCTCTGACTAACATGGTTGGCGGTGAAATTTTTATTCCCAAAGTGCCCAGTATGAAGTTAGTGGATTTATTGTCGGCTTTAGCTCCGCAAGCAGAACACAAGTTGGTAGGTATCAGGCCGGGAGAGAAGCTGCACGAGATTCTTTTAACCGCTGAAGAAGCCAGACATGCTATTGCTTTGGATAAATATTTTGTAGTTTTGCCTGAGTGCAATATTTTTAATGAGGAGGTTTTTGCTAAATATTTTCAACTAGGCAGCCGTTTGCCAGTTGATTTTTCTTTCCGCAGCGATACTAACCAAACTTGGCTGACTAAAGAGATGTTGATAAATTTGGTGCAGCCGTCTCAAGCTGACATATGATTCCTTACGGCCACCAATCTATTGACCATGATGATATTAAAGCGGTAACGGCGGTATTGCGTTCCGATTGGCTGACGCAGGGGCCGACTGTCGCTAAATTTGAACAAGCATTGGTCAAGTATTGCGGCACCAGCTACACGGTGGCAGTCAGCAGCGGCACGGCGGCCCTGCATATGGCTTATTTGGCGGCTGGATTAAAGCGCGGCGATGAAGTTATTACCACCCCCAACACCTTTGTCGCGACTGCTAATATGATGCTGGTTGTGGGCGCCAAACCAGTTTTTGGTGACATCAGAGCTGATACTTACAATTTAGATGAAAGTAAAATTGAAGCTTTAATCACTAATAAAACTAAAGCCATCGTGCCGGTTCATTTTGCCGGCCAGCCGGTTGAGCTAACCAAAATTAAAAAAATCGCGCGGCGGCATAAGTTGATAGTCATTGAAGACGCTTGTCATGCCCTAGGAGCAAAATATCAAAGAGACAAAATCGGCAGTTGTCGCTATGCCGATATGGCAGTATTCAGTTTTCATCCGGTGAAGTCAATTACCACTGGTGAAGGCGGCGCTATCGTAACCAACAACAAAACATATTATGAACGATTGAGATTATTGCGCAGCCATGGTATTCATAAAGACGCGCAAGGCAAAAACGTAATGACGGCGTTGGGGTATAATTACCGGATGACTGATATCCAGGCGGCTCTCGGTTTGTCACAGTTGCAAAAGTTGGACCGTTTTATCAAACAACGTCAGCAAATTGTAAAGTGGTATCAAACCACGCTGTCAGGTGTCACGGAAATTATTTTACCATTAGAAAAAAATGACAATTATAGCGCCTGGCATTTATATGTTATTAAGGTAAGGAATGGAAACATCAGAGATAGATTGGCAGCTTACTTAAAACAGCGGGGCGTAGCCGTTAATTGGCATTATCCGGCAGTGTACAACCAGTCTTATTACCGACAACATGGTTATCGCGGTGTACGGTTGCCAGTGATGGAGCAGTATCAGCGCACTTGTTTAACACTGCCTTGCTATCCGCAGTTGACCCGGTGCGATTTAAAATATATTACTCAGGCTATCAAAGCATTTTTTAGCCAAGAGGCAAAGATATGACAAAAAAAATTATCACTATTATTCCGGCGCGCGGCGGTTCTAAAAGCATCCCGCGTAAAAATATTAAAGAGCTGGCGGGCAAGCCGTTGATTGCTTACAGCATTGAGGCCGCTCGGCAAGTCAAAGATGTCGCCCGTGTAATCGTTTCCACCGATGATGAGGAGATTGCGGCCGTGGCCAGGCATTACGGCGCTGAGGTGCCGTTTATCCGGCCGGCGGAATTAGCCGGCGACGATGTGCCGACTTTGCCGGTTTTGCAGCATGCTTTAGAGTATTTGGCTCAAATGGAACAATACATTCCTGATTATGTTTTGTTAATATACCCAACTTCGCCTTTACTAACGCCACAACGAATGCAAGAGGCAATTGACTTTGCTTTACAAAATGACGCTGCTTCAGTCGTGAGCGGTTATTATGATCGACACCATTATTGGATTAAAGGTCAAGCTGGCTGGCAACGTCTGCATCCTCAAAATGTGGAATTGCAGAATAGGCAATTAGCTCAACCATTATTTAAAGAAAATGGCGCTTTATATTTAAGCAAAGCTTCTGTACTACAAAAATGTTTAGTGGCTGAACCGGCCATCGCTTTAATTATGGAGCCAGATGAAACCATAGATATAGATGAGCCGGCTGATTTTGAGAGGGTGGAAAAAATTATGCAAGCGCGGCGGCAATAGCGGATAAGCAAATTATTTTTTAAATAGCTAATATTAATTTTATGCAGTTTCGTTTTTGCGCAAAATGCGTCATGCCCAGCACTAAGCCCGACCTGCATTTTGACGAAGAGGGTGTTTGCGATGCTTGCCGGTCAGCGGAACATAAAGCAAACACCATTAATTGGGCGGATAGGCGACAGGAGTTTGAAGAAATCATTGAGCGTTATCGTAGTCAGAATAAGGCGAATTATGATTGTTTAATCCCGGTTAGCGGCGGGAAAGACTCCACTTACCAGGTGCATGTGATGAAGAATATTTACGGCTTTCATCCTTTGTGTGTTTGTTTTGAACCGACTATTCCGACGACGTTGGGCAAAAAGAATCTGGACAACATCAGTAAAATGGGCGTTGATGTTATTTATTTTAAAAAAAATTAC
>Ga0172375_10001467_pt1 | contig 38025 bp, 36 predicted proteins | sample LakKiv1m_FD_114537 | JGI IMG/M metagenome (GOLD analysis project Ga0172375, IMG submission 114537) | Freshwater microbial communities from Kabuno Bay, South-Kivu, Congo - kab_092012_11.1m | ecosystem: Environmental > Aquatic > Freshwater > Lake | place: Democratic Republic of the Congo... | reverse complement strand
TCGAGGTGGGGGCGACCCTTGCCTCGTCGCTCGACCTCGACGAGGTCTTCCAGACCATCGCCCGCCAGGTGGGCGAGGCGCTCGACGTGCAGTGGTGCGACATCAACGAGTACGACGCCGCCGAGCGCACGATGACTTACGTGGCCGTGTGGTCGAAGCGACTCCGGCAGGTCGATCTCGACTACATCGGCACGGTGGTCAGCCTCGACGAACGTCCCGGGCGGGACGCCGTGATCCGCCATGGGGACCTGCTCGAGACCACCATCGACGACGAGGACCTCGACCCGCTCGAGCGTCAGTTGATGATCGAGTACGACGAAAAGGCCGTGCTCGAGATCCCGCTCGTGTTCGCCGGCGAGACCATCGGTGTGCTCGGCGTGGTCGAGTCACGCCGCCGGCGACGCTTCAGCGCCGACGACAAGCGCCTCTTCCGCCTACTCGCCGGCCCTGCCGCCACCGCCATCGGCAACGCGCGTCTGTACCGCGAGCGGCAGGAGCAGGCGCGTCGCACCGGCACCCTGCTCGACTCGAGCCGGGCTCTGGCCGATTCCGTCGACCTCGACGAGGTGCTCGCCGGCGTCGCCCGGCTCGCCGCGGAGGCGGTCGCCGCGAGCTACGCGACCGTCTACGAGTATCGCCCGCATCACGAGTCGATCGTGTATCGGGCGACCTACGGCCGCGTCGCGCCGCCGGAGTGCGCGCCAGACGATGCGCCGGGCACCGCGTATCCACTCGCTGCTCTGCCCGGCCTCCGGGCGATACTCGAGGGTACGGCCATCGTGCAGGAGCATGAGTCCGATCCGCATCTCGCCGACGACCGCCGCGCATCGATGCGCGACTGCAGACAGAAGACCTGCCTCAGTCTTCCGCTCCGCTACGGCGGTGCGCCGCAAGGCATTCTTCGGCTCGCGGCCACCGACGAGGAGCGGCGCTTCGACGCGCGCGACATCGAGCTCCTCGCCGCCCTCGGAGAGCTCGCCAGCGCGGCCATCCACAACGCCCGGCTCTTCCGCGAGCAGACGGAGCAGAGCGAGCGGCTCCTCGCCCTCTTCGAGGTCAGTCGCAGCCTCGCCTCGACCTTCGATCTCGGCAGTATCGCGGCCGCCGTCGAAGCCGCGACGAAGCATCTCTTCGAGGGCGCTCCCTCCGGCAGGGTCTGGCTGCGCGATGAGGACGGACGCCTCGCCCTCGCCGTGCCGGCGGCGTCCGCCGCCTCGGGCACGGCGCCTGCCGTCCCGGACATCGTGCAGGAGGCGTTCGGCGGCCGGCGCCCTGCCGAGCGCGTCTCCGGCGCCGGCTCGGCGCTGGCCGTTCCTCTCGTCGTGAAGGGTCGGGCCGTCGGTGCGCTCACCGTCGAGGCGGAGGGCCGCCGGTTCTCGTCGGCAGAGCGGGAGGCGCTCCAGGTGCTCGCCAACCACGCGGCCGCGGTCGTCGAGAACGCGCATCTGTATCGGCGCGTCGAGCAGCAGGCGATCCGCGACGGCCTCACCGGGCTGTTCAACCATCGCCACTTCCAGGAGCGGCTGCGGCAGGAGTGCGCGCGGGCCGCACGCTACGGGACGCCGCTGTCGCTGCTGATGATCGACCTCGACGACTTCAAGTCGTGCAATGACCGATACGGGCATCAACTCGGAGACCAGATCCTGACGGAGGTGGGCGAGATCCTCTCGGCCGGGATCCGTCACGGCGTCGACCTTGCGGCGCGCTACGGCGGCGAGGAGTTCGCCGTCATCCTGCCGCACACCTCGGCCGCCGGCGCTCCCCTGACGGGCGAGCCGGTGGAGGGGCTGGACGAAGACGTCGCTCCTCCGCCTGGCTCCGGAGCGCTGGTCGTGGCCGAGCGCCTGCGTGCTGCCATCGCCGGGCGAGCCTTCGCCGGGCACGGCGGACGCCGCACCGCGCACGTCACCGCGACCATCGGCGTCGCCGCGTTCGACGCCGCCACGGAGTCGGTCACCGACCTCATCGCCGCCGCCGACGCGGCGTTGTACGCCGGCAAGCGCGCCGGGTGCGACCGGGTCGCGGTGCACGGCCGATGAGGGCGCCGGTCAGGCGAGGAGCGCGATCGTGAGCCGGCCCGGCGACGAGACCGACGCCCTCGTCCTCGCGTCCGGGGTGAGCCTCGCCATCGCTGCGAGCCCCGGGCTCGAGGAGATGCTCTCGATCCTCGCCCGTCGCGTGGCCGAGGCCCTCGACGTGTGGGAGTGCGACATCTACGAGTACCGCCCGGAGACCGACTCCCTGGTGGCGACGGCTCTCTGGGCGAGGGAGACCGCTACCGGGGACCGCGAGTGGCTCGGCGTCGTGTACCCCCTGGCAGATCGTCCCAGCTACCGGCGGATGATCGTCGAGAGGACCGTCCGCGAACACCAGCTCGACGATCCGGACGTCCTCGCCGAGGACCGGGAGATCATGGAGCGTTGGGGGGAGCGCAGCGTCCTCTCCATCCCGCTGGTCTTCCAGGACGAAGTCATCGGGGCGCTCACTCTCGTCGAGAAACGGTCCCCGCGTCGCTTCACCGCCGCCGATCTGCGCCTGTTCGAGCTGGTCTCCGCGCCCGTCGCCGTCGCCGTCCACAACGCGCGGATGCTCCGCCGGGAGGCGGAGCAGAACCGGCGTCTCGGGGCGCTGCTCAGCGCGAGCCGCGCGATGACGTCGACCATCGATCTGGAGGCGCTCCTCGCGACGATCACGGCGGCTGCTCGCGGCGCCCTGGACACGGCGGAGTGCGCGATCGACACCTACGACCGCGAGAGCGACACGCTCACCATCGTCGCCTTCGACCAGCGCCGCCCCGACCCGGACTGGGAGCGATGGATCGGGCGGCGCTACGACTTCGCCGACTTCCCGTTCGACCGCGAGGTGCTGGAGGGCGGAGTGATCGTCGAGGAGCGTGTCTCCGACCCGGGGACGGACGAGCGGAACCGGGCCGAGATGCTGCGCAACGGCGAAAAGACCCTGCTCAACGTCCCGCTCGTCTGCGAGGGAGAGCCGATCGGCCTCCTGGTGTTCGTCGAGACCGAGGTGGAAAGGCACTTCAGCGACGAGGAGCGACAGCTGGCCGCCGCCTTGGGAGAGCAGGCGGCGGCGGCCATCCACCACGCTCAGCTGATGCGTCAGGCCGAGGTCCGGAACCGGCAGCTCGGCCTGCTTCTCGAGTCGACCCGCGCCATCAGCTCGAGCGTCGACCTCGAGGATGTGCTGGACAACGTGGCGCGTACGGCGGGTGAGCTCCTGGGAAGCGAGGAGTGTCAGATCCAGGAATACGACCGTGCCGCGAACACGGTCAAGCCGGTGGCGCTCTGGCAGCGCCGCCCCGACGATGTGGCGCCGCAGAGCCTCGGGCAGGTCTTTTCTCTCGACGGCGAGCCGGCCGAGCACGACTTCCTCGAGGCGTGTCGGGTGCTGGAACAGCGGTACTCCGACCCCGACCTGCCGCAGACCACCCGCGACGCCTTCGAGCGTTTCGGCGACCTTGCGTATCTCAACGTGCCGCTGGTGTTCAACGGGCAGCCGGTGGGCGTGCTCGTCCTGGTCGAGAAGGAGCAGGAGCGTCACTGGCGTGAGGACGAGGTCGCTCTAGCGCAGGGGCTCGCCGAACAGGCGGCGGTGGCCATCGAGCACGCGCGGCTCTACAAGCGCGTGCAGGACCAGGCCATCACCGACGGGCTGACCGGCCTGTTCAATCACCGCTACTTCTACGAGAGGCTGGAGCAGGAGATCGCCAGGGCGCGTCGCTACGGCACGCCGGTCTCGCTGCTCATGATCGACCTCGACGACTTCAAGGCGTTCAACGACCGCAACGGTCACCTCGCCGGCGACTCCGTACTACGCGCCATGGCCGGCGTGCTGCGTTCCGAACTCCGTCAAAGCCTCGACATCGCCGCCCGCTACGGGGGGGAGGAATTCGCCGTGATCCTCCCCAACACGCCGCTCGCGGCTGGGCCCGAGGCGCAGATGGAGATTGATCTGAGCGGCAGGCTCGCCACGGTGCGCGGCGGCGACGAGCCTCCACCCCCCGGGCATCGGGACGGCGCCGAGCACGTCGCCGAGCGCATCCGGCGGCGCGTCGCGGAGACGGCGTTCGTCACTGCGGAAGGCGACGCGCTCCCCAGTCTCACGGTGAGCATCGGGGTCGCCGTGTTCCCCAAACGGACCAGCTCGCCGGAGGACCTGGTCGGTCACGCCGATGCCGCGCTGTATGCGGCCAAGCGCAGCGGCAAGGACCGTGTGGAGACCTATGGGTGACGACGCGCCCGTCTCCTAGTCGCGACCGAGCGCGGTGAGCGCGTCGAGCATCGCCGGGTCGCCGGCGAGCACCCGCGCCGCGCCGGCCTCGACGCGCGCCTCCATGGCGTCGACGAAGTGCTGCGCCGCCAGCAGCTTGCGCGCGTCGTCCTGCGCGGCGCGCAGGAGCAGATAGCCGCAGGCCACGTCGATGCTCATGTCGGTGAGCCGGCGGGCGTGGAAGTCGCGGTAACGCACGTCGTCGAGCTCGCGCACGCGAGTGATCGCATCGGCGAGGCGCGCGCGGGCGTGACGCACGCGCGCCAGCAGCTCCGGCGTCGCCGAGAGGTCCTCGGCGTCGTAGGCGTCCAGCCGGCCGCCCAGCGTGCCGCCGAGGATCCCGCCGATGGCGGCCACGACCTGCAGTTGCGTCGTGCCTTCGTAGATGTTGGTGATGCGTGCGTCACGCGTGTGGCGCTCGATGGCGAAGTCGCGCATGTAGCCCGACCCGCCGTGCACCTGGAGCGAGTCGTAGGCGACGGTGTTCGCCATCTCAGTGCAGCAGGCCTTGGCGAGCGGCGTGAACAGTGCCGCAAGGCGGGTGTACTGCTTGAGCTCGGCGCGCAGCGCCTTCACGTCGGTATCGGGGCCGCCCGCGTCGGTCGGCGCAGTCTCAGCGGCGATCTCGCCGCCGCCGGCCTTGTCGGCCGCCGTCAGCTGTGCGATGCGGTGCTCGAGGACTTCTTTCATGTCGACGATGAGCGCGGTCTCATAGAGCAGGGCGCGCGCGGCCTCGACGCTCACTCTCATGTCGGCGAGCATCGCCTTGACGGCGGTGAGCTCGCCGATCGGCGAGCCGAACTGCACGCGCTCGGCGGCGTACTTGACCGCCGCCCGGCACGCCGCCTCGGCGATGCCCTGCGCCTGCGCCGCGATGGCGAGGCGGGCGCCGTTCATCAGGCTCATGACGTACGTGGTGAGCCCGCGCCGGCGCTCGCCGACGAGCAGCGCCGGCGCGTCGTCGAACTGCAGCTCGCAGGTCGGCGAGCCGTGGATCCCGAGCTTGTCCTCGAGGCGGCGGATGCGCATGTGCTCGTCGCGTTCGTAGAGGAACATGCTGAGCCCGCGGGCGTCGGTGGTGCCCTCCTCGGAGCGCGCCAGGACGAGACTGAGCTGTCCGCAGCCGTTGGTGATGAAGCGCTTGACGCCGTTCAGGCGCCAGGTGCCGTCCGGCTGTTCCGTCGCCTTGAGCTGCACGTTCTGCAGGTCGCTGCCGGCCTCGGGCTCGGTGAGCGCCATGCTGCCGGTGACCTCGCCGCTGGCGAAACGCGGCAGGTACGCCGCCTTCATCTCGTCGCCGGCGAACTTGTTCACGGTCTCGCTGATGTCCTGCAGGCCGAAGATGTTCATGAGGGACGGGTCGGCGCGGCTCACCATCTCGACGATCATCACGCTGACCGAGATGGGGAAGTTGAGGCCGCCGTACTTCCGCGGCAGCGTGATTCCCATGAGGTCGGCCTGCTTGAGTCGCTCCAGGCCCTGGGCGATGCCGGGGGCGTAGCAGACTTCGCCTTCGACAAGCACGCTGCCGGCGCGGTCGGCGTCTTCGGCGCGCGGCTCGATGTAGTCGCCGGAGATCTCGCCGACGATGTCGAGCGTGCGCTCGTACGAGTCGATGGCGTCCTCGAAGTCCTTCGGGGCGTAGGCGAAGTCGCGCGCCTGCAGGTAGTCGTCCTCGCGCAGGCGCACCACGCGGGCGAGGTCGAGCCGACGCAGCGTGGCCCGGAGGTCGGGGTTGTCGCCGTAGAAGTTGGTCACGACGCACCTCCGTCGGACGCGGCGGCCGCCGGGACGGGCTCGCCGCCCGTGCCTTTGGTCTTGTAGGCGGCGATCAGCAGGGGGATCACCTTGTGCAGATCGCCGACGACGCCGTAGTGGGCGACGCTGAAGATCGGTGCGAGGGGGTCGTCGTTGATGGCGAGGATGCGGGCGCTCTGGTCCATGCCGGCGCGGTGCTGCACGCTGCCGCTGATGCCGCAGGCGATGTAGAGCTTGGGGCGGACGGTGGTGCCGGTCTGTCCGATCTGGTGGTCGTGGGCGATCCATCCGGCATCGACGGCGGCGCGGCTGGCGCCGACGACGCCGCCGACGGTGTGGGCCAACTCCTCGACCAGTGCGAAACCCTCGCGCGAGCCTACCCCGACGCCGCCCGCGACGACGATGCGGGCGCCCTTGAGATCGACGCGCTTCTCCTCCTGCACGCGACGCACGAGCCCGACGACGAGGTCGGCGTCCGTGAGCGTGATCCCGTCAGTGTCGTGGACCGGGGAAGAAGATCGCCGCACGGGGACTTCGACGATGGTCCCGGAGCGTGATCCATCGGCCTCGGGCATGACCATGACGCCCTCACGCACGGTCGCCATCTGTGGCCGGTGCAACGGGCTGATGATCGTGGCGACGATGTTGCCGCCGAACGCCGGGCGGATCTGGTACAGCAGATCCCGGTACTCCTCACCCTTCATCGCGTGATCGCCGATGCGCAGGTCGGTGCAGTCGGCGGTGAGGCCGGTGCGCAGGGCGCTGGCGACGCGCGGCGCGAGGTCGCGGCCGGCGGTCGTGGCGCCGTAGAGCACGATCTGCGGCCGGTGCTCACGGATGAGGCTGGAGACGACGGTGGAGTACGGCAGCGCCAGATACGCGGCGAGGTCGTCGTGGGCCGCGGCGTAGACCGTGTCGGCGCCGTGGGCGACGAGGGTGGGCGCGAGCGCCCTGACGGCGTCGTCCGCCCCCGCCAGCACGGCGCCGACCCGCACGTCGAGACGATCGGCGAGCTCGCGGGCACGGCCGAGCAGCTCGAGACTGACCTCGGCCGCCACGCCGTCGTGCTGCTCGACGACGACCCAGACGTCGTTGGTGTTCACCGGCTCACCCAAGGATGTGCTCCTCGATCAGCTCGTGGACGAGCTCCCCGATGCCGGCTTCGTCCGGCTGCACCATGCGCGCCTCGCTCTGCGCGAGGACGACGCTCTCGATCTCCTTGACGCGCGTCGGCGAACCGCGCAGACCGAGCGCCTCGCGGTCGGCCTCGAGGGCGACGTGGTCCCACTGCACGATCCTCGCTCGGCAGACCGGACGGCCGTCGCGACCGACCATGCAGATCTCGGCCTCATCGCTCTCGGGATCGAGGTAGGTGTCGTCGTATCCGGGCATCGCCTCGGCGGCGATGGCCTTGTAGGTCATGACGAGCTTGACGCTGGCGGGGCGCGGGTCGTTGGCCTCACCGGTGACGGTGAGCAGGCAAGGGAGCGTGCTGGTGAGCGTCTCGAAGCCGTCTTCGATGCTGCGCGTGGCGGTGATCGCGCCGGGGCCGGCTGCGCCGCCCGGCGCGACCAGCTCGTCGATGCGGCTCACACAGGTGATCTGCGGGTAACCCAGCTTCTCGGCCGTCTGCGGGCCCACCTGGGCGGTGTCGCCGTCGATCGCCTGGCGGCCGCAGAGCACGAGATCGGCGCCGCCGATCTTGCGGACGGCGAGCGAGAGCGCGTAGCTGGTCGCCAGCGTGTCGGCGCCGGCGAACGCCTTGTCGGTGAGCAGGATCACCTCATCGGCGCCGCGGTACAGCGACTCGCGCAGGACCTGCACGGCGGCCGGGGGACCCATCGTCACCACGGTGACGCGGGCGTCGTGGCGGTCCCTGAGCTTGAGCGCCTCTTCGAGCGCGTTCAGGTCTTCTGGGTTGAACACGGCCGGCAGGGCGGCTCGGTTGATCGTGCCATCCTCTTTCATGGCCTCGCCGGTCACGTTGGCCGTGTCCGGGACCTGCTTCACGAGAACGACGATGCGCAGCTGGGGCATGTCAGGCGTCCAAGGTCGGGAAGTCGCGATTCTGATGATGCGCGTACGCGGAGTCGCGAGAGTACCAGACGGGGCCGGGTGCGGCAAAATGGGCGGCGCGCCTGGGGGCGTGGCCCGTCGGCCGGTGTCAGGCCGGTTCGACGACGTCGCCGGGCACCCAGCCGGACACGCCGGATCCGGTGCGGCAGAGATACCAGCCGCCGGCCTCGTCGAGGACATCCAGCAGATCTCCCGTCGCCACCGTGAGCTCCGTCGCGTCGTAGTCGCGGAGGGCGGTGGCGTTGTGCTCCCCGGTCATCTCGAGGTACTCGTCCGGCACCCAACCGGCGCGGCCCGCCTGGTCGGTGCCCCAGACGTAGGCCGTCCACTGCTGGTCGTGATGGCCGACGCCGAGGGTATCCCCGGTGCGGAACCGCACGGGGTTGGGGTCGCTGGTCACGTGCGCCCTGATCGCGCGCACGCGGCGCGGAAGGTCGCTCACGGCTTCTCCGGGGCGTCCTCGACGCCCGCGACGGGTATCCATCCCTCGACGCCGGTGGCGTTACGGCAGAGGAGGTAGTCGCCGGCCTGCTCCAGCACCTCGAGGATCTCGCCGGCGACGACGGTGAGGTGGGCGGAGTCGTAGTCGCGCCGCGCCACCGCATCGGTGGCGCCGGTCATCTCGAAATAGTCTTGCGGCACCCAGCCGTGATGGCCGTCCTCGGTGGCACACCACACGAAGGTCGGATGCTGCTGGTTTCGGTGTCCTACGCAGAGGCAGTCGCCGGTGCGGAAACGGATGTCCTGCAGGTGCTCTCGGGCGCGCGACGAGGTCGCACGCACTCTGTTCGTCAACGTGCGCATATGGTCATTGTAGTCCCGTCTCACCATCGTGCCACCGGGTGATGCGGTATCATGATTGGCTATGGCCGAGATGCCCCCTCCCTGCGTCCGTTTCGCCCCCTCGCCGACCGGATATCTGCACCTCGGCAGCGCCCGGACCGGCCTCTACAACTACATCTTTGCGCGGCAGAACGACGGCGCGTTCATCCTTCGCATCGAGGACACCGACCTCAGCCGCAGCACCGACGAGGCCATCGTCCAGATCATCGAGTCGATGAAGGAGATGGGTCTGCACTGGGACGAGGGACCCGGGGTGCCGGGTCCGCACGGTCCATACCGGCAGACCGAGCGCGACGGCATCTACCATGAGTACGTCACGCGGCTGCTCGAGAGCGGGCACCTCTACCCGTGCTTCTGCACCGCAGAGGAGCTCGAAGCCGAGCGTGCGGCGGCGCAGAAGGACGGTCGGGGCTGGGTCTACTCGGGCAAGTGCCGGGCGCTGGAGCCGCAAGAGGTGCAGCGTCGTCAGGAGGCCGGAGAGCCGTACACGCTGCGCGCACACGTGCCCGCCGGACGTGCCACCGTCTTCCACGACATCCTGCGCGGCGACGTCTCGTTCGAGAACGACACCATCGGTGACTTCATCGTGCAGCGGTCCGACGGCACCGTGACGTACAACCTCGCCGTGGTCGTCGACGACGTCACCATGGACATCACGCACGTGATCCGCGGCGACGACCACATCAGCAACACGCCCAAGCAGGTCGTGATCTATGAGGCTCTGGGCGTCCCCGTGCCCGAGTTCCTGCACATGCCGCTGCTGTTCGGCACCGACAGGAAGAAGCTCAGCAAGCGCCACGGCGCGACCAAGCTCGAGCAGCTCACCGCCGAAGGCCTCCTCGTCGAGGTGGTGCGCAACTACCTCTGTTTCCTCAGCGCCGAGTTCGATGAGAGCATGATCACCTGGTCGCTGGAAGACCTCGTCGCGAGCTTCGACGTCACGAAGCTCGGCACCAGTCCCAGCATCTTCGACCCCGAGAAGCTGCGCTGGATGAACGGCCGCTACGTGCGCGCCATGACCGACGAGTGGCTGGGCGGCCGGCTGGTGGAGTACTTCACCCGGGTCGGGTTCTACGGCGACCCGGAGGCTCTCGGCGAGCTGGCGGCCCAGGGGCCGCAGGCTCTCGCCGCCGCCGTGGAGGGAGCCGAGACGGCGCTCACGCCGCCCGTCGTGCCCGATGAGGAGCAGGAGGCGCTCACCCGTGAGATCGCGCCGCTCGTGCACGAGAAGATCGACGTGCTGGCCGACGCGATCCCGATGGCCGGCTGGTTCTTCCGGCCGCTCGCGTTCACGCCGGAGGCGCTCGAGCGGCTGAGGAGTACGGCGGGCGCGGCGGAGACGCTCACGGCCGCCGCCACCACCCTCGGCGCCCTCGAGGAGTGGGATGTGCCGGACGTCGAGACGCTCGTCCGAGAACTGCCGGCCTCGCTCGAGGCCAAGCCCAAGGCCGTGTTCGCCGCTCTCCGTCTCGGGATGAGCGGCCAGACCGTGACGCCCGGGCTCTTCGAGAGTCTCTGGCTGCTCGGCCGCGACCAGGCCGTCGCGCGGCTGAAGCAGGCCGCGAAGCTGCTCTAGGTCCCTCCGCCGCTCTCCGGCGGTGGCCGGCGCGGCGTCCCGTCTGCCAAGCCAGCCGCGAGGTTCACCCGAGGGACGGCCACGTGTGCCGGCGCCGCTGCCGGACGGCCCTCCGCTGCGCCCGGCCGCGCGGGCGCCCCAGTAGCTGCAGGCTCTTGCGTCGCCGCCGTCTCCGCCCGCAACGCCGCGGTCTCCTCGTGGCCCTTCGCGGCCGCCGCCTCCGCCTCCGTCGCCGCCGCGGCGTCCGCCCGGCGCTGTCTGCGCGAGCGCCGCTCGGGTACGGCGCCGGCCAGACGGTCGACGGCGGCCGGGAGGTCGCTCAGCTTGCGGATGGTCGCGTCCGGCGGCGTGGCGCCGGCGGGGAAGCGCCGCTTCGTCGGGTTGTACCAGATCGTGTGCAGGCCGGCGCGCTGGGCGCCGGCGACGTCGTTCGTGGTGCCGTCGCCGACCATCACGGCGCGCGCCGGCTGGAGCGGCAGACCCGCCCTGCCGACGCGGAGCAATGCGCTGCGAAAGAAGGCGTAGTTCGGCTTGTGGTCGCCGACGTCGGCCGACGAGATGACGTCGTCGACCACCTTGTCCAGGCCGACGCGGGCGAGCGCCATGTACACGTGGTTGGCCGGCGAGTCGGCGGCGTTGGTTGCGACGACGACGCGGTAGTGGGCGCGCAAGCGGCGCAGCGTCTCGAGCGCGCCGGGTTCGGCTTCGACGGTGTCCCAATCCTTCATCGGGCCTTCGCGCATGCCGTTGTCCACCATGAGGGTATTGCCCCAGTCGACGAAGACGACGTCGATGGCGCGATCCGCGGCGACCGTCGCGGCGCGACCGCCGGTCGGCGCCGGAGCGGTGGCGCCGTCGTCATGCGCTGTCGGTGCAGCACCGGCGGGCGAGTCGTCGGCGTGTACCGCGTCTGCCTCCTCCGGCGTCGGCCAGGGCATCAGCAGCCGGACACCGAGGGCCACACCGAGTCCGACGGCGAGGCCCGCGGCCACATCCGACGGCCAGTGCGCGCCGAGGTACACACGGGAGGCACCCATGCCGAGGGCGAACAGCGCCGCCAGCACGGCGACCGGCCAGCGCCATCGCGTCGGCCAGGCGATGACGGCCAGTGCGGCGGCGACGGCCGTGGCGGTCATCGTGTGGCCGCTCGGGAACGCGTAGAGCGAGACGTCGACCACGGGTGTCCCGCCGGGCGGTTGCCTCTGGAAGGCGATCTTGAGGATGAGGTTCAGTGTGAGAGATGCCGCGACGGTGGCCGCCAGGTAGACGGCCTGGACCATGCGGCCGCTGAGCCACAGCACGCCGACGAGCACGACGACGCCGAGGCTCGTCAGCCACCACCGGCCCAGGTAGTGGAGAGCGACGGCGATCTCGGTGAACGGCTGGCGCCGGTGGGCCTCGAACCAGAGTAAGACCCTGCCGTCGAGGCCGCCGCCGGCGCGGGCGCGCACGAGCGTCGCCACGATGGCGAACGCGAACACCGCGACCACCGCGACGATCAGGAAGACACGGCGTTGGCGGCGGTGCTCGTCCACGCCGTCAGCAGCCGGGGCAGATGAGACCGCCGAGGGCTTGGGGTAATTCGTCGAAGTGCCGGATCATGACGTCGGCCGTGGAGCTTCCGGCGTCGTGGTTGTTGGCGCCGACGAAGTGCACCGCCAGCATGCCGGCGGCTTGGGAGCCGGCGATGTCGGTACGCTGGATATCGCCGATGTGCGCGGCCTCCGAGGGACGCGCGTCGATCTCCTCCAGCGTGTGCTGGAAGGCGCGCACGTCCGGCTTGCTGATGCCGTGTTCGTTGGAGAAGTAGGTGTACTCGAAGACGGCCAGCAGCCCGTTCTGTTCCAGGATCTCCCGCAGGACGAGACCCGGCGTGTAGCCGGTGTCGCAGATGACCGCCAGCCGGTACCGCTCGGCGAGCGTCGGGACGGTGTAGGCGGCGCCGGGCGTCGGCTCGGGCGGCAGTTCGAGCACCAGCCGCTCGAAGCGCCGGATCAGCCGCTCCAGGTCCGTCTCGGGGAGTCTGGCGCCGAGGGTCACGAGGATCGCATCGACCAGCTCGGCGCACGGGGGGGTACGGTGCTCGCTGCGCCAGACGCGCTCGAAGTGGTCCCAGCTCGCCTGCAGCGACTCGGCGATCGCTCTGTCGGACGCCTCGAGCCCCGCCTCGTCGATCGCCGTGCGGAGGATCGCGCTGCGGCGCTCCTCGCGCTCGCGACCGCGCGTGTCCACGAAGAGGGTGTTCCAGAAGTCGAACGTGACTGCCTTCAGCATGGGTCTAGGGTACCAGACGCCATGCAGCCGCCGACGCCCGTGGGGCGCCGGTCCCGCGCGATCGCCGATCGACGCCTTACGACGTCCCGGGTTCGCGCGGTCGCGCCCACTTGCCGACGACGGCGTCCTCGCGGGCGCGCATCACCGGCGGCCGGGGCCGCTCCACATCCATGAGCGTGAGGTCGATGCTCCCGCACGCGGGACACATCAGTGACCGGGTGTCGTGCGGCACGCCGTCCGGTGTGCGGAAGCGGTGACGGCACTCGGCGCATTCATACTCGCTGCCAGGCATCGCGGATACTCCCTTCAGTGCTCCACGGCGTGAGTGTACCTCACGCCGGCGGCTGGAGACAGGGTCGCCGGAGCCGGGTAGACTGGCGCGCATGGCAGCCGAATCCAAGAAGGCCGTGGTGGCAGCGATCATCGGCAACCTCGCGATCGCGGTCATCAAGTTCATCGCCGGGAGCATCACCGGCAGCTCGGCGATGATCAGCGAGGGCATCCACTCCGTCGTCGACACCGGCAACGGCGGGCTGCTCTTCTTCGGCCTCAAGCAAGGGGCCAGGCCGGCCGACGACCAGCATCCCTTCGGGTACGGCATGGAGGTCTACTTCTGGAGCCTCATCGTCGCCGTGAGCATCTTCGGCATCGGCGGCGGCATGTCCATCTACGAGGGCATCACCCACATCCAGCACCCGGTCACGCTCGAGGATCCCACCATCAACTACATCGTGCTGGCGCTGGCGATGGTCTTCGAGAGCTTATCGTTCAGCGTCGCCTGGCGCGCCTTCCGCACGTCCAAGGGCCGCCGCGGCACGCTCTCGGCCATCCACCACGGCAAGGACCCGAGCCTGTTCACCGTGCTCTTCGAGGACACCGCGGCGCTGCTCGGCCTCGTGGTCGCGTTCGTGGGCGTGTTCCTGAGTCACCAGTTGCAGGAACCGGCGCTCGACGGCGCCGCGTCGATCGGTATCGGCGCGATCCTGGTGGTCGCCGCACTCTGGCTCGCCTACGAGAGCCGGAGTCTGCTGGTCGGTGAGGCGGCGGACCCGGACATGGTCGCCGCTATCCGCGAGATCGTGCTCGCCGATCCCGCGGTGGTAGGCCTCGGCGTGGTGCTCACGATGCATCTCGGCCCGGAGGACGTGCTCCTCAACATCGAGGTGCGGTTCACCGAGGGCCTGCCGGCCGAGGACATCCACGCGGCCGTACACCGCATCGAGGACCGCATCAACGAGCCGTACCCCGAGGTCACGCGGATCTTCATCGAAGTCGACGCCTTGCGCGCGGCGGAAGCGTGAAGAGGTCGCTGATCCTGCTGGGCGTGGGTTGTGCGCTCGTGGGCGCCGCGTGGCTGGTCACGCTGTTCGTGCACGGCGGCTGGGTGCTCTTCGCGTTCGTCACAGGCGGTCTCGCCGTCTTCTTCCTCATCCTCTTCCGCGGCGCGATGACCGGCGAGGACAAGGAGCGGCCGCCGGGCGTGTCCCGCGTCTCCGCCGCGCGCTGGGCCGGGCCGCTCGACCCGGACGGACTCGCCGCGCGGGAACGCGCTCTGCAGCCCGATCACGAGGCCGCCGCGGAGGCCAGGGCGGAAGAGGTCTCATCCGCCGTCGGCTACCTGCTCGTGGCCGTGCCGCTCGCCGCTGCAGCGGTCGTCTCCATCGTCCTCTACGCCTGACCTCTGAGGCGGCCGGGGCGACGAAGTCCCCCCCGGCGTGTACACTGGATGGGCCCGGTCGGCGGAGCGTCGCCGGGCTTTTGACCGTTCTCCACCCGTGACCCCGACAGAAAGACCCTCACCCGTGCACGCCGTCAGCAAGATCCGCAACCTCGCCATCATCGCCCACATCGACCACGGCAAGACGACGCTGATCGACAGCATCTTCCGCGCCGCGCACGTGTTCCGCGAGAACGCGCATGTCGACGAGCGCGTCATGGACAGCAACGACCTCGAGCGCGAGCGCGGCATCACCATCCGCTCCAAGCACTGCACCGTGGAGTGGAAGGACTACCTGATCAACATCATCGACACGCCGGGCCACGCCGACTTCAGTGGCGAGGTCGAGCGCGTGCTCAGCATGGTCGACTCTGTGCTGCTGTTGGTGGACGCCAACGAGGGCCCCATGCCGCAGACGCGGTACGTGCTCATGCGCGCCCTGAGCTTCGGGCTGCGGCCGATCGTCATCGTGAACAAGGCCGACCGGCCCAACGCCGATCCTTCAGGCGCGCTCGACAAGACCTTCGACCTCTTCGTCGAGCTCGGCGCCAACAACGAGCAGCTCGACTTCCCCGTGCTCTACGGCTCCGGCCTCGAGGGCTGGATCGTCAACGACATCGACGAGTACAAGAAGGAAGAGCATGAGCGCGAGGAGCACCTGCACGACGGTGGCGGCCTCTCGCCGGCTCTGCTGCGGGAGCTCGCCGACGCGGGCATGAACGACCTCTTCGAGACCATCATCGAGGAAGTGCCGGCGCCCGAGGTCGACCAAGACGCGCCGTTCCTGATGCAGGTGAGCACGCTCGCCTGGAGCGACTACATCGGACGCATCGGCTGTGGCCGCGTGCTCGCCGGCGGACTCAAGGTCGGCGACGAGGTGCAGCGCATCGTGACGCGCCACCTCGAGATCGGCGATCCGGACGCCGGCTGGGAGGTGACGGGCACGGAGCCCGCGCGCGTGACGCACCTGTGGGTGACTCGCGGCCTGGAGAACCGGGAAGTCGACGAGGCCTCAGCCGGCGACATCGTCTGGCTCGCCGGCCCGGATGACATCACCCTCGGCGACACCCTGGCCTCGCCGGAGCTTGAGGCGGCCGGCGCAGCCCTGCCGCCGCTCGAGATCGAAGAGCCGACGGTCAGCATGTTCTTCCTCGTCAACAACGGCCCGTTCGCCGGCCAGGACGGCAAGGCGGCGACGCTGCGCCAGATCAAGGACCGGCTTGAGCGCGAGCTGCGCGTCAACGTCGCGCTCCGCGTCGAGGACCTCGGTCGCCCCGACGGCGTCAAGGTGAGCGGTCGTGGCGAGCTGCACCTTGCGATCCTCATCGAGGAGATGCGCCGCGAGGGTATGGAGCTGTGCGTGAGCCGCCCCGAGGTCATCACTCACCGCGACAAGCGCGGGAAGCTCCTCGAGCCGATGGAACAGCTGATCATCGACGTTCCCGAGGAGTACCAGGGTGCGATCATCCAGGAGATCAGCCTGCGCAAGGGCGAGCTGGTGGCTGTGGAAGCGACCGGCACCGGCCTCGTGCGCCTCGAGTTCACCATCTCCACGCGCGGCCTGATCGGCTACCGCAACGACTTCCTCACCGAGACCCGTGGCCTCGGCGTGATGAGCTCGCGGTTCACGGGCTACGGCCCGTGGAAGGGCGAGCTCCCCGGCCGCGAGCGCGGCTCGCTGGTCAGCCAGACCGGCGGCGAGGCCGCCGGCTACTCGCTCGAGAACCTGCAGAACCGCGCCGTGCTCTTCGTCGGCAACATGACGCCGGTCTACGAAGGCATGATCGTCGGAGAGAACTCTCGCGCCGACGACATGCTCTGCAACCCCACCAAGCGCAAGCAGCTCGGCAACTACCGGTCGTCCACCAAGGACATCGACGCCGGCCTCAAGGTGCCTCGCCCGATCACCCTCGAGAGCGCGCTCGAGTGGATCGCCGACGACGAGCTCGTCGAGGTGACGCCCAAGACCGTGCGCGTACGCAAGCACATCCTGAGCACCGAGCAGCGCAAGAAGTTCGAGAAGCGCGGCGCGGACGCCTGACGGCCGGCGGGCGGCGGACGCCTGACGCTCGGCTGAGCCTCGGCCGCGAAGGGCTTCTGCGGCCGCCGGCTGCATGGCCGGCCCCGGTCTGCGGGACCTCAGGGCTCGATGATTTCGAGATCCCTGCAGATCTTGCGGGCGAGGAAATCGTTGATCTCGCGATGTCTCGGCACAGCAGTCGCCTTGCCGGCTGCCCGATTCACGTAGACCGAGTGACGCCCGCCCTCGCGGAGCAGTTCGCAGCGGTGGCTCTCGAGGTGGCGGACGAGGTCCGCGCGCTTCATGCTGAGATGCGCAGCGGCTCGCGGATCACGTCTCGATCTCCGAGTCGCTCTTCCGCGAGCAACCGGTTGGCATCGAGAACGAGCTCTACGGCCTCAACCAGGCCCTCGCGAGCCTCGTCCAGAGTGGCTCCCTGCGTGTTCGCGCCAGGGAGTTCCTCGACGTAGCCTATGTAGCCCTCAGGAACCTGTTCGAACACCGCGGTCAACTTGAGCTGCATGGTCTGACCTCCTTCGTCAGACTGTAGCACGAGGCCGCCGCGCAGTGGGGCTGCTGCCCCCTCGAGTGGGTGACGTTCGCGTGGCCTCAGGCGCTCCGCCGGTCGCGCACCACCAGGTCGACCTCGCAGCCCAGTACCTGCAGCAGCGACAGCATCTTGTCGACCGACTTGCGGTAGTTGGTCGGGTCGATGAGCCGGTAGAACTGCGCTGGTGACGTGCCGAGCCTGCGGATGATCTCGCGCCGCGAGAGCCCCGTGGCCTCCAGGCGCTTCAGCGCCTGCACCGTGAGGTTGTGGAGCAGCAGGTCGCGCATGTACCCGGGCTCTTCGTTGTAGTCGAAGACCCAGTCGAGGAGTACGCAACCGTCGGCGCCCGACGCCAGGATGTAGCTGAATCCCTCGTTTGCGAGCTCGGGGTCGATGAAGAGCTCCACGATGGGATCGTCCCGGCCCGGACGCGGGTCGGCCTTCTCGTAGGGGAAGGTGAACTGGCCCTTGGCGCACGTCACCTCGAAAGCGCGGCGGCGGTTGTTCTGAGTGACCGAGTCGATCTTCACAGTCGCCCCTCCTTGGGAGCTTCCGTATGAGCGCAACGAGCCAGGGCGTGGGCTTACCTTGCATGGGCACATCCTCATCCAGGTTCCATTTGAGGACGAGCTTGTCATCGCGAAGGACGTGCACATGCCGCGGTGGGTGGTCGCTCACCCAAGTGATGAAGACGTAGCCGCCGCGACGGATTCTCGTCACCGAAACGATACCGTGTACGGTACTACTTGGCAAGGGGCAGTTGCATGGGATCAGCGTGCCAGACCGGCTGTGGCGTGGGGAGATTGACGCTTCCTCAACTCGGCCATGGCCTCGGCGATGATGGCCTGCTGCTTCTCGATCTCGTCTAGCAGCTCCTCGGGCGTCCGCGTGTCCTCCTCGACGACCCGGTGCGGGTTCACCGCCTTGAGGTCGTCGTTGACGGTCTCGATGGCGTCGCGCGTCACCGTCCAGCTGCGCTCCGAGTCGGGCCTTGCCACTGTCCCGCCTGCGCGACAATCGCCGACCAGCTCGAAGAAGTCCCCCATGCGCGCGAGCGTGAAGGGCGGTTTCTTGCCGACCTTGAGGTCGCTGAGGTCGTAGTACCAGATGCGCTCGGCCGGCTGGCCTTTGTTGAAGAACAGCAGGTTGGTCTTCACGCCGGCGCCGGCCTGGCTGAACACGGCGGGCGGCATGCTGACGATGCACCAGGGGTCGCAGTCGTCGAGCAGCTTGCGCTTGGTCTGCACGAACGCGGTCTCGTTGGTGCGGAAGAGGACGCCCTCGTCGACGACGAGGCGGCAGCGGCCGCCGGTGACGTCGTCACCGGCCGGCGCCGCAAGCTGTCGATCACGTGCTGCAGAAAGAGGACCTGGGTCGCGCCGGTCTTGTGGGCGAACCGGGTCTGCGCGTCCTTGCCCTCCTTGCCGCCGAACGGCGGGTTCATGAGCACCACGTCGTACAGCGGCGGGGCGTCTGCGAACAGGCCGTCGTAGGCAACGGAGCCGGTCAGCGTGTTGCCGTGCCACAGGTGCGGCGCGTCGATGCCGTGGAGCACCAGGTTGGCGAGCGCGATGGGGTAGATGGCGTTGTCCTTCTCCCGACCGTAGAACGTGTGCTCCTGCAGGGTGACGAGCTGGTCGGATGAGGTGATCTTGCCGTTGCCGGCGCCGGTCATCTGCTCGTAGGACTGCGCCAGGAAGCCGCCGGTGCCACAGCCCGGGTCGTAGACCGTCTCGCCGATGCGCGGGTCGACCACACGGACCATGGCGCGGATGATCTCGCGCGGCGTGAAGAACTGACCGCCGTCGTTGCCCTTCTCGCCCATCTTGAGCAGCGGGCCCTCGTAGACCCGGGAGAGCGTGAAGACGTGGCTGGTGTCGACGGACTCGTGGTCGATCTCGTCGACCTTGTCGATCACGTCGAGGAAGTTGCGCTCGGTGTCGATGCGCGTGCGCTCCACCGAGCTCATGATCTGGCTGATGACCTTCTGCCGCGAGTCGGCCTGCGGCTGCTCGCCCAGCTCCCGCAGGTGCGGCAGCAGCTTCTGATGCACGAACTCGAAGACGGCGCCGAGCGCGCCCTCTTGGAGCTCCTTGCGCTTGGCGCCGTCCGGCGCCGCCCAGTCGCGCCAGCGATACGGCGCCGCCAGCGACGGACGGTACTCGACGCCGACCGCGCGAGCCTCTGCGGCCTCGCGCTCCTCCCGCTCGTCCAGGATGCGCAGGAAGAGGATCCAGGTGAGCTCCGGCACGTACCGCAGCGCGCCGGCACAGTTGGATCGCCGCATGATGTCGCAGATCTGCTTGACGGCGGAGTTGACCGACTGCTGTGTGGCCAGCTTCTTGCCGTTCGTGGCCATCTACATCGTCTCCAGTGGGGTCTTGAGGGCCTCGAGGACCGGCTTGGCGACGTACAGCCGGCGCCACTTGCGGTCGCCTACCTCTTCCAGCAGACCTGCCTCCACCAGCGTCAACACCGCCGTCCGCGCAGTGGGGTTCGTCACGTCCAGCAGCCTCTGGGCTTCGGCCACCGTCAGGTACGGTGACCTCATGACCTCGTCGACGAGCGCCAGCGCCTTGGGCTTGTCCTGCACGCGCCGGCGGTACTCCTCACGGATCCTCGTCAGCTCGCGTGCCTGCTCCGCGGCTCGCTCGGCCGTCTGCCGCACGCCCTCGAGGAAGTACAGCAGCCAGCCTCTCCAGTCTCCATGGGTCCGCACGCGCAGCAGCGCGTCGTAGTAGTCGGAGCGGTGGGCCTCGATGTACGCGGAGAGGTAGAGCAGCGGCTGCGTCAATCGGCCGCGCTCGCTGAGGAACAGGGTGATGAGCAGCCGCCCGACGCGGCCATTGCCGTCAAGGAACGGATGGATCGCCTCGAAGTGCTCGTGCATGAGCGCGCACTGGATGAGGTCGGGGAGGCTTCCTCGCTCGTGCAGGAAGAGCTCCCAGGCGCCCAGCGCCTCCGTCATCTCGATGACAGGCGGCGGTACGTAGGTCGCCGTCGATGGTGTCGAGCCCGGGCGACCGATCCAGTTCTGCGAGCGGCGGAACTCCCCCGGCGTCATATGGGCGCCGCGTACTCCCTCCATCAGGCGTTCGTGCAGCTCGCGAACGAAGCGAAGCGACAGCGGGAGGTCGTGCAGGCGCTCGAGCCCGTACTCAAGAGCCGTGACGTAGTTGCGCACCTCGCGCAGGTCCGAGTCTCGCTCCGGCTCCGTTCCGGCAGCCTCGTCGATCAGCAGCTCCGACAAGGTCGTGTGTGTCCCCTCGATGCGCGACGAGAGAACGGCCTCCTGACGCAGATAGGGGGCGATGAGCAGGTGAGGATTCGGGAGTTGCTCGCCCGCGATGGACAGTTCACTCAGTGCCGCATCAGCTCGCGACAGCGCCAGGACGAGGTCGCGGTCGTAGTCGATGTCCGGCGGCAGGGGGGCGGGCACGAAGGCGTCGTGGCCTTCTGGCGTCCTCACGATCCGGCCGGTCGAGCGGTCCTTGAAGAGACTCGTATCCACGGCGACTCCGTCGGGAGAACTCGTCACCTGCCTTCGAAGTGGCGAGAGCTTTGCAAATCCGTGGCACAATATTTGCAAAGTGCGTCGCGCTTTGCAAGGCCGGGAGTTGGTGACACCGACTGTCGCTGATTGGTGACACGCGGCGTCGCGCCCCGCTCGCGAGGCAGGCGACTTAGCGGCGGGCTTTCACAAACTCCACCTTCAGCGTGGCTCCTAGAGCCGTCGCCGCGCGCTCCAGGGTGGCGAGGGTCACCGACGGGTTCGCCGGGTCGAGCAGCCTCTCCAGTGCGGCCCGGCTTGTGCCCATACGGCGCGCCATCTCCGACTTGCTCAGTCTGCGCGCCTTCATCTCCTCCGCGAGCCGAAAGGCGATGACGCGCTTGGCGGCCGTCGACTCCGCCGCGCCCAGCAGGCCCTCCTCACGCAGGAAGTCGTCGAAGTCGCTGCCGACATGGCGCCGAGTCATGACCGCTCCCCGAGCAGGCGCGCGAGGCGCCGGCGAGCCGTCCGCAACTCGGCCTGAGGCGTCTTGCGCGTCTTCTTCGCGAACGCGTGCAGCAGAATCATGGTCTCGTCGTCCACCGTGAACAGCACTCGCGCGATTGCGTCGGTCATTTGCGACCTGACCTCCCACAGACCGGCGTCGAGCTTGCGGATGAGCGGCATTCCCAGAGGCCAGCCGTATTGAGCCGTCTTGACGTCCTCACCGATGATCTTCCGGTCGTTTCGATTCAATGCCTTCACCCAGTCGCGCACGGGCTCGTTGCCCGCCTGCGTGCGGTAGAAGACCACACGCAGGACCGGGGCGCGCTCCTCACCTCGAGGAGTCGGCACGATGCGAGTGTATCAAAAATGATACAGATGTGCGACGTTGGGCCATGCCGGAATGGTCGCTGCGGGGTGACGCGGCCTGCAAGGGTGACATGAGATTCGGGCGGTGACGTTAGACCTGGGTAGCGGCCCAGGTTGCGGTCACAGAAGAACGTCAGGCGGCGGGCCTCAGCCAGAGCTCGTACCGAAGGGCGTGTTGGACGTCGTCGGGACTCAGGCCGAAGTCGTTGGAGATGACATCGATGGGCTCATCAGCCTCGAACCGCGACCGGATGATCTCGGTGCGGATTCCTTGGATCTGTGGCAGCCCGAACTCAATCTCGGGGTTCTGGTTGACGACGCCTCCCTTGGGCCGCCACTCGACAGGCCAGCTGTCCTCCCAGTCGATGTGCTGGAGGTACTCGGTGAGCACCGGCTCAAGTGCACGCTGGCCGCCCTTGGTGAGAGTGGCAAGGTTGTCGGGGCCATCGCCGAGTTCCTCGGTTGCGCGGGTGAAGATGTCCTTGCCGGCGACCAGGATGTCCTCGCGCGCGAACGGATGGTCTCCGACCTCGGACCGAGCCACCTTGTGGGCGGCGCGGATGGTCTGCAGCGAGATGCCACGGGAGCGCAGGGCGGCGATGACAGCCGTCTCAATGAGATCGTCGAACGCTAGAGACGCCCCGGCAGTCGGTGCTGCGGCGCTGTGCAGAAGAGGAGGCTGCGACCAGTCGCCCTTGCGGTAGCCCTGGTACAGCCGTCGCACGAGTTGCGCCTGTGCGCGCGCTTAGCGCGCGACGTCGGTCACGGAGTAGAGCGGGATTGATGACGGTCGGGTCTTCACGGCCTCCTCACTTCACCATGGTCCGATTCTACCTTCCGGCTGGGACGCGGCTGGGGCTGGTCGGCAACGTGAACCGCAGCTGCGGGTCGACCCCAGTCGCCTCGACCATGCAGCACGATCACATCCTGCGAAGACAGGTCGACGCTCACGGTGTCCATCGGCGCGAAGTTGGCCTGGAACGAGCGCTTGAGCTGCGCTCCGTCCATCACCCGGGCGGTGCCGTTCTGGTTGGCGTGCCGGTCCACGCGTCCCTCGGTCTCGGGCCCGTTCTGCCCGAGGCGGATGCGCACCGGGCCCTCAGTTCTGCGGACGTGGCCGTCATGAGTGACACCCGCGTTGAAGAAGCCCATCTTGTAGTACGTCCTCTGGAGCGTGAGGCGGAAGGTCGGCATGGTGGTCCGTTGCTGGCGAAGACGAACTGCACGTTGAGCCGCTTGGACGCCGCATACAGCTTCGCCTGCTCGAGCCCGTGCGCCGGCGGCTTGTCCTCGGGCTTGGCCTCGATGAGCGCGACCGCGACCGGCTGCGACACCGGGTGCGGCTTGATGCGCAGCGTGTAGTCCATGCGGCCCTTGGCCTGCTTGAACGGCCGGCCGTCGATGATCTCGATGGCGCCGGCCGTCTCCTTGCGCCGGATCAGATCCTCGGTCCAGCCGCGTGCATGGATCGCAGGATCGATCAGCTTGGCGCGCGTGTCAGCCTCAGAGAGCCCCACTCGTCGCCCTCCACCGTCAACCACTACGACGGTAGTCTATTCCTCTCGTCGGCTGTATCAGTGCAGGAACAGCCGCAGCCCCGTGTGCGCCATCGTCATCCCGTACTCCGCCGCCGCGGCGCTGACGACGTCGTCGCGCGCCGAGCCGCCGGTCTGGGCCACGTACTGCACGTTGCTCTTGGCGGCGCGGTCCAGGTTGTCGGGGAACGGGATGAAGGCGTCGGAGCTCAGGCAGATGCCGTCGAACCGCTTGACCCAGTCGGCGCGTTCCTCGTGGGTGAGTGGGTGCGGGTCGGCGGTGAGCCCCTCGCGCAGCTTGCGCTTCTCGACCTCCGAGAGCTCGTCCCAGAGCAGGTAGTAGTCGACGAGGTTGGCCTTCTCCGGCTTGGGCAGGTCGTCGCGGATCGGCAGGGCCAGCGTCTTGGGGTGCTGCTGGAGGAGCCACTTGTCCGCCTTGCCGCAGGCGAGGCGCGTGCAATGCACCCGGGACTGCTGGCCTGCGCCCATGCCGATCACCTGGCCGTCGTAGGCGATGCCGACCGAGTTGGACTGCGTGTACTTGAGGGCGACGGTCGCCACGATGAGCGTTTCGAGGACGTTGGCCGGCAGGGGCGCGGCGGCCTCGGCGCCTGCATCTGCGTCCGCGCCGGCTGCACCGGCGGTCCGGAACAGCTCCGGCGTGACCCGCGTCGTGTTGCGCTTCTGGGTCATCGTGAACCCGAACACCTCTCGCGCTTCGGTGTCCGCCGGCTCGTACGCCGGGTCGATGGCCAGCACCATGTAGGCGCCGTCGCGCTTGGTCTTGAGCAGTTCCAGCGCCTCCGGCTCGAAGCCGGGCGCGATGATGAGGTCGGAGACCTCGTCGAAGAGCATTCGGGCGAGTGACATGTCGACCACGTCGCTGACCGCCGCGACGTCGCCGAACGAGCACATGCGGTCTCCGCCGCGCCGGCCGGGCTGACGTGTTTGAACGAGGCCGCCGCCGGCTTGCCGGTCGCCGCCTTCAGCTCGCGCACGAGCTGCCAGGCGCCGAGCGCGTCGAGGAAGTTGATGTACCCCGGTCTGCCGCTGAGCACTTGGAAGCCCGACTCCTCGGGGACGGTGACGCCGGCCGGTGTCTGATGCGGGTTGCAGCCGTACTTCAGAGAGATCTCCATCGGGCTTCCTTTCGAGCGCGTGCTGCCGTGGTGAGACGGCTCGTAGTCTACGTTCCCCCACCGGGCGGCGCCTGCCTCGCGGCCGGCGCGAGCAGGGCCGCTGGCATCTCTCGTTCCGATCCGCGCACGTCATGCCTGGTCGGCCGCATGGCTCGAAGCGCACAGCGCGAGTCGGTGGGCCTGCGGCCGCACCGGCGGAGAAGCCTCGCCCGCCGGGTAGACTTGGCGTCACCTGAGCAGGAGAAAGGCTGGAGGACACGTGACTGACGGAAGCAGGTTCTACATCGACGGGCAGTGGGTCGCACCGGTCCACCCCGGGGACGAGATCGCGGTCATCAACCCGGCGACGGAAGAGGAGGTGGCGCGCGTCGCGGCCGCCTCGCCCGACGACGTCGAGGCGGCCGTACAGGCCGCGCACCGCGCCTTCGAGAGCTGGTCGCAGACCAGCCGTGAGGAGCGCATCGAGGCGCTCACGGCCGTGCGCGAGGCGTACAAGAAGCGCATCCCGCAGATCGCCGAGGCGATGATGACCGAGGTCGGCATCCCGCGAGGGCTCGCCTTCGGCGGCCAGGTGCTCGCGGGCGCGGCGCATCTCAAGGTGGCCATCGACGCGCTCCGGTCCTACGAGTTCGAGCAGGACTGGGGCACCACCCGCATCCGGCGCGAGCCCGTGGGCGTGTGCGCCCTGCTCGCGCCGTGGAACTGGCCGATGAACCAGGTGACCTGCAAGGTCGCCCCGGCGCTCGCCGCCGGCTGCACCATAGTCCTCAAGCCGAGCCAGCACTCGCCGCTCAGCGCCCTGCTGTTCGCCGAGGCGGTCGACGAGGCCGGCCTCCCCGCCGGCGTGTTCAACATGCTCAACGGCGCCGGTGCGGCGCTGGGCGAGTCGTTCGCCACCCACCCGCTCGTCGACATGGTGTCCCTGACCGGCTCGACCGCCGTCGGCGGCGCGGTCGGCGCCGCCGCCGCCCCGGATATCAAGCGTGTCTCGCTCGAGCTCGGTGGCAAGTCGGCGAACCTCGTGTTCGGCGACGTCGGCGTGGACAAGGTCGTGCGTTCCGGCGTGCTCGGCGTGATGCACAACTCCGGCCAGTCGTGTAACGCGCCGACACGGATGCTGGTGGCGCAGGAGATCTACGACGAGGCCGTGGAGGTCGCGGCACATGCAGCGGACAACATCGCGGTCGGCGACCCGACGGACGAGGCGACGTTCATGGGTCCGGTGGCCGGGCGAAAACAGTATGACACCGTGCGTGGCTACATCCGGACCGGCCTCGATGAGGGCGCCCGGCTGGTCGCTGGGGGGCTCGACCGGCCGGATGGGCTAGATAAGGGCTTCTTCGTCCGGCCGACCGTGTTCGCCGACGTCACCCGGGACATGCGCGTCTTCCAGGAGGAGATCTTCGGCCCCGTGCTCGTCATGACCCGGTTCAAGGACGAGGCCGAGGCGATCGAGCTGGCCAACGCGACCGAGTACGGCCTCTCCGGCTACCTGTGGTCGGCGGACACCGAGCGCGCCCATCGTGTGGCGAGTCGCATGCGCACCGGCATGGTGCACCTGAACGGCGCGCCGACCGACGCCTACGCACCGTTCGGCGGCTACCGCAAGAGCGGCAACGGCCGCGAGTGGGGCGTGTTCGGCCTGGAGGACTATCTCGAGGTCAAGGCCGTGATGGGGTGGACGTCGCGGGCGTGAGGTCCTGATCGCGGGGCCGCGTGCCGACGCTGGTCTCGCGGCCGTCTGTGACCTCAGGCGGTCCGTCTCACGCCTGCGGTCCGGCGTCACACCTCGTCGAAGACCATGATGCTGCCGCTGTAGCAGCAGACCCAGACGCTCCTGGTCGGGAGGTCGTAGGTGATCCCGATGGGGAGCTGGCCCGTCTCCACGACCTGGATCACTTCGAGATCGCGGGTGCGCACCTTGCTCATCGTGCTCGAGTCGTAGTTGACCACGTACAACGACTTGCCGTCGGGCGCGATCGCCATGCTGCGGGGCTGGGAGCCCGTGGCGACCTTGTCGACGACCTCGCCCGACTCGGGGTCTATCTTGGCGACGGTGCCCTCGCTGCTCAGCGTCGCATACAGGTACTTGCCGTTGCCGGCCATGCACAGGTGTCGGGGGCCGACTCCCACTCCCTTGATCCACGAGACCGTGAAGCTCTGCAGATCGACCCGGGCGATGTCGGAGCTGCCCATCATCGCCACGTAGGCGTATCTGGAGTCCGGGTCGACGGCGATGCCGCGCGGGTACGGGCCCAGGTAGATGTTCTCGATCTGCCTGCTGGTGTGGACGTCGACCACGCTCATCGTGTACGAGCACCAGTTGGTGACGAGGAGGTACGTCTGGTCGGGCGTGACGGCGAGGTACTTGGGGACGGCGCCGACCCGGATGACCTTGTCGATGACGAGCGAGTCGAGCGGCACGCGGTACACGTAGCTGTCCGAGGTACCGTCGCCGGGCGAGCAGGCATCGTGACCCTCGGTGAACCCGTCGCCGTACATCGAGTACTGCGAGACGTACATGAAGCGCCCGTCGGGCGTCACCGCGGCCTCGACGGGCGCCCCCCGGATCGTGTCACCGTGTCCCTTGATGCGGAAGCGGGCCGCGTCGATCTCGTCCTGGATGGTCTCGACCAGCTCCAGGGTCCTGGAGTCGTACACGGTCATCGTGTGCTTGTACATCATGTTCTGGGCGAAGACGAAGCCGGTGCCGGTGGAGACCACGGACTTCGGCGCGATCTCGGTGCTGGTGATGACGTCGCGCAGCTCGAGGTCGAGCATGTTCGAGGCCGGGCCGGTCCAGGCGGTCGGGACCGGCGAGGGTCGGCCGGAGGCCGCGGGCGGCGAAGTCGCTCCCGCGGTCGATGCTCCCGAGCCGCCACACCCGCCACACCCGCCGACGGCCGTCCAGATCACGAGGACGAGGACGCCGACGATGATGAGGCCGGCGAGGGCGGCGAGCCGCCGGCGGCGGTAGATGCGCGCCTTGCCGGTGCGCCGGCCGCTGCCGCCCGGCCGGGAGGTTCGACTGGGCCTGCTCATGCTGCGAGGAGTGTAGCATTGGCGCCGAGCGTCTCGCGTGGGGGCGCCGCCCGGCCGGGCAGGCCCGCCGGGTCGCGCTGCCGGAGAGATCAGGCCAGCGCGGCGCGCAGGCGGCGCAGCCCCTCCTGCAGTGTCTCCCGGCGGCAGCCGAAGTTGAGGCGCAGGCAGGCCGGGTCGCCGAAGGCGGCCCCGGCCGAGAGGGCCACCCCGGCGGAGCGGCACGCCGCCGCCGGGTCCTCGAGTCCGAGCCGGTGCACGTCGAGCCAGGCGAGGTACGTCGCCTCGACGTGCGTCGTCGTCACTCCCGGCAGTTCCGCCGCGACGAACGCTTCGACGAGGTCGCGGTTGTCTCGCAGATACTCGAGCAGCCCCGCGTGCCACGCGCCGCCGTCGCGGTACGCAGCCTCGGCGGCGGCGATCGCGAAGCAGCCGGGGAAGGGCAGGATGCCCTCGCCCGGCTGCCGGAAGCGTTGCCGCAACTCCTCGTCCTCGACGATCGCGAAGGCGAAGTTGAGCCCGGGCAGGTTGAAGGTCTTGCTCGGTGACATGAGGGTCACGACGCGGTCCGCGTCGCCGGGGCAGGCGAGCGCGGCCGGTACGTGCGCGAGGTCGTCCAGGATCAGGTCACAGTGGATCTCATCGCTGACGAGCACGAGGTCGTGATGGCGGCAGAAGCCCATCAGCGCCGTGATCTCGTCGCGGCGCCAGACCCGCCCCAACGGGTTGTGCGGGTGGCAGAAGAGCAGCGCCCGGGTGTCCGGCGTGACCGCCTCCTCCAGCGCCTCCAGCGGCAGCTCCCAGCGCCCGGAGCGGAGGTCGGCCGGCACCGTGACGAGACGCCGCCCTCGTTCTCCGGGCGCCTCGAGGAACGGCGGGTAGACGGGAGTGATCGCCAGCACCGCCTCGCCGGGCGCGGCGAAGGCGTCGCAGGCGAGGTTCAGGCCCGGTACCACGCTGGGCAGCCAGACGATCCAGTCCCGCTCGATGCGCCAGCCGTACCGACGTTCGAGATGAACGATGATCGCTTCGACGAGCGAGTCCGGGACCAGCGAGTAGCCGAACACTCCGTGTTCGGCCCGGGCCCGAAGCGCCTCGACCACCGGCGGCGGCGAGGCGAAGTCCATGTCCGCGACCCAGAGCGGCAGCACGTCGCCCGGGTACAGGTCCCACTTGAAGCTCGCCGTAGCTCGGCGCTCGATCCGCCGGTCGAAGTCCACGTGTGCCCCCCCGTTCGCGGCGCCCGCTTCCGGTCGCGCGCGGTTCGATTCGTGTGCGCAGCCCACCGTATCAGACGAGGTCCTGGGGTTGCTCTTTGCCAGAAAAGGTACAGACTCAGAGCACGTCCCCGTCATTCCTCGTCCGTAAAGGCTCGCCCTCGATGAAGATCCGTCTGATCGAACCGAACGCCCCCAGCATGCACCTGTGGTCCAAATCGTACTTCGTGCGTCTCGGCCTGCCGATGATCGGCGCCGCCCTGAAGGCACAGGGTCACGACGTGCGCATCTTCAACCCGCAACTCGCGCCGGTCGACTGGGCCGACGTGTACGGCGCCGAGTTCGTCGGCCTCTCGAGTACCACTTCCACGACGCCGGAGACGTATCGCATCGCCGACGACCTCCGCGCCCGCGGTATCCCGGTCATCATCGGCGGTTCCCACGTCACCTTCATGGCCGACGAGGCGCTCCAGCACGCGGACTACGTCGCACGCGGCGAGGGCGGCGAGACGATCATGGTCGAGCTCGCCGAGGCGCTCGCCGGTGAGCGCGAGCTCGACTCGATCAGGGGCATCTCTTACGTCAAGGACGGCGAAGCCGTCCATAACGAACTGCACGAGCGCTGCGCAGATCTGGACACGCTCCCCTTCCCCGACATCACGCTCGTCGACGGGCACGAACGGATCACCCAGACGCCGATCATGACCAGCTGGGGCTGTCCCTTCGCCTGCAACTTCTGCTCCGTCACGGCGATGTTCGGGCGCAAGTACCGCTTTCGCTCCGCCGAGAACGTCGTCGCCGAGATCAAGGAGAAGAAGCCGAAGAAGATCTTCTTCTACGACGACAACTTCGCCGCCGACAAGCGCCGGCTCAAGCGGCTGCTGCAGCTGATGATCGACGAGGGCATCACGGTGCCGTGGGGCGCCCAGGTGCGCACCGACGTGGTCAAGGACAAGGAGTTGCTCGAACTCATGCGGGCCTCGGGGGCCGACTTCGTCGCCCTCGGCCTGGAATCCGTGAACCAGGCCACGCTCGACCACTTCGAGAAGTCGCAGACGGTCGCGGAGATCGAGGAGTCCATCCGGATCCTCCATGATTACGGCATCCGCAGCCACGGCATGTTCGTGCTCGGCGCCGACCATGACTCGCCGGACTCGGTGCGCGACACCGTCGACTTCGCGCTGCGCAACAAGATCGACACGGTGATGCTCAACATCCTCACGCCGCTGCCCGGCACGCAGCAGTACGCCGACCTTGACGCCCAGGGGCGCATCATCGAGCGCGACTGGTCGTTCTACGACGCCCAGCACGTCGTGTTCCGCCCGCGGCACATGACGCCGCTCCATCTGCTGCAGGAGACGCTGCGCGCCAACCGCCGCTTCTACAGCACGCTGCGTCCGGTGGTGAAGTTCAACCGCTGGCTGTGGCGCCGCGACCCCGCGGCCTGGGACCGGATGCTCGAGTACGGCTGGCTCTGGTGGTACTCACGCATGTGGTGGCGCGACCCGGCCAACCGGGCGCAGCGTCGCCGGCTGCGTGATCTGAGCCGGTCGCAGCAGCCGGCCGCCCGCGTGGGCCGCACCCAGAAGGCGCCGCAGGCGTAGCCGCACGCGGCGCCGGCGCTTGAATCCGGCACTTCCGCTCGCCGTGCGTGCCCCCGGCTCCTCCGGGGAAGAGTCGAGGTGCACGGCGCGCCGACGAAGCGGCGCGCGCCACCCCGACGAGGCAGGATCACCATGCCCACCGCCACCTTCGCCGCCGGTTGCTTCTGGGGCGTCGAGCAGCGTTTCGCCGCGCTCGACGGCGTCACCAGTACCGAGGTCGGCTACACCGGCGGCAGCACGCCGCAGCCCACCTACGAACAGGTGTGCTCGCACACCACCGGCCACGCCGAGGCCGTGCGTCTCGAGTACGACCCCGAACGGATCACGTACGCGCAGCTCCTGACCGCCTTCTTCGGCATGCACGACCCGACGCAGCTGGACCGTCAGGGGCCCGACGTCGGGGATCAGTACCGCTCGGCGGTCTTCTTTCACACGCCCGAGCAGGAGGAAGCCGCACGGACGGAGGTCCGACGCTTGAGCGAGAGCGGGGCCTTCAAGCGGCCCATCGTCACGCAGATCGTCGCGGCGCCGGAGTGGTGGCGTGCCGAGGACTACCACCAGAAGTACTTCGAGACGCACCGTGGCCACGGCTGCCTGTTCTGAAGCGGCCGCGGGCCGCCGCATCCGGCGGCCCTCGCCCCGGCGGCGTGACTATCCCGCCAGGTGCTCGATGAGGATCTTGACGCCGATGCCGATGAGGATGAGGCCGCCGATCACCTCCATGCGGCGGCCCAGCAGGGCTCCGAAGCGCCTGCCGAGTTGCAGCCCCACGATCGTGAACACGGCGGCCACGATCCCGATGACCACTGCCGGGTACCAGATGTCGACGTTCAGCATGGCCAGCGAGAGACCGACGGCGAGCGCGTCGATGCTGGTGGCCACAGACAGGAGGATGAGCGACCAGCCCTTCGTGGGGTCGCTCCGTCCGCTCTCGCCGTCCTCGTTCCTGAGCGCCTCGTAGATCATCTTGCCGCCGATGGCGGCGAGCAGACCGAAGGCGATCCAGTGATCGACCGGGGCGATGTACTCGGCCACCGTGAGGCCGGCGAGCCAGCCGATGATCGGCATGAGGGCCTGAAAGAGGCCGAAGTGCCAGGCGAGCCGGAAAGTCTGTCGCGGCGTGACCACCTTGAGCGTCAGTCCGGCGCCGATGGCGACGGCGAAGGCGTCCATGGCGAGCCCGATCGCGATCCCGATGAGGGTGAGGGTAGACATGGCGCCGTGCACTCTACCAGCAGATCATGGCGCCGGGAGCGCCGGCGGCACGTCGTCGGCCTTCAGTGCGACGGGGCGGGCGACGCCGTCGCGGACGCGGAGGGCGTCGGCGAGGGCGAGTCGGTCGGCGTGGGCGTGGGCGTGGGCGTCGGCGTGGGCGTCGGCGCGGGCGTGATCATGTGGTACTTCTTGAGCAGCGTGATCGTCTTGTCGGAGAGGATGCTCTGGAACTTCTCCCGACCCGGCTCGACCAGGTGGAAGATGTCGAAGAAGTCGCGGTCCACGAGGCGGGCGCCGGCGACGAAATGAAACCAGGGGACGTTCCAGGCGCGGGCGAGGCGTGAGCACCCGTCGTGGTAGCGGGAGACGGGAGCGCTGAACGTGGATCCGATGACCGGCAGGTCGCGCGGCAGGTCGAGGAGGGCGACGCGCAGCCCGCGGCGCTTGCAGGTCCGGATGATCTTCCGGAGCATGGCGAGCTCGCCGCTGTAGTTCGCCTGGAACTCGGGGTAGCGGCGCTGCATCCAGAAGGACACGTAGTAGCGCTTCTCCGAGGGGCTCTGGATGCGGTTTCTCGTGTACACGTGCTGCGGGTAGTAGCGGAGCGGACGCGCGCGCGGCAAGCGGACGGTGGTGGATCGCGGAGCGACGCAGAAGCGGCCCAGGTTCACGCCGATGTAGACGATGGTCGGGATGCGCGGAAGGAGCTTCACGAACTCGAGGTCCTGGGCGAAGGTGCGGTGTTTCGAGCCGAGGTTGTAGGTGAGGACGTCGAAGCCGCTGCGCCGTTTGATCTGGCGGGTCCAGTGCGCGTCCAGCACCGTGCATTCGCGGGCCGATGACCCGCCGAGGAGCACGACGACGGGCACCTCGGGATGCTTGGCGCGGAGGTTGGCGACCACCTGGACGCTGTGCTGCCAGTCCATGCCGTGATCGGCGCCGCGAGTCTCCTCGCCCGGCGGAGGGACGAGCAGGGCTCCCGGAGCCGCGGGCGAGGACGCCGGCGTCGGAGAGACCTCGGCCTGCGCCGGCGCGGCGGCGAGCGCGAGCGCGGCAAGTCCGGCGGCGGCCAGTGCGATCAGCCCCAGACGTGTCGCCGCCGCGGCCGCACGGCGGCGGAGCGGCCTAGGAGCCGCCGCCGTCATACCCGTATTCCTCGAGCAGCGCCGCGGTCCTGGCGCTGAGCAGGCCCTGCCAGACCCGGCGGCCCGGCTCCACGAGATGCCAGAGGTCGTAGAAGCTGGAGTCCGGCAGCTTCGCCTGGGCGACGAAGCTGACGAAGGGGATGTCGTACTTGTTCGCCAGCGTCCGGCAGGTCGTGCGGGTGCGCGCGAGCGGCGCATCGAGCCGGTGACCGATGATGGCCGTGTTGCGCGGCAACTCGAGGAGCACCGGCTTCATGCCGCGCTCCTGACACGCCTCGATGAGCGCCGCCAGCACGCCGGCGCTGCCGGCGTAGTTGCGCTTGAAGACCGGGTAGCGCTTGGTGAGCCAGGCCTGCATCAGCGCCTTCTTCTTCGTCGCCGTGAGGATCCTGCCCTGCGTGTACGTGTGCTGCCGGTATGCCGGGAGCGGCGTGCGCGGGGCCGGGAGAGAGACCGTGGCGGTCTTCTGCGGGGACGTGAAGCTGCCGAGGTTGACGCCGATGAAGACGATGGTCGGGACCTTGGGCATCTGCTTCACCAGGGCGACGCTCTGGGCGAGGGTGCGGTTGCGCGAGCCGAGGTTGTAAGCCGCTGTGGCAGGACCGCCCTTCTTTCGGATCTGGTCGCGCCAGCTGCTGTCGCTGATCGTGGACTCGCGCGCGGCAGAGCCTCCGAAGAGGACGACCACGGGCTTGTCCGGCGGGGCGTCCTTGAGGTTCGCGACCACCTGGAGGGTGTGCGACCAGTCGGCGCTGGCGCCCGCTCTGGCGCCGGTCCCGCCCCCGGCGGATGCGCTCACCGGGGACGCCGCCGGGCCGGCCGAGCTGGCAGCGGCATCCGCCGTGGTCTGCGCTGCGCAGGCCGTCAGCAGCACTGTCATTGCCAGTACGACCACCAGCACGAAGGCGGGGCCCGGGCCCACCGGCGACCGCTGCGACGCGGCACCTGGCCGGTCGGCGGTGTGATGGTGACGGTTCGTGCCCACGCGCTACCTCCAGAGGCTGGACACTGACTGTAGCACCCGGAGGGTAGCGTCGCGACACGGCGTCCCCGGGGCGGGTGGGCGTGGCTTGCGGGACGCGTAACCGTACGTGACGACACCCGGAGCGCCCGTGCTGGAGGCTGCGCCGGGCGCGCGGCGGATGTACAGTTGCCGGGAATCCCAGCCCTGTGCCGCCAGGAGGTCCCGGCAGTGAACCAGCACCCCGCCGTTCGCCACACTTCGTCGCAGTTCGACGGCGCCGGCGGCGCGCTCCTGCACATCCAGGTGTGGCACCCCGCCGGCGACCCGGTCGCTGCGCTCGCCGTGGTCCACGGGTACGGGGATCACGGCGGTCGCTACGTCTGGCTCGGGGAGGCCATGGCGGCTCGCGGGTACGCCGTGTACGTGTACGACCTGCGCGGGCACGGACAGTCGTCCGGCGAGCGCGGTCAGGTCCGCCGCTTCAGCGACTACTACGACGACACGGCGATCTACCTCGACGAGGTGCGGCGGTCGCAGCCGGGCCGCCCCCTCTGTCTGCTCGGGCACAGCCTCGGCGGGCTCATCGCCGCCGGCTTCGCGGCCGAGCATCCGCGAGGTCTCGACGGCCTGGTCCTGTCGTCGCCGTTCTTCCGTCTGGCGATGGAGGTTCCGCCGACCAAGGTCGTCGGAGCCAGGGTGCTCGCGGTCGTGAAGCCGGGGTGGAACATCGGCAACACGGTCCAGGCCGCCGACCTCTCCCATGAGCCGGATGTGGTGGATGCGTATGTCACCGACCCCCTGGTGCATCACGTGGCCCCGGCGCGCTGGGCCGTCGAGATGCTGTCCGCGCAGGCCGCGGCGCCGACGACCGCGGAGCGTCTCGAGCTGCCGCTGCTCCTGCTCTACGGCTCCGAGGATGCGGTGGCCGATCCGGCGATCGCGCGCGCGTTCTTCGCCGCGGCCGGCTCTCCGGACAAGACGCTGCGCGGCTACGAGGGCTTCTACCACGAGCTCTTCAACGAGACGGAGCGCGCACGGGTGTTCGAGGACCTCGCCGCCTGGCTCGCGGCGCGGCTTCCCGGCGGCGCGAGCCCGGGGTGACCTCGCGCCTCCGGCGGGTGGTCCCGGAGTGACGGCGTGAGCGACGGATCGGCGGCCAGACCGGCGGTGAGCGCCGAGGCCCTCTCCGATCTGGACGAGTGGTCCCGCGCCGCGCTCCTCTCCATGTATGCACGCCGGCCGCAGCGCGGCGCCGACGGGCTCCTGTACCCGATCGACAGGTATACGAGGATCTCGGCCTCCGAGGGCATGGCCCTGTATCGCTGGTGCGTCGACGGACGCGCCGGCTCGACGCTCGAGATCGGGCTCGGGTACGGGTTCAGCGCCGCGTTCCTGCTGGCGGCGCTCGAGCGGAACGGGGGCGGCCGTCACGTGGCCGTCGACCCCTACCAGGCGACCGACTGGCACGGTATCGGAGTCACGACGGCGCAGGCGCTTGCGGGCGGGGCGGCGTCTCTGACCCCGGATTCGTTCGTCTGGATGGACACGCGCTCTGAGACCGCGCTGGTCCGGCTGGAGCAGGCGGGGGCGGCCTTCGACCTCGTCTTCGTCGACGGGTACCATCGGTTCGACGACGTCCTGGTGGATTTCACTCTGGCCGCGCGGATGGTGCCGGTCGGCGGCATGATCGTCCTGCACGACCTGCATCTGGCGAGCGTCCGGGCGGTCGCGTCGTGGATCAGGCACGACCGCCCCGACTTCGTCAGGGTTCCCACCCGGTGCAGGAACCTGTTCGCCGTACGCCGTGTGAGCGAGGACGAGCGGGACTGGAGGCACTTCGTGGCCTTCCCGGTGCGGTAGCCGCGTCAGGCGCCTTCGTCGTCCCGCAGCCAGTCCACGACCCCGGCTTTGGCCAGCCACAGCAGCGTCATGCGCACGAACGGGCGGCGCTCGGGTGGGACCGTCGCAGTGAGCTCGGCGACCGTGAGCGCTCCGACGTCCGTGAGCGCGGCGAGGACCTGCTCGGTCTCGGCGGGGGTCGCCCGCACCGTTGCGAACAGGCCGTCCAGCTCGACCGCGGGGTCTGGTCGCCGGGCGCCCTCGACGAGGCGCACCACGAGGTCGTCGGCGAGCACAGCGCTCGGCAGTCCCCGGAAGTCCCTGAAGGGGTCGTTGCGCAGCGGCGGCATGCGATGTCCGGCCGCGGGCGCGCCGCGCGCCGCCCCTCCCCGACCGGGCGCCGCGCCTCCGGCAGCGCGGGCGCGGCGGCCGGCCAGCTCCGCGAACAGATCCACATACCGGCGCGTCACTACCGGCCACGAGAACAGTTCGCGCGCCCGTGCGCGTCCGGCGCCGCCCATCTCGGCGCGCAGATCCGGCGAAACGATCAGCCTGGCGAGCGCCGCCGCGGCGCGACCGACGTGCACCGCCGTGTGCTGTGCCGTCGACCCCGCCCACCGTGGGTAGTCTGCCACGCCGGCCGCCTCCAGCAGCGCGAGGCTCTCCCCGACGGGCCCGGCCGGTGCGCCGAGCGTCGGCACGAGGAAGCCGTCGATACCGTCGCGCACGATGGAGCGGTAGCCGTCCCAGTCGCTGACGACCAGCGGGAGGCCGGCGGCCATCGCTTCTGTGAGCGCCTGGCCGAACGTCTCGATGATGGTGTCGGACAACAGCAGGAAGACGTCTGCCGCGGCCCAGCAACCGGCGATCACGGCCGGGTCGTTGCCGTCAAGCAGCACCACGTCGACGCTCGGTGCGTAGCGCCGCGCTGCCGCCTCGTACCGCGCACGGTCCGCCTCGCCGGACGGGAACCAGCCGGTCATGAACAGGTGCGTCCTGAGGCTGGCGCTCTCCCGCGCTGCCTCGACGGCCTTGAACATCGCCTGGGGGAAGGCCTTGTCGTAGAAGGAGAGCCGCGCGAGGGAGAGCACCACCACGTCCTCCTCGGCGACACAGTGCGCCTCTCGCAGCGCCTTGCGAGCACCGGGGTCGGCCGCCTGCGTCGCGATCGCGTCCGCATCGACGCCGAAGGGGATCACCGGCAGTCGCGGCCGCGGAAGGCGCACGGCAGGTGCAGCCGGCGCCGCGGCGCCCAGACGTTCGCCCAGATACTCCTCCCACGTGTCGAGCGTGCGTGCGACCGTGTCCCGGAGCGTCGGGGACGAGCAGATCAGCGCGTCCCACTCGTGCAGCGGCGCGAGCAGGGAGTGCAGCATGACCTCACGGTGCGCCGGCGACGAGAAGGCGAACACGGTGCCGGCGATGCTGTACGCCGCATCGCCGGCGCCGTGGCGCCGCACCCACGCGGGCTCCGTGAGGTACGGCTGCCCGGACAACAGCATGCCGGAGCGGACCGGCGGCGACGTGGAGACCGGTGAGCCGCTACTGATCACCGGCGCGGCTGCCTCGGCCCGGTCTGCCGGTCTCGCCCTTCCGGAGGCTGGGAGCAGCAGTTCGTCTCTCAGCTGCTCCGGCGCTGGGGGCTTGCGGCACTGGAAGTGCAGGCGGCGGTAGCCGCCGTAGCGCGCCAGCGCCCGGTACACCCCCGCATTGGCGATCAGGCGCCCGTAGGCGTTCTGCGGAGGCGCGACCCGCCCATCCGGCAGATAGATCGTGAGTTCGTCAGGGTGTCTCACGGCGCCGGTCCCTCCCTGGAGAACGTGGTCCGGGCTGAGCATAGCAGGCACTCCCCGGGGCACTTCCGGTACCATTCCAGCCGATGCGACAAGGGCGTCCGGCATGCGACGCCGGCGATCGAGCAGGTGACCCGATGAGCAGCACTGTGCCGCAACCCATACGTCCAGTCGTGCTCACCACGCCGGAGCGTGGGGCCGAGCTCGTCCCGCGGATCCTCGCCGCGTTCTCGGGCCACGAGAGGTTCGCCGAGCCGCTCGTGTACCGCGACGAGCTCGGCGAGGGGGCCGCCGTGGCCACGCGCGACGCGATCGCGACGGCGGCTGCCGCGTCGCCGGGAGCGCACGTCCTTCTGGTCGAGGACGACGTGCTCGTGGACGCTTCCGCGCCCGGCGTGATCGGCGCGACCCGGTTCCCGCCGGGAGTCGCCGTGGTGTCGTTCTGCGACATGCGCGAGGTGCGCGAGTTCGCCCCCAGTGGCTTGTACGTCTGCAGCCCGCTGGCGAGCGACGGACGCGGCTGGTGGGGCAACCAGGCGCTACTGCTCCACCGCGACGCCGTGGCGATGTGCGGCAGGGAGGACTGGTTCGGACCGGACGTCGAGGCGTCGCTCGGCGTGCGCGTGCACGAGGCCACCTACGGCGACGGCGGCAGGAACTGCAGCGACATCCGTCTGGCGATGCTGATCCATCTGCACGGCGACGACCGGCGCGACTACGCGGTCCACGTGCCGAGCCTGTTCAAGCACGTGGGCCACGACTCAGCGTGCTTCCCGGGGCGCGGGATGGGTGAGCGTGAGACGCGCAACTGGATCGGTGATCGCAGGCGTTTCGGGGTCGACGCGGTGCTGGCGGAGGAACTCGGGGAGGCCGGGTCTTCGCAGCCGGCTCCGCCGGATGGGACTCAAGAGCCGGCGGTCTGAGGCGGACCGCCGCTCAGGCGCCTGCCGGAGCGACGACGAGGGCGGGCCACGGGACCTCGTCCTCGTGCGCGTGGCAGATCCCGTTCACCGCCACGTTCTTGAGGCTGCAGTCCGTGATTCGGCGCTCCTGCACGATCGTGAGCACCTG
>Ga0172375_10001466_pt1 | contig 38028 bp, 30 predicted proteins | sample LakKiv1m_FD_114537 | JGI IMG/M metagenome (GOLD analysis project Ga0172375, IMG submission 114537) | Freshwater microbial communities from Kabuno Bay, South-Kivu, Congo - kab_092012_11.1m | ecosystem: Environmental > Aquatic > Freshwater > Lake | place: Democratic Republic of the Congo... | reverse complement strand
TTTAATGTTAAATTAAAACAATCATGGAACAAAAAAACAATATTAAAAAATCAGTACCCGGCCTTCTGGCTGCACTTTTGATTAGCACAGCAGTATTTGCAGGAGATCCGGGCACATTAAAAAACACCGCTATGGAGAAATTCGATATTCACGTATTTCCGGCTTTGCCGTACGCCTATGACGCCCTTGAACCGTATATTGATGCACGTACGATGGAGATACATTATGACAAGCATCACAGGGCTTATTTTAACAATTTTGTTGCAGCCATTAAAGGAACGAAGTATGACCAGAGTACTATTGACGAAATTTTTGCGAAAGTATCAGAAGCAGGCGATGTTGTAAGGAACAACGGAGGTGGTTTTTATAATCACGTATTTTTCTGGAACAGTCTGGCATCCAAATCATCTGGTCCCTCAGCCGAACTGTCGGCAGCCCTGACCAAGGAATTCGGGTCATTTGAAAAATTCAAGGAGCTCTTCAGCAATGCAGCTAAAAGCCGTTTTGGAAGCGGATGGGCATGGCTTTATCTTACTTCCGATAAAAAACTTGCTGTAGGCAGCACCCCGAATCAGGACAATCCGTTGATGGATGTATCACCTGTTAAAGGCACACCACTGTTGGCACTTGATGTTTGGGAACATGCATATTACCTTAAATATCAGAACAGACGTCCTGAATATGTTGAGGCTTTCTGGAACGTCGTAAACTGGGAAGAGGTAAACCGTAGATACAAAGAATCTGTAAAATAATTTGGCTGTGATTTTTGATTGTTTTTGCAGCGGGGGATGAAAATCCCCCTTTTTTATGTGTACAGGAACCTTTTTATCTTCAGGGTTGCAGTTTTCTGAAAAGGAGAAGGTTGTGAAATAACCTTGTTGATCTGACAGTATTTGCTGACCTTTGAATTTACATAATCCTGCAATTCTGAAAGAAGTTCTCTTTTCTTTTCCTCTATAAAGTTAGCCATTTCCTGCTTTTGTTTTACAACATCCTGTTTAAGGTTCTGGTATTTTTTCTCAAGCTCTTCCATGTTCAGATGAACAAGGGCAACAAGTTTGCCTTTCTGCTGGATGACAAGAGATTCGGTTACATATCTGAAATTGTTGATTACCGACTCAATTTCTTCAGGATAAATGTTCTCTCCGCTCGCCCCAAGGATCATGTTCTTAAGCCTGCCCTTTATGAAGAGATAATTGTTTCTGTCAAGTACACCCAGATCACCCGTCCTGAACCAGCCGTCAGGTGTCATGACCTCTGCTGTCATTTCAGGATCCTTATAATAGCCCTTCATGACATTTGGTCCCCGGGCCCATATCTCACCTTCACCGGTTTTTTGGTCAGGGTTATTGATAATCAGCTCAATACCTTCGATAGCAGGGCCGGTTGATTCGAAAACCGAATTCCGCGGATTTGCTCCGGCGAGAAGAGGAGCTGTTTCAGTAAGTCCATATCCTATGGCATAGGGGAAATCTGCCTCTATAAGGAACTTTTCAACGGCCCGGTTGAGCTTTGCTCCGCCGATTCCGTAAAACTTAAGTTGTCCCCCGAAAGTCTTCTTCAGCTTTTTGCCTGCAACAGCATTCAGTTTCTTCCTGATGAATGGTAACCTGTAAAGGACCAGTAATAAAAAATTACCCTGAAATGATGGTAGTATTTTGTTGTAATAGATCTTTTCCATTATCAGTGGAACGGTAAGCATCATTGTTGGCCTCACGATTTCCAATGCCGGAAGGAGCACTGCCGGTGTGGCAGCTTTTCTCAGGTAATAAACACATGCCCCCGACAACATCGGGAGGATAAGGCCCAGGGTGTTTTCATAAGTATGTGACAACGGAAGCACGGAAAGAAATCTGTCCTTTTCATCTATTGGCTGGATCGCCCATCCTTTCAATGCATTGAAAGAAATGTTCTTATGTGTAAGCATAACTCCCTTTGAACGCCCTGTGGTACCGGATGTGTAAATGATGGATGCCAGGTCATCTTCCTTCACATCATAAACCTTCTGAGGTAAAGCATCAGGAAGATATATCGGAGTATTCTCAAGCGAAGTAATAACAGAATAATCCTCGATCATTATGATGGCTTTGAGATCGTCACTTCTGAAATCACCTATCTTAGGCCTCAGCAGTGATGATACAAAGACAGCTTTTGATCCCGAATGAGTCAGTACGTTCTCAATTTCAGCCGACGAAAAATCAGGCAGTATAGGTACAGCAACAGCCCCCATGAATGTGATGGAGAAATATGCAGAACTCCAGTTTGGCATATTATTGCTGAGAATTGCTACCCTGTCGCCGGAATTAATCCCAAGCTTTTCCAGCAATGCAATCAGTGATCTTATCTCCCTGTACGACTCGTTATAGGTTCTTGGTGTTTCCCCTACAAATGAATATGCATTGCAATCCCCAAAGCTGTACAACGTCTTTGCAAACAATGCCGGAAATGTAAGGACTGAATTTTTATCTTCCATCAGTGCAGGGTATTATTTTCTATTAGAGGTTGCAAAGATGCGCATAATTTTTTCCATATGTTGTTAATAACATGTTAAATATTCTTTTATTGCATGAATTACCTTGCCCTGCCGCTAAACTTTTTCCATTTAAGTTGGTTAAATTTGTGGTTGGAAATTAAAAGAATATGAGTTCAGTGATTAGGGTAACAAAGGAGTTTGGTTTTGAGATGGCTCATGCACTTCTCAATCACGACGGGCCCTGCAGGAATATCCATGGTCATTCTTACCGGCTTTTTGTAACAGTGGCCGGCATTCCTGAAAAAGATCCTGCCAGTCCTAAAAACGGAATGGTGATTGATTTTTCAGATCTGAAAAAGATTGTAAGGGAAGAGGTAATTGAAAGATTCGATCATGCATTTGTGATTTCAGACAGATACAACTGTGAAAAAACTGAAAGGATCAGGGAATTGTCGGCAAATACCCTTATTGTCGGTTACCAGCCCACCTGTGAAAATCTTGTAGCCGACTTTGCACGAAAGATCATCAAAAGACTTCCGTCTGGCGTAAAGCTTCACAGCCTTAAGCTGTATGAAACAGCCAGCTCATATGCCGAATGGTTTGCCTCGGATAATGAATAAATAACAAAATGGCAGAAAATCAACAGAAAAGACTATTTCTTCTCGATGCTTATGCACTGATCTTCAGAGCTTATTATGCTTTTATCAAAAACCCGAGAGTAACCTCTCGAGGAATGAATACATCAGCGATCTTCGGATTCCTGCTTACTCTGAGGGAAGTGCTCCAGAAGCAGAAGCCCACTCATATTGCCGTGGTTTTTGACAGGCCGGAACCTACTTTCAGGCATGAAATGTACCCGGAATACAAGGCTACACGCGATGCAACACCCGAGGATATCAGGAACGCTGTTCCCTATATTCATAAGCTTCTTGAGGCATACAGGATCCCTGTTATTTCTTACCCGGGGTTTGAGGCAGACGACGTCATCGGCACTCTGTCGAGGAAAGCATCTGAAAAGGGTTTTCTGACTTATATGATGACTCCTGACAAGGATTTTGCCCAGCTTGTAACAGATACAGTTTTTATGCTTAAACCTTCACGCAGCGGCAACGAATCAGTAAAATGGGGAGTAGATGATGTGAGAAGGGAGTTTTCAGTGAATGATCCTGTGCAGGTAATCGACATTCTTGCGCTCATGGGCGATACTGCAGATAACATACCCGGTGCACCGGGCGTGGGCCCTAAAACTGCCATGAAACTCATTTCGGAATATGGATCGGTAGAGGAATTATTTAAACATACCTCCGACCTGAAGGGAAAGCTGAAAGAAATAATTGAAAATAACCAGGCACAGATAGAACTGTCGAAAAAACTGGCAACCATTGAGATCAGTGTACCTGTTGATCTTAAAGAGGAAGAACTTGTACTCGAAACACCCGACACTGAAAAACTCAAAATCCTTTTCAATGAACTTGAATTCCGTACTATAGCAGCAGAAATCTTTCAGACCGCTGAAAAACAGACACAACCAAAGGAACCCGACTTGTTACAGCCAGCCGCAACTGATGCAGCCCAGGGAACATTATTCGGCGAAGATTCCCAGGCAAAATCAACGGATAAACTTACGATTGATACTGTTCCTCATAACTATTCCATTATTGAAACTGATGAGGAACTGAGCCGGTTTGCAGCAAAGCTGATGACATTAAAAGAGTTCTGTTTTGATACGGAAACAACCGGAATCAATCCGCTGGATTCGGAACTTGTTGCCCTGTCGTTTTCATGGGAAAAGGCTACAGGTTTTCTCGTCACCTTCCCGGAATCTGAAAAAGAAACAAGGGCAAGACTTGAGATCCTGAAACCTGTCTTTGAAAATCAGGGGATCACTAAGATAGGGCAGAACATGAAATATGATATTCAGGTCCTTGGAAATTACGGGATAGAGGTCAAAGGCGCTCTTTTTGACACCATGATTGCCCACTATCTGCTTGAGCCTGATATGAGGCACAATATGAACCTGCTGGCCGAGACCTATCTTTCATACAGTCCCGTACATATCGAAACCCTCATAGGGGAAAAAGGGGCAAACCAGAAAAACATGCGGAATGTGCCTGTGGAACAGATCCGTGAGTATGCTGTTGAAGATGCCGATGTGACCTACCAGCTTAAGGAGGTGTTCCTTCCGAGAATTAATTCGGAGGGACTTGCGGATCTGTCAGGAAATATTGAAATGCCTCTTATCAGGGTACTTGCAGACATGGAGAGGACAGGGGTGAAGCTCAACAAGGAGGATCTGAAGGGTATTGCGGATGGACTCAGGGAAGATATCATCACACTTGAAAAAGAGATTTACAACCTTGCCGGTACTGAATTTAACATCTCTTCCCCAAAACAACTGGGCGACATCCTGTTTTTAAGGCTGAAACTCGATGACAAAGCCCGTGTAACAAAGACCAAACAGTTTAACACAAGCGAGGAAATACTTCAGAGACTATCAGCCAGGCATCCGATCATCGGCAAAGTCCTTGAATACAGGGGTCTTAAAAAGCTCCTTTCTACATATGTGGAGACGCTCCCCGAACTTGCCGATAAAAGGACGGGAAGGATACATACCTCCTTTAACCAGGCAGTTGCATCAACCGGCAGGCTTAGCTCAAATAATCCGAATCTCCAGAATATACCTGTTAAGGATGAAAGGGGGAGAGAAATACGCAAAGCATTTATACCCGAAGAGGGAAATATCTTTCTATCGGCCGACTATTCGCAGATAGAGCTCAGGCTGATGGCCCACCTGAGCAGGGACCGCAACATGATAGACGATTTTCTGTCGGGAAGCGATATTCATGCAGCTACAGCATCTAAAATTTTCGGAGTGGAAATAAAGGATGTGACCAGGGAAATGAGAAGCAAGGCAAAAACAGCCAACTTCGGTATTATTTATGGTATTTCGTCCTTTGGCCTTTCTGAAAGACTCACAATCGGGCGTAAAGAGGCAAAAGAGCTTATCGACGGGTATTTCAATTCATATCCTGGTGTAAAAACCTATATGGAAGAAAGTATAGCAAAGGCAAGGGAACAGGGATATGTTACAACCATGTTCGGTCGAAGAAGATATCTTCGCGACATTCACTCACGAAACCAGGTTGTAAGGGGTAATGCCGAAAGAAACGCAATCAATGCCCCAATACAGGGAACCGCAGCGGATATTATCAAAATAGCCATGGTCAGAATATTCGACAGGCTGAATGCCGGAAAGCTTGCCTCAAGGATGATCCTTCAGGTACATGACGAACTTATTTTTGAAGTCATTCCTGAAGAACTTGAAAAGCTTAAGGAAATTGTGATATATGAAATGACAAATGCCGCCCGTCTTGATGTACCACTGAAGGTCGACTGGGGTACTGGCAGGAACTGGCTTGAAGCACATTGAGAATCAGCAAACCGGAATGTGGTTGCTGCCAGGCTACAGGATTAAAAAAGCAGGGATAGAAAGAATATTGTGATGGAAATCAACGTTTTATTTTTCGGAGTTCTGACTGAAGTTACAGGAACTCACCGGAAACATTATCGTGGAATAAAATCCTTTTCAGATCTTAAATACAGGATCCGCGATGATTTTCCGGACATTGAGAATTATAATTTCAGGATAGCCGTAAACAACAGGATTGTTAATGAAGATCCTGTTCTGACTGATAATGATGAGGTTGCTTATATGCCTCCGTTCGCCGGGGGATGATAAATTTTATTAATCAATCCAAACCTGTATTATGCGATTAATCGAAGGACCAGTATCACCCTCAGCAATTTCTGAAATTGTCGTAAGGGGAGGAACAAACACCGATACAGGTGCACATTCACTCTTTCTTGGCCAGGTACGAAAAGACCAGATCGAAGGGAAATCCGTAAAAGCCATTGAATATTCTGCATATGAAGAGATGGTGATAATGGAAGCAAACAAGATCCATAAATCTGTGATGTCGGAATTCAATGATGTAAAATCAATAGAAATACTGCATTCCAAAGGACTTGTAAAAGCAGGTGAGATCTCTCTTGTTGTTATGGTATCATCAGGTCACCGGGAGCAGGCAGTAAAAGCCTGCGCAAAACTTGTTGAACTGATAAAGGAAAAGCTTCCCATATGGAAAAAGGAGATTTTTGAGGATGATTCAGGGATGTGGAAGCAGGAATGAATATTTCTAAATAAAACTATCGCTTTGGGAGAGTAATGTAATACCGGATGAAGTCAACGATGACATGTTATTTTCATTCGTTATAAGTATCGATCCGGCTTTTCCCTGAAGAATTGAATTATAGTTATTCCTGTTATTTAGAATTTCTGTTGCTTTTTTTACCTGCTCATCAGTTTTAAGTGACCATGCAATAGATCCTTCCTCGTAAAAATACCTGCTTACAATCTCATCTTCAAGAAGGTCGGTTATCTCGCTCCTGAATGTAACAAGATCCTGATCAAGTGTATGATTCAGCTCCTTTTCAAGGTTTGTGAAAAGTTCCTTGTGCAGATCATAGTATTTTTCTTTTCTGGCATTTGCTATAAGCTCCGAAAGTGATTCTTCGGTGTTTGTCTTATAACTGAATTTGCGGCTTTCAAGGAAGTTTTTAAACTCATTGTAATCCTGGTCGGTAAAAGAAAACTGAGACAATGATTTTACTTCTGGATGGGTCCAGTAGTAGTGGCTGGCAAAATCGAAAATATAATTGCGGAGATACAATTCGGCGGCGACCTGGCTCAGCTGGGCCGGTACGACTTCGATATCAGGCTTGATGCCGCCGCCATCCTTTACAATCCTTCCGTTCTTTGTCCTGAATTCCGAAATAAGAGAATCGGGTATTATGCCAACACTTCCATCCTCATTGGGATGTGAAAAGTCGAGTGCCTGTATGCATCTTCCGCTTGGTATGTAATATTTTGCAGTTGTTATCTTAAGCTGGGTATTGTAGCTAAGGGGACGAGTAATCTGTACAAGGCCTTTTCCGTATGATCTTTGTCCGACAATAATACCCCTGTCGAGATCCTGTAACGCTCCGGCAACAATTTCGGATGCTGATGCCGATCCCCTGTTGATGATCACGGCAAGGGGTATGTTTTCATCAACAGCTGCCCTTGTAGTCTTGAATGTCTCATCAAATTGTTTAACCTTTCCTTTTGTTTTGACTATTTCATTTCCCGGTCCGACGAACAGATTCACAATATTTACAGCTTCAGTAAGCAGACCGCCCGGATTTCCCCTCAGATCGAGTATTATCTGACGTGGATTTTTTGCTTTAAGAGCGACAAGGGCATTCTTTACATCTTCAGAGCAATCCTGGGTGAAATTTGTAAATCGTATATAACCTGTATTTTCATCAAGCATTCCATAATACGGTACAGGCGGAACTGAAATCTTCTCCCGTTTTACGGGTATTTCCATTTCGACTCCGTTTCTTTCTATTGTTAAATTAATAACAGTACCAGGGTTCCCCTTAAGTTTTTCACTAACTTTTTCTGTAGGATATCCTTTAAGTGAAACCCCATCAGCTTTTTTAAGGAGGTCTCCGGCTTTGATGCCTGCAACATCGGCGGGAAATCCTTTATATACAAGCGAAACCACAACATAATCACCGCTACCCCTTACAAGTGAACCAATACCTCCATATTTGCCTGTAGTCATGAAAGTCACTTCATCGCCTTCCGATTCAGGATAATAAACAGTATACGGATCAAGAGATTTCAGCATATTATCGATTCCGGTCTTAACAAGCTTATCGGGATTAAGATCATCAACATAGAAAGTATTAAGTTCCCTGAACAATGTAAAAAATATATCAAGGTTCTTTGCTATCCTGAAATCCCTGGTTTCCTGTGTAGAAAGGAATGCAACACTTGCTCCGGCAGTTATAAGAACAGCTGCTATAATTACAAATCTGACTGAACGTATCTTTCTCATGATCCGGGTATTTTTGTTCCGAGGTGCGAAAATAAAAAGAATATCGGGCAATTATTCTGGTATTGAAATATTTAAAACAAATTTAACATATTGGATTACTGTTTCCGAGCCTTTCCGTTAACTTTGCAATTATTTCATTTACTGAGTTCTCCACGGTCTTATAATCAGGGATTGACTTTTGCCGGTATATAACAATAAAGGCAACCTGAATATTCCTTTCCCCCAGGAAATCATAAAGAATTTGTTTTCTGAGTCTGTATGCTTCCCGGATTCGTCGTTTTATCAGGTTCCTTGCAACCGCGAGCCTGATACTTTTCCTGGGTACCGCAAAAGCAATCTGGGCCGGTGAGGGCAGTCCGGATGTCTGCAACCATACTACCCTGAAAAGAGAAGTGTTGAATGCAGATCCCCTTTCGAAAATCTCCCTTATCACTTTCGTACTGCAGAGCCTTTCCTTTTTATTGAAGGTCAGTAGTGTACCTTTGTTCATGGCAGGTCGGGATTTTTTCCGGCATAATATAGATATCGGACCGGAATCCGGGAAAAAGTAATATAAGAATTAAATTACCTGCAGTTCCTGTTATATTCCTTAAGGAATTCGTCAAGGGCCATTGTCATCGAGGGAGCCTTTGGGTTGGGGGCATTTATGTCAAGCCTTAATCCTTCCTGCTCTACTGCAATTGCAGTAGTGGGGCCGAAAGCCGCAATCTTGACATCACCCTGGACAAAATCAGGGAAATTCTCCTTCAGGGATTTGATGCCCGACGGGCTGTAGAAGACCAGGATATCATAATCGAATTCCCCATTGTTTGAAAAATGGCTGGGGATGGTTTTATACAGAGTACCTATCGAATATTTTATACCGTTTTTATCGAGAAGTTCCGGAATTTCTGCATTGTGCGGCTCGGAGAGAGGTACAAAGAAATTATCATCCCTGTGTTTAATAATGACATCGATAAGATCCTGGAATTTGGCTTTCCCATGGAAAATCTTACGCTTTCTGTAAACAATATATTTCTGCAGGTAAAAAGCCACATTCTCTGTTATACAGAAATATTTCATTGTATCAGGAACGCTTATCCTGAGTTCGTTGCATATTCTGAAAAAATGGTCAATCCCTGTTTTACTTGTAAAAATAACCGCAGTAAAATCAAGAATATTTATTTTTTGCTGGCGGAAATCCTTGGCTGAAACACCCTCAACCTGGCTGAAGGGTTTGAAATCAATCTTCAGATTATATTTTTTTGCCAGATCATAATAGGGGGATTTCGGATTATTCGGCTCTGGCTGGGAAACTAAGATCTTTCTGATTTTCAATGCTATACTTTTTTAGTTTTACTTTCCTAGTAACACTACCATGTCAACCTCCAAAAAGACCGGACAGGTATTTTATAATTATCAGAACTGGTAAAATTTCCAGGGCACAAAGGTACAAAAACAAATATAAAACAGAAATATTCCTCTTTATAAATATGAAAAGCAACCTGAGAACCCTGTAAAGATAGAATATGCCCAGAATGAAAATTCCGGCAATAAAATGAGCTTCCGAAGGTGTTGAGGCTGCATAAAGCATCAGTATTATTACCCAGAAGATCAAAACGGAGCTGAATCTGTAAGACTGGTATATTGTAATAAGATACTCATTGAACATCTCATTCTGTCCGGTCAGATTGCCCGCAATAATGCATATGAAATGACGTGATGTTACTGCGATTATCAAGATTCCCATTAATCCCAGGAATGACAAAAATCTGGGGAATCCTGAAGGGACAAGGTCATTGTAAGCGGCACCGCAATATGCGAACAGGGCCAGTACCAGGAACGATACGAAATTCAGGACCGTGGACTGCCAGTAAAAGAGTGATGCCATATCACGTGATGATGATTCATTTATTCCCCTGAACAAAACAAATCTTTTCAGTTCGGGTAAAAGTCCTTTTGTTGTCAGGCGCACGGTAAGCCACAATAAGGCCGCCAGGAACAATAACCCTGTAATCCAGTCGGCGTGAAGGGGTTTTCCCGGAATTGATATTCCTTCCTTTAAAGGTTTTATTATTGTAAGAGTCTTTCCCTGTGCTGTTTGCTGAATTTTATCTACAAGTTGAAAAGGGAACTGCCCCTGCGGATATGGAACGGGATTTCTGAAAAAGGATGATGAATCAGAAAATGTAAAATCGGCAATTATATTTCGCGAGCATACAGAAGTTGTATCCGTAACTACGACTTCAGGCAGAGCGACTGTCTTTTTCCTGATCCCGGCCGAATCAGCTTTTTTAATATGGGCAGGAACCTCATCGAACCTCCTGAAAACCGAATCAGGTATAAGCTTCCCGGGATCGATCCTGATAACAAGCCCGGGCCTGATAGTATCCTGTGTAACAAAGCCTGTTATCATATTCCCTTTGCAGATTAGACCACAAAAGTAATTATTATTAGGCACACGGAAATATATGGACTAGTATCAGATAATCAGAAATAATCATTCCTTGTCCCTGAAAGATCGGCCAGCACATTATTTGCAAGCCTGCTTGCACCTATCCTGAAGAGCTTGTTTGACAGCCATTCATCTCCAAGACAATGTTTTACGATATTATAGTACATCAGGGCATCAGTTGTGCTGACAATACCTCCGGCAGCCTTGAAACCCACCTTTATTCCTGTTTCAGAATAGAAGTTAAGTATTGCCTGACACATCACGAATGCAGCTTCAGTGGTAGCTGAGACTGGTGTCTTTCCTGTAGAGGTCTTGATAAAATCTGCTCCTGCATCCATTGCTATCATCGATGCCTGGAATATAGGCTCATTATCGCCCAGCAACCCTGATTCAATTATAACCTTCAGGGTTTTGTCGCCAATAGCTTCCTTGATTTCAAGCACCTCTTCTGCAACCGACTCATAGTCTTTTCCCATGAATGCACCGACAGGGATCACCATGTCAATTTCATCAGCCCCATCCTCAACTGCCATCTTGCATTCGGAGATCTTAAGAATCCTGAAGGTCTGTGATGTGGGAAATGCTCCTGCAACCGAGGCAATTTTCACATTTTTCACCTTAAGTTTTTCTTTAACAACCTGAACAAAATTCGGATAAACACATATCGCAGCCACATTCGGTATATTCGAAAACCTTCCCGAAAAGCTGTTCACCCTTCCGGTCAGCTGAAGTATGCTGCTTTTGTTATCAGTTACATTCAGGCTTGTAAGGTCGATTGAATTCAGAAGGTTCATCAGAAGATGTTTATCCGGAGTTACGTCAGACAACGATTCGACAGCTTTAAGGCCTTTTTTTATTTCTGTTTCCGAAGGGCACTTTTTTATGAGTTTCTGATATAATTTCGTCATAGACGTTCAGTTTGATAATAGAACATTTTTTTCTTTTGCAATATTAAAAGAACGGAGTCAATATACTGCTTTTTTTAAAAAGCAAGCTGTTTGTAATTTAAATTCTGTAAACAGAAAATATTTGTTAAAGAAGGAAGTTAAATAAAACAGGTTGCAAGGTGCTGGTTGCATGTCGCTGGTTAATACATCCTGCAACGTGTACCTTGCAACATGCAACAGTTGCATGAAACCAGATCCAGACTCATTCAAAAACAGACCCGGAAATGACTTTAAGAAACCCTCTCCTCAGAATCCTGCTGCTTGTTTCGATCCAATTATTGATTAATTCGTGTGAATTTGAAACCGACAGGGTTTATGAGAGAGATGCGGATGAAAATATAAAACCGCCGGAAATATCAGTTGCAGAGCTTGACCTTGACAGTGACACGATATATCTTTTCTATGGAAAGAATATCCCATTCAGGTTTGTAAGCAACAACCAACCTGTTGAATCGGTAAGGATAATCATCGACGGAGCAGAGACTCAGGCTTTCCCTTCAGGAGAAGGAGTCTTTTTGCTTGATCATTACAAACTGGATGAGGGACAGTATACTCTCGAACTTGAACTGATAACGAGTTCAGGCTCAAACAGTATGGCCGATATTCTCGGGGCGGAAGGATTCATTTTTAAAAAAACCTGGGTTCTCTTTGTTGTAAAAGACTTTAGTGCAGAGCATGAGACCCGTATTAAGAACGGCTGCCTGAACTTTTCCTGGAAAGTATATCCCGCCGGTGATTTCAGGGAATATGTGATTTACAGGGAGAAGAGCTATTACGGGAGAGTTGAGGTAGGCAGAACAACCTCCACTGAATTTACCGACTGCTCATATGCCGGAGAAGGCGGGACATATTATGTTGAGGTACTGAAGAAAGACGGTACCTTCTTTGACTGGGGCTGGGGATATGCAGAGCCTGGCCGTGAACTTCCGGAAATATCCTTTTCCTGCACAAAAGATAATATCTGGACTGTAAAATGGACGAAAAGCAAATATTCCAATGCTATAAGTGCCACTTATCTTTCGGTGGCCCGCGGAAATACATCTAACTTTGTACGGGTCAGGGAATCAATTAACCCTGACGACACTACATGGACCGTACCTTCAGGATATCTTTTTGCTGAAAGGGTGGCTTTCAGGCTTCAGGTCGTACCCGTGAACAATGTTATTTACAATTCGGGTTTTTATGAAAGGTTTGAATCAACCATTTATGATCTTGCCCTTGGTTTTAAGTACAAATTTTTAAATGAAAACGGATATCATCTGACCCAGGTATCAGCCGATGAGTTTATTTATATACCTGGATGCGACAGCCTGGTTCGCTATTCATTATCAGGACTCAAGCCCGTTGACAGATTGTCCTATAATCCTTCATATTGCAGCATGTGCAAATTTTTGGATTTCAGCGTTTCTGCTTCCGGAAAATTTCTTACAACATTTGTTGACTGTGATAATGATCTTATGATCGCAGAAACAGGAACACTGAAAAACAATTCAAGATATGATCTGCGAAGTGTTTCAGTTCCGACAGTTTTCACCCATGTTCCTGTATCTGATTCAGGTACGGGAATCATACCTCATCCACAGTCGGGATTCTATTTTTATGATTTTCACAGTTCATCTGTCCTGGGTTATTACAACAATGATAATTACCAGACTACCGGAACTATGATTTCAGCGAACGGGAAATACATTTTTCTGAAAGACGAAGTATTGAGGCTGGTAACCTTTAATGGCTCAGGGTTTAGTACAATATGGAGCCAGTCTGCAGGCAGCCCTGTCAGATATTATGGCTTTCACGGAACGGATGATGAAAAGCTTGTTACCTGGGATGGTTATGCTATCTCAGTCAGAAACTGTTCCGATTTTTCCGAGGCATGGAGTTTTACATTCACGGATGATAATCTTCTAAGCATAGATTATTTCAACAATGAGTTTCTTTCCTACACCCCTGGCTATCTTCATGTAAGAAACCTGCTCGATGGCTCTCCAGTCAGGGATATTCCTGTGAATTTCGATCCGACAGACTGGTATTATTCGTGTATCCTGGCCGGTCACTCGGTAATTAATTCAACGGGAGTCATTTATTTCTATTAAAAGTCGGCGATGAAAAAAACAATTATTCTGATATCGGTTCTGATACTGGTTTATTCAAAAACCGGGGCACAGACAACGGGTTTTGATCTGATGGCTGGTACTGGCACCTATACAATGAGCGGTCTCAAAGATCTTAATTGGATAGTGAGAGATGGAATCCCGTTCGACACAAAAATTGTTGCGGATTTTCCTCCTTAGCTTAACTATTCTGCTTATGGAAAAATAAGGATAAGCAATACCTGCCTGGGCCTTGCCTTTTCATTCCTGACAACCGGATCCAGGATTTCAGGAAAGGATTATTCGGGGGAATATTATTTTGACAATACCGTAAACGCTTTTTCACCGGGCATCTACAGCGAATTTGTCTTTGCTGCAGGATCAGGATTTGAATATTCTTTCTGTTCGGTTCTGGGAATGCTGTTTACTGAACTGAAGATGCATGAATACCTTTATTTGCTTGATACAGAATACCTGAACGACAGGTACAGGTATAAATCGAGGAATCTGTTTTATGAACCGGAATTCAGGATCTCTTATCCTGTAAAATCTCTGAAAATTGGGTTCAATGCCGGATATCTCCTTCAGTTTGGCGGAGGGTCATTCAGGAGCACTGAAAATACTGATAACAAACTCGTCAATCCATATTCAGGGGAAGAAATCAGACCTGGCTGGAATGGATTCAGGGCAGGAATTTCGATAGGCTGGTATTTCGCAAAAAAGACTGAACAATAGAATTCTTTCAGGATCTGTTGTTCCTTGCCAGCGATGCAAAAATTCCCAGTACCGACAGGATCGAAAATATTACAAATCCTGTTTTCATCCCTGCTATAAATCCCGGATAGGTTGAAGGATTGATTGTTTGTTTTCCAATAAATAGCGACAATATCATCATGGCGATCCCCATGCTGAACATCTGACCTACCATCCTCATCGTTCCTACAACTCCGGAAGCGACACCCAGATACCTTTTTTCAACAGAACTCATTATCGCATTTGAATTGGGAGAGGAGAACAAACCAAAACCGATCCCAAGGATAATAAATAACACTACAATTGTGCTTACAGGAGTATCAGAAGTCAAAAAACAAAGGGCAAGCAATCCTGCCGCTGTAAATCCCATCCCGATGGAAGCAATTTTACCCGGATCATATTTATCTGACAACCGGCCTGCAACAGGTGAAAGCAACGCCATTGCCACAGGCTGTGATATCATTATTAATCCGGCTTCCCTCGCTTCAAATCCCTTAATGTACTGAAGATAAAGACTTATAAAAAACCCTATGGCGCTTGTCGCAGAGTAATTGATAAGGGCTGCCATACCTGAAAATGCAAAAACCCTGTTCCTGAAAAACAGTCTTACATCGAAAACAGGATTTCCGGATTTCTTTTCAAACAAAACGAACACAACCGACAGAATGATCCCTGATATCAGAAAGATCCATCCCATGGCCGACGGAAGCTTCGAGAATCCATACATGACCCCGAAAAGGGTAATGCCATAGATTGCGGATCCCCATCCATCGAATTTCTCACCTTTTGAATCGGCCCATTCTGCTTTGATCTTCGTCCTGATAAGAATGACTGCTGCAATATCGAAGGGAACAAGAAATGCAAAGATACTTCGCCAGCCAAGGTATTGTGTCAGAAGTCCCCCTATAACAGGACCGGTGGATAACCCGAGATAAACAGCGGTTACATTTATCCCCAGTGCTTTTCCTCTCTCCCCGGCTGGAAAAACAGATGTTATTATAGCCATGCTTGTCCCGAATATCATGGCGCCCGATATTCCCTGAATGATCCGGAGGATGATAAGAGTCGCCAGATTCCATGAAAATACTATTGCCAAAGAGCAGACAGTGAACAGGACAATGCCGGCTGTGAACACCTTTTTTCTTCCTGCAATATCTGCAAGCCTACCGAAAGGAAGAAGAAATATCGCCGTCGAAAGAATAAAGCTGCTCATCACCCACCCAAGGCCTATTGCATTTGCACCAAGATCTTTCCCTATTGACGGAAGTGCCAGATTTACAGCAGATCCCAGGAACGGGGTCAGATAGGCTGCAAAAGCAGTTACTGTCAGTACTGACCTTTTAAATATTTTGTCGGAATGTGATGAGGGGTTGTCTGCCATGACACTGCCATAAATATGGATAATTACTCTTTTTCCTTTGTATCGATTATTATAGTAACAGGTCCGTCGTTCACAAGTTCAACCTGCATCATAGCTCCGAACTCTCCTGTTGCGATTTCCCGGCCAAGGAGGAACGAAATCCGGCTTATAAAACTGTTGTAAAGGGGTATGGCGACTTCCGGACGGGCGGCTTTAATATAGGAAGGCCTGTTTCCTTTTTTCGTCTTCGCATGAAGTGTAAACTGACTTATTACCATTATACTTCCACCTGTTTCCTGAACAGAGAGGTTCATGACACCCTCCCTGTCGTTGAATATCCTCAGCTGTATTATCTTGTTGCAAAGCCATTCAATATCATTATCACCATCTGAATCTTCAATGCCAAGAAGAACAAGCAGTCCCGGTCCGATTTCCGATTTTTTCCTTCCTTCTACGTATACTGAAGCCCTTGTCACTCTCTGTATTACAGTTCTCATCGTTATTTCATTTGAGATGACCAAATATATGCATTCAAATTAGAAGTCAGTAAAGCGTGGTTTATATTATATTTGGCCCATTATTCCCTTTTTATGGATTTTGTAACAATTGTGGCCGTTGCCATGGGCCTTTCGTTCGACACTTTTGCCGTTTCACTTTCATACGGCGTTGTTCAGAATAGAATCCTTTTCGGGCAGGCCGTCAGAATTGCTATTGTGCTTGCTTTCTTCCAGTCAGGACTGCTTGTGGGCGGGTTTTTCCTGGGTTCCTTTATCAGTGAGATCATTAGGGCTGCTGACCACTGGGTTGCCCTCGTACTACTTTCATTTCTCGGAATAAGGATGATTGTTGAAGGGATAAGAAGAATAGATGACAGTGAGCCAAAGGATTTCAGCAAACCGGTTGAACTTATGGCCGCCGCCGTTGGAACAAGCATTGATGCTTTTGCCGTCGGGGTCAGCTTTGCTCTTCTCAGTATAAGGATATGGTATTCTTCAATTATCATCGGCGCAGTGACATTCCTGGCATCAATGACTGCAATAAGGATAGGGAAATCGGCAGGATCACATCTCGGAAAGAAAGTTGAAATAATCGGTGGACTGATACTTATTGTGATCGGAATAAAAATATTCCTTGAACATATTCTGGTTAAATGAACGGTATCATGTACCTTTCTCTTTTGTCAAACACTGCCATTTCTGTATATCCGGCATCCCTGAGCAGCTTATAAGCCTCATCAAAGTACTGTCCGACCCTTGATGGCATATGCCCGTCGGAATTAACGCAAACAGGCACATTCTCTTCCCTGAATATCTTCAGGAACCTCCGGTCGGGATAAAAATCCTTGATAGGCCTGTTCCTGCCATTTGTATTTATTTCAAATGCCACATCATGTGTTTTAAGGCTTTTTGCCAGCTTCCTGTACAGGGGTTCCGGATCGAATGATGGCATGAAACCGTAAATTCTTATCAGGTCGCAATGGGCAATTATATCGAACAGGCCCGAGGCAGCCGATGCTATGACATTTTCAAAATAATTCTCCCAGAGACTGTCAATGTTTTTTCCCTCATATGATTCCGGCCCCATATCGACGCTGAAATCTCCAAGGTAATGAACCGATCCTATTGCAAAATCTAGTTCGACACCTTTTAGAAATGATGAAATCCTATCTTCCATGCCTGGCAGATAATCGACTTCAAGACCTGTCCTGACTTTGATTTTTTTGGTTTTGCGGCTCAACTTTCCAATATATTCAAGATATGGCCTGGCTTCTTCCGCCCCCATGCTCCAGTCAGGATCCTTCAGAAAAAGAGTAAGATGTTCCGAAAATCCAATCTCTTTCAGTCCTGCTCCAATAGCCGGAGCTATATAATCCTCAGGGTCGGCCTTCCCATCGCTGAATTTTGAATGTATATGATAATCAGTGCTGTAAATCATTTTGTTCAAATAAATTAAATATATTAATGTTCATTACCTCAAAGTAGATTCAATTTTATTAATAAAACAAATCAGCGGGAATAAAGTAAATCGTAAAATAATAACTTTGTGAAAAACCGACTGCTGTGGATAAGGAATTTAAACCCTGCAACTGTGAATTCTGCGAATTCAGGGAAATTGTTTTTTCGACTCTCGATGAGGAGAAAATAAAGGAATTGTGCGGGTTCAAGGAAGAACATGCCTACCATAAAGGTGAAATAATAAATCATGAAGGAGAAAAAATAATCGATTTCAAATATCTCAAATCAGGACTTGTAAAGCTATATCGCAGGACTTCGGATGGAGATGAACAGGTAATAACTATTACACGTCCGTTTGAATTTGTAAGTAATCTTAGTATTTTTTCAGAGGATAAATACAAATATTCTGTTTCGGCACTTGAAGATTCTGTAGTATGTTCAGTAAGGCTGGATTTCATCAAGGAACTTTTCCTGAAAAACGGAGGTTTTGCAATAAGCCTTATGACGAGGATATTAAAGATAAATGACAAAATAATTTCCCAGACCCTGGATATAAGGCTGAAAAATCTGGCAGGCCGCGTGGCTTTTGTACTCCTTTATTTCACAAATGAGATATATAAATCGAGGGCATTCGATCTGCCTGTTTCGCGAAAGGAGATAGCCGATTATATAGGAATGAGTTCAGCCAATGTGATCAGGACGTTGTCTGATTTTAAAAGGGACGGCATTATCAAGGTGTTTGGAAAGACAATTGAGATTGTTGACATCAACAAACTTGAGATAATATCTAAACGAGGATGATGTCTGCTTCGGATCCTGAAAGGATCAGTAATATAGTCTATAATTACCAATTTCCCCCCGGGAGAAAAACTAATTGTTATGAGAATAAACCTTCTGATTGCAGGACTGTTGGTTTTTTCAGGTCTTCTGCAGGCTCAGCCCGGCATTAGTGATCCTCAACAGGATAAAAGTCAAAAAAAAGAGTTTTACACTGTCTCCGGCTTCAGGCACGGGGTTAGTTTTTTTCCGAAGATAAAATTCAGGGAAGTCCAGTACGAAGCCGGAGACTCGCTTACATTTGACAGTTACCACAGCCAGGATGTCATTTATTCATGGCTGGAAAGATGGGAAAAAGAATATCCCGATCTGGTCAGTCTTTATGAAGTGGGATATAGCTATGAGGGAAGGCCAATCCTGCAGATGACACTTACAAATAAAAAATCGGGAAAGGATACAGACAAGCCGGCCGCATTCTTTGAAGGCGGACGTCACAGCGGGGAAGTCACAGGCTCGGAATGCGTGATGTGGATGGCACAGTATCTGCTTTCAAATTACGGAAAGGATCCTGAAATCACTCACCTTATCGACACAAAGGCCATATACCTGAAACCTGTCAACAATCCCGACGGACACAACCTCTACCTTAATACCCTTCAGGCCAATCGTAGCACAGTAAGGCCCGAGGACAACGATGGCGACGGTCTGCTTGATGAGGACTCACCTGAAGATATTGACGGCGACGGGATGATCCTCACAATGCGATGGAAAGATGAAAAGAAGGGAAATCTTATTCCCGATCCGAAAGACTCTACAGGAAGGATAATGAAAAGAGTACCTGCCGGGAAGGGCATTTATCTTTCTGCCACCGAGGGTATTGACAACGATGGTGACGGAAAACTCAATGAAGATGGCATTGGCGGACTCGACCTGCACAGGAACTATCCTGAGAACTGGAGGCCATCAATTGAACAAACTGGCAGAGGATATACCCAGGGTGGCGCCGGTGATTATCCTCTGAGTGAAACAGAAACAAGAGCAGTTGTTGAATTCCTTCTTACCCACCCGAACATATATGTCGTGAACTCGATGGATACAAGTGTTCCCATGCATCTGCGTCCGCCGTCAACATCCCCGTCGGCAGAGAGAATGTACCCCGAAGACCTGGCCTGGTATAAAACCTTTGATGCCATTGGCAAAAAGCTGACCGGGTACGAAAAGGCCGGCGATGTATATGATGATTACGGAAGCGGAAGCCCGTTGTTTGGTCACGGGCCTGACTTCGGCTACTGGTATTATGGTGCAATATGGTATGGCGATGAGATCTGGAACGGAGCCCGTTACAAAGATTTTAACAATGATGGTGTTACTGATCAGATTGATATGCTGATATGGGATGACTCTGAAAATAACGGTGAAGGGTTCATAGAATGGAAGCCGGCAAAGCATCCCGTTTATGGGGATATCGAAACAGGTGGATTCGTTACTAAATTCTTTTCCCAGAATCCCCCGGCACGGCATCTGGAACCATGGATACGAAACGAAGGACTGTATAATGTTGAAATGATAAAATATCTTCCCGAACTTGAATGGGGTAAGACAGAAGTAAAAAAGATAAAGACTTATAAGGCCGATTCAGCCGATTACCAGTTGAAAATAGGAATAAGGAATATCGGTAAACTTCCTACAGCACTTAAACAGGCATATCTGGTCAAGATAGTGAGGGCCGACAGGCTTGAGCTTGAGTTCGATAGTGCAGCTGCCACGGGAGGAAAACCGGGCTACAGGGTGATAGAGGAGAAGAAGCAGGCACCTCAGAGAACGGGAAGGGGCATGTTTGGCGACACAGACAGGCCTGAAATTCAGAGAGTCGTTTCGAAAGATATCCCCTTTACCGAAGGCGGATCTGTTACCGAGGCTGTCTTTACAGTCCGCCTTTACAACAGGCAGGAGCTTAAGGGAAAGGCAACAATGTATTCGACTCGTGGCGGCGTTCTCAGAAACAGGGAGTTTGTTGTTAAATGATTAACAATCAATTAATAGAGATATCAAAATGGATCACAAATAATAATTTGAAAAAATGGAAAAATACAAGGTAAGGGATATTCCACGCAGAAAATTCCTGGAAATGGGTCTGAAAGGAGGTTTACTGGTAGCCGCAACGCCGACTCTCCTTTCACAGCTTGTCTCATGCAGGAGCGGTGTAAAACCATCATCACAGCTGGATATGGACAAGGAGACACTGGCAAAGGTCATCGCGAAAGCCCTTGAAAAAGGAGGAGATTTCGCGGATGTTTATCTCGAAAACAGGATCTCACGCCAGATTGTAATGGAAGAATCGATATTTAAAAGTGGTCTTTATGGCATCAGCCAGGGTGCCGGTGTAAGAGTCATTTCCGGTAACAAAACGGGTTATGCCTACACTGATGAGCTTACCGAAGAAAAGCTATTACGAGCAGCTGAAATCGCCTCTTATGTTGCTGCGAACGGAACAATTACTACTCCGGCAGGGATCTCGGTCACATCCCGACCCTCGTATATCACTGTCAGGCAACCGCTTGGTGAAATAGCCGATGAAAAAAGAATAGAGATAATCCGTCGTGCCGACCAGGCAGCAAAAGACTATGATAAAAGGATAAAGATGGCCCTTGTTGACTACAATGACGAAATCAGGAGCAGGGTTATTGCAAATAGTGAAGGGATCTATCTGAAGGATGAACTTCCATTGGTGTTTTTCATTGTTCAGGCAATGAGCGACGACGGAAAGGCAAGACACATGTCGCGGGAAAGACTCAGCATGCATTCCGGATTTGAGATTTTTGATACAGTCACTCCGGAGACTGTCGCCAGGAATGCAGCACGGGAAGCAATAGCAATGCTTGATGCAGAAGATGCCCCTGCAGGTATAATGGATGTTGTAATGCAGAACGGATGGGGAGGTGTTCTTGTTCACGAGGCTGTAGGCCATCCTCTTGAGGCTGACAATATTGCCAAAGGTATTGGGGCATTTACAGGGAAGATGGGTAAAAAAGTGGCAGCTGAATGTTTCACTATGGTTGACGACGGTACATTACCCAATTTCAGGGGGACAATAAATTTTGACGATGAAGGAACCGAAGTAAAAAGGAATGTGCTTATCGAGAATGGCATTCTCAAAGGATTCATGACAGATGTCCTCAGCGCCAAACAGCTATCTATGGCCCGTACAGGTAATGGCAGAAGGGAGTCGTTCAGATATATACCCATTCCGAGAATGACAAATACATTTATTGATACAGGTAAGGATAATCCGGCCGACATTCTGGCTTCTACCAAAAAGGGCATTTATGTCCAGAGCCTTAGTGGAGGAAGCGTAAATCCGGTAACAGGTGTCTTTAACTTCACATGCCGCGAGGCATATCTTATTGAAAACGGAAAGAAAACCACTCCTGTAAAAGGTGCTACACTTATCGGTTCATGTATGGATGTAATATCAAATATTGATGCCGTTGGCAATGATCTGGATTTCGGACCCGGGATCTGCGGCAAAGGCCAGTCGGCAGAAGTAACGGCAGGTATGCCAACAGTAAGGATAAGGGGAATAAATGTCGGAGGAAGCAAAGCATAATCAAACGTCAAAAGAAATAGATATGAACTATACAGACTTAACCAAAAAACTTGTCAGGAAATGTCTGACCCTTGGTGCAGATGCAGCCGAGGTTTATCTCGAAACCAGCAGGAACATGTCGGTGAATATTTTAAACAAGGAGATTGAGACAATAGAAGAAGCATCTTCTCAGGGTGTTGGATTCCGTGTCTTCACTGAAGGAAAGATGGGCTTCAGTCATTGCAATGATTTCAGCGACAAAGCGCTCGAAGACACTATTGCCAGGGCTATTGCCTTTGCAAAACTGGCAACAGCTGATGAAAACAATATACTGCCCGATGAAAAGAGCATGACTCCCGTCAGCGATCTTTACGACCCTTCTATCAAAGGCGAGCCTGTGGATAAAAAAATTAAAATGGCACTCGAACTGGAAAGCCTGGCAATGAGCGCTCCGGGCATTACCAAAAGTTCAGGTGCTGGTTACAGCGAAGGTGAATCGGAAGTTTTCATCGGAAATTCCAACGGCATCATCAAAAGTTATAAATCATCCGGGTGTTCCCTTGGAGTATCAGTTGTGGCTGAAAAAGGTGATCAGAAGAATACAGGTGATGAATATTGTTCACGGGTGTTTTTTTCAGATCTCTTACCCCTTAATCTTATTGCGGCCTCTGCATCTTCTAAGGCAGTGGAACTGCTTGATCCTGTAATGATAGGAACACAGCGGGCAGCTGTAATCTTTGACCCCGATGTGGTAAGATCGCTGTTCGGAGGTGTTATTTCAGCGCTGAATGGCGAAAGGGTACTGCAGGGTGCAAGTTTCCTGAAGGATTTTCTTAACCGCCAGTTTGCCTCATCACTTATAACCATTATTGATGACCCCACACTGGCAAGAAGCATGGGTAGCGCTCCGTTCGACGGAGAAGGCGTGCCTACGCGCAAAATTGTTCTTGTTGAGAACGGAACTGTAAAAAGCTTCATTTACAATTCAAAAGCAGCAAAAAGAGCCGGTACCAAAAGCACCGGAAACGCTACAAGAGGAGGGTTCACATCACTTCCCGGAATAGGAACCCATAAAACTTATATTCAGCCCGGAAAGTCATCACCGGAAGAGATTATTGCCGCGACCAGGAAAGGACTTCTGCTGAAGGAAGTTACAGGTTACGGAGTTGATCCTGTAAGCGGTAACTTCAGTGGAGGAGCAAGCGGGTTATGGATAGTGAATGGCGAAATAGCCCATCCTGTAAAGGGTGTTACAATTGCTGGCAGGGCATCCGACATATTCAATGCCATCGATATGGCAGGGAACGACACCGATATGAACAGATCATTTGCGGCTCCTACAATACGTGTTGCCGAAATGATGATTGGTGGCAAATAATCTTTTTTCAATTCACTAAAAAGTTATACTTTAGGGGTCTTAAAATTTCAGAAAATGGTATCAAATAAAAAGCAGAAAAGCATGGCAAACATTAATACAAAAAAAGGAGTTGTCGCCATCCTGACCGGAGGAGGCGATGTTCCCGGCCTTAATCCGGCTATCAGAGCTGTGACCATCAGGGCGAACAGGGAAGGATTCCAGGTGATAGGTCTCCGCAGAGGATGGGCCGGAATTACAGAGGTCATCAGGGACAGCAAGGCAGACAACAGCAATAACTATCAGACGCTCACCGATGATATAGTGAACAGGGCAGGACGTACAGGCGGCACTTTTCTCCATACTTCAAGGACAAGGCCCAGCCATATGGCCAAAAAGGATGTTCCGGAACATCTGAGAGATACTTACAATGCCGATATGAATGACCTTACTCCCGAGGTTATCAAAAACCTCGAATGGCTCGGCGTTGATTACCTTATCCCAATTGGCGGTGATGATACACTTAGCTATGGTGTTCATCTTTACAGACAGGGTGTAAAAGTAATTGCCATCCCGAAAACAATGGACAATGATGTTCCGGGTACCGATTATTGTATAGGCTTCAGTACCTGCGTCTCAAGAACTATCCAGATGATCAACACGCTAAGAACATCGGCAGGTTCGCACGAGAGACTCATGGTACTCGAGGTCTTCGGAAGATATGCCGGTTTCACAGCAATGCTTCCCACTATGGCAGGCGCGGCAAACAGATGCGTGATTCCTGAATATGAATTTGAAATTGAAAGACTTGCAGAACTTCTTATTGATGACCGTAACCACAACCTAAGCAAATATTCAATAGTCCTTGTTTCAGAAGGCGCTATGTTCAAAGGTGGGGAGATGATCTTCTCCGGCAGTGAAAGAGATGCATACGGACATGCCAAACTTGGAGGTATAGGTGACCTTGTCAGTGAAAAACTTAAAGAACTATCTCCGACATATAACAACGGCAAAACTATCAATGTTATAAACCAGAAGCTCGGGTATATGGTTCGCGGAGGTGATCCTGATGCACTCGATTCAATTGTTCCGATGGCATACGGCAACCTCGCTCTTGACCTTATCCTCAAAGGAATGCATGGAAGAATAGTAGTCCTTAAGAACGGCAGATATGATAATGTTCCTATAGATGTAGTGACTTCATCCAAGAAAGTGGTGAAAGTATCTGAGCATTATAATACAGACAGGCTCAGGCCATATTATCACAGTTTCGAGATGAAACCATTCCTTCTGATGGCATCGGATAACTAATAGCTATCGATGTATTGTTAGAAAATTAACAATCTCCTATAAGAGGCTGTATCAAAATTTAAACCGCAAAGACAGCAAAGAAGGCGAAGAGAGCACTGAGTTAATTCATTAATATTAAATACTTTGCGATCTTTCTGAAATAGTTTGGTGAACTTTGCGGCTAAATGAACTTCAAATTTTGATACAGCCTTTTTTTATTGACATATGTAAGCTTTTATTTATTTTTGCCTGAAACCTCATCTCCTTGGAAAAGGGAACAATCATCAAATCAGTCGGAAGCCGTTACAGGGTGCTGATTACATCCGGCGATACAATAGATTGTGTTCTGAGAGGCAGACTTCGAGTACATGGTGTTCAGACAACCAACCCGGTTGCAGTCGGAGATAATGTAATCCTCGAAATAGGAGAAGATGGCAGATCTGGTTTGATAAATGAGGTCCTCGACAGAAAAAACTATATCCTACGCAAAGCCTCCAACCTTTCAAAACAATCACAGATCATAGCAGCTAACCTCGACCAGGTTCTGCTGATGGTCACTATCATCCTTCCACAGACACCCGTTGAGTTCATCGACAGATTCCTCGTTACAGCCGAGGCTTACAGGATACCCGCGGGGATAATCATAAACAAGACGGATCTGTACAGAGATGAGGAAACAGAAAAAATGGAAAGCCTGATCTCGATGTATTCGGAAATCGGTTATAATTGTTTCAGATTATCCCTTAATACAGGAAATGGCCTTGATGAAATTCAATCAATACTCAAAGATAAAATCAGTCTGATCTCGGGGAATTCGGGAGTCGGGAAAACGACTCTCCTTAATACACTTGATCCTTCGCTTAATCTTAAAACAGCAGAAATATCAGATTATCATAAGCAGGGCAAACATATTACTACATTCCCTGAAATGCACATTATGCCATTCGGTGGGAAGGTGGTCGACACTCCTGGTATCAGGGGCTTTGGTCTTGTTGGAATGGAAAGGAATGAGATTTACCATTTCTTCCCTGAAATATTCAGAATATCCGGAAAATGCAGATATTACAACTGCCTTCATCTTGATGAACCTGGTTGCGCAGTAAGGGATGCAGTAGTCCGGAACGAAATAAATCCTTTGAGATACAGAAGCTATTTAAGTATTTTAAATGATGAAAATACTAAATACAGGTGAAGTTGAGTTAAATAGCTATATGTTTGTATACTTTGCCTGGTAATAGCTTTTATAACAGTAATAAAATTCCTGTCTTTATAATTCTGGCTCTTGCGGTAATTATAACAGGCAGCTTTTTCTGCTTTAGGGGAATCCAGGAAAGTCAGATAGAGTACATTACACATATTCTTGATTATCAGGCTAAAAGCGCCGGAAGATCAGTTGACAGCACTGATGAAGGTTTTAAAACGGATCTGAATCAGATTCTCCTTTCCGAAAATATCCAACAGTTTATAAGCAATGCGGATCAGCGAACCCGGACCATCGACAGGATGAAATTATTCTTTTCAAAGTATCAAAACCTTATTACGGGAATAAGGATCTATGATGACAAAAAGAATGAATTCACGCTTAAGAAAGATGAAACCGGTAATAACTGGCTGGAACAACTGTTTGTTCTGCATGTCCAGGGTGAAATTATAACCTATGATACGCTTGTCATGCATAACAGGACATATGAATATTATATCCCCTTAAAAGACCGGGATGTGCTTGCCGGCAATATTGTGGTCACACTCGATTACCAGAAATATTTGGATCAGCTGTTTGCGTCTTTCATTATGGAGGGTTATCAATGGCAATGGGTATTGGATGATTCGGGAGAGATAATATTCAGCAACAACAAGGAGAGCCTTCACTATTCTCAGCTTCAAAGGATTAAGGGGAATCCGGAAAAAGGATCTGTGGGCAATCTGATTCACTCTGCCAGAGGAAGCGGCAAACCAAGGGAAATAATATCCTCATATTATTCAACAAGGTTGCTTCAGCGAAATTTCAAAATAGTCTTTTCTTCACCTGTAAATGTAATCCGGACCTATTTGTTACGGAATTCCATCACTTTGGTAATCGTTTCGGTTATTACATTATTACTGGTTGCAGGCTTACTTTACAAAATCATCACTGCCCTGAGATCTGAAAAAGACAGGTTACATTCATCAGAAGAAAAGCTTCTGAAGATTCATGATGAAATGCCTGTCGGGATAGTAATTTACAATAATAAAAGAGAGATCCTGAAAGCAAATAATAAAGTTGCTGAACAATATTCATTTCCGGATCAGAAAGCTATGGAAGGCACTATATTTCCTGATCCGGCTCTTACTGACGAGAATAATTATTTTGTGAGGCATCTCGGAGGCAATTTCACTCCCGATCAGTTTGCCATAATCAAAAAAGGAAATGTGGACATGATACTCTTGCGGACAAGGATGCCTGTAAACTTCAAGGGTCAGGATGCCACAATGGAGATACTTGTAGATGTCACAGGCCTTGAATCTGCAAGAAAGCAGGAGGCCTATGCCAGCTCTGCAAAATCGGAATTCCTCGCGCGCATGAGCTATGAACTCAGAACCCCTCTGAACGGGATCATAGGAATGGCTGATATTCTTGAAAAACACGATCTTGCAGATGAAAGTGCGGCAGTGCTCAGGCTCCTTCGCAGATCATCCGAAGTGCTGCTTGGACTGATTAACGACATCCTCGATTTCTCAAAGATAGAATCAGGTAAAATGATCCTTGATGAAATACCGTTCAACCTCAGGGAGGAGGTAGTATATTGCTATGATCTTGCAAGAACGAATACAGATGGCACTCAGATAGACCTCTCGGTAAATATTGATGAAAATGTACCTGACAAAGTAATTGGAGATCCATACAGGATAAGACAGATACTGACAAATTTCCTCAACAATTCAATTGCAAATACAAAACAGGGAATGATAAACCTGAAATGCAGCCTTAAAGAGAATGAAGAGGGAAAGATCAGGCTCTCATTCGTTATTGCCGATACGGGAAGGGCCTTCGATCAGGCTGCCCTGAGAAAAATGTTCGGAAGCCTGGTCAGCATGGATTCGAAAGCCGCAAGGGAAAATGATGAATCAGGCTTCGGTCTGATCCTCGCCAGACAGCTTATAGAGCTCATGAACGGGGATTTTGATGTCCATAGCCCGTCGGGACTCAATGGCGAAACCGGAACTAAACTTGAATTTACAATTAGTATCTGGTCGAACGAAAAACCGCAAAAAGCACTGAACAACGATTCTCTTACTTCATTTGGACAGATAAGAACACTTGTTGTGACAGGATCGCAGAACAGGGATGAAGAGATCCTCGGAACTATTCATAAGCTGGGACTTGCAATGACGGTGACCACATTCCAGAAATCAACAGTCAGCCAGATAAGGGCAAGCTTGTCCCTTCCCGATAAAAAGTACCATCTGATTGTTATACTTGATGATTGTGAATTCAACGGATTTGACGCCGCATCTCAGATCCATCAGCAAGGTCTGTCAGACCGGTTTATTATCATAATGATCAGCTCGAATGATACCAGGGGCAATCTCTTAAAATGCTCCTCATTCGGAGTTGATCATTATATTGTAAAGCCCTACGATATCAAAGAACTTTATGGAATTATAAAAAGCAGTTTTCCATATGTTGACCAGGCAGTCCATACGAATGAAAAAGAAAGGATCGCGAGAGATCTCAGGGTCCTGGTTGTTGAGGACAATAAGATGAACCAGAAAGTAATAGGTACAATGCTGAAAAGCCTTGGCTATTCCTTTGATTTTGCTGATGACGGGTTTGCAGGGCTCATTCAGGCTAAAACAAGGAGATATGATGTTATCTTTATGGACCTTATTATGCCTCAGATGGACGGTTTTGAAGCAGCCCGGAGAATACTGGAATATGACAGTTCTCTTCTTATTGTCGCCTTCACAGCCGATAACCTGCCGGATTCAAAACGTAAAGCTGAACTTTCAGGTATTAAAGAATTTATATCCAAACCAGTCAGGATCGAGGATCTTAAGAAATTCTTTTCAAAACATTTCTTCAGCAATTAACTTCGGTGATTTTCTTATTTTTGAAGCGCCGTATAAGCGAAATTTCCGGCGCATTATGACAGATAAAGCCAATATCCGGACCGACATAGTTACATTCCTCAAACTGGCTGAATCAACCCCGGTTGCAGATGTACGCTCCCCTTCAGAATTCAGTTACGGGCATATTCCCGGAGCCTTCAATATTCCGTTGTTTGATGACGCAGAAAGGGAGGAGGTAGGTTTGAGGTACAAAAAAAAGGGAAGAACTGAAGCGATAATTAAAGGTTTGGAACTGACAGGCCCGTCGATGCACCTTAAACTTGAGCAGGCGCTGAAGATTGCTGCCGGCGGCAGGCTGCTTGTCCATTGCTGGAGGGGAGGAATGAGATCAGAAGCCATGGCCTGGCTGTTTTCATTAGGAGGTATTGAAACTATACTGCTGGAGGGAGGATACAAATCATACAGACATCTTGTTCTTGAAAGTCTTTCCGAAAACAGGAAAATGTTTGTCCTGGGAGGCCTTACAGGCAGCGGAAAAACCCATATTCTGAATTACCTGAAGGAACAGGGACGACAGGTCATAGATCTTGAGAGAATGGCAAATCATAAGGGCTCTGCATTCGGATCTCTTGGACAGGAACCTCAGCCTTCATCTGAACATTTTGCAAATATCCTTTACAGCCGGTGGAAATACCTTAATACCTGCCAGCCTGTCTGGATCGAGGATGAAAGCCGCAATATAGGATCAGTATTTATGCCTGATGGCTTTTATAATAACATGCAGCTTAATCCCACCATTGTCCTCTTAATGGATATTAAGACCCGTCTGCCAAGACTGATTGAGGAATATTCCTGCTATGGCATCGATGAACTTGAAGCTTCAATAAGAAGGATAAGCAAAAGACTCGGCGGCGACAGGGCTCAGGAAGCAATTGAAGCGATAAGGCAAGGCGACTTTCCAAGAGCAATCGAGATAACGCTTCAGTATTATGACAAAGCTTATCTCTATGGCCTAAAACGAAAGGAGACAAAAGATATAATATATATTGAAACAGATACTGACGACATTGAAACAAATGCCCTCAAGGTCATGGAAGCTGCTGAAAAATTTAAATACTAATATTTCAGGTCGGCCTTTTTGCTTTCAGTTATTATCGCTGTTGAATTCTGATTCAATCCATTTATAGACCTTATCAGACCTTCTCAGGACAACCGGCACTTTAACCGAGCAAAATTCCCCTTTAAACGCCTTTTCAGCCACTTTAAGATCTACCCGGATCTCATCGGCAGTATATTCCAGAACTCCTGTTGTAGGTCCTGTAATAAGCAGTTTTTCGCCTTTTTCCAGATCTCCGTTTTCGAGCTTAATTTCTGCTACATTGAGTTTCGCAAAGAAATTGGTAATTTTTCCGAGATATACTTTCTTCCTTGTGGCCCTTGATCCATACCTGTCGTTCCATTCCCCGAGCCTCTGACCAAGATAATATCCATCCCAGAAGCCACGGTTAAAGACTGTTGCGAGCCTTTTCCGCCATTCTGTAATTTTGTCCTCATTATAAGTCCCGTTGAGAACTGCATTGACTGCTTCATTATAGCATGAAGAAACAGTAAGCACATATTCAGGTGATCTTGCACGTCCTTCAATCTTGAGTACCGTCACGCCGGCATCCAGAATTTTATCTATAAAGCCAATTGTGCAAAGATCCTTCGGCGACATAATATATTCATTGTCAACCTCAATCTCATAGCCCGATTCCTTTTCAGTGACGATATAGGATTTGCGGCAGGTCTGATAACATTTACCCCTGTTTGCCGACTTATTATTTTCGTGGAGGCTCAGATAGCATTTCCCGGAAGTTGCCATGCACAATGCTCCATGTACGAACATTTCGAGTCTTACAGGCAAACCGCCCGGACCCTTGATGTTTTCAGCGGCAATCCTTTCGGAAATATATTTTACCTGGCTAAGATTAAGTTCCCTGGCAAGGACAGCAACGTCGGCCCATTGAGAATAGAATTTAAGGGATTCGATATTTGTAATATTCAGCTGGGTCGACAGATGTACTTCAATTCCTGCTTTGAATGCATAGTTAATCACCGACAGGTCAGAGGCAATAACGGCTGAAATGCCACTTTCAACGGCAGCATCTATTATACGGTGCATCTGTTCTATCTCATTGTCAAAAACAACAACATTGACGGTAAGATAGCTTTTAACTTTGTTTTCCCTGCAGATTGCAGCAATCTGGCGAAAATCGGCAAGTGTAAAATTTATTGATGATGCTGCCCTCATATTGAGTTCCTCCGCGCCGAAATATACTGAATCGGCACCTCCCTGAATGGCTGCCATCAATGACTCATATGAGCCTGCAGGCGCCATTATCTCGATATCATTCCGGTTCATCCGGCCCAATGTTTTAAGAGGAACAAATATATGGCAGGATTGTTTCAGTCAATACTGTTCTTCATAATTATCCTGATACAGGTGCCCTTTCCTATTTCGGAAGATTTGACGAATATCCTGCCGTGGTGATATTCTTCAATGATTCGTTTTGCCAGCGACAGCCCGAGTCCCCATCCTCTTTTCTTAGTGGTATAACCGGGATTGAAAATTTTCTTCCATGCCGATTTAGGAAGGCCTTTGCCGGTATCATAAATGTCTATTATTGCATGTCGGCCGTCATTTTCAACCTTTATTGTCAGTGAACCGTCACCTTCCATTGCATCGATGGCGTTCTTACAAACATTTTCTATGACCCATTCAAAAAGTGCAGGGTTTACAGGGATGTTTATCACTTCATCCGGAGAAAAAGGAAGAACAAAAAGTACTTTCGAGGATGATCTTGTCTTCAGGTAATTAACGGAATTCTGTATTAGACTTATTACATTTTCCTGTGAAAGCGATGGTTTTGATCCGATACCGGAAAATCTTTCAGTGACTTTTTCAAGCCTTTTTACATCAAGGGCAAGCTCCTTTAGTACAGGAATATCCGGATAATTGTTCTGCAGGATCTCTATCCATCCGGTCATCGAAGTGGTAGGGGTACCCAGCTGATGTGCGGTCTCCTTTGACATTCCCACCCATACCCTGTTCTGCTCTGCCTTCCTTGAAGAGCTCAGGGCCAGGTATGAAGCCAGAATGAATAGTATTATAAATCCCAGCTGAATGTAAGGATAGTAAATAAGCTGGCTGAGGATAATGCTGTCCTTGTAATAGATCCTGTTTGTTGTTCCGTTTTCGAGCTCAATGATAATGGGTTCATTTGCCCCTTTAATTTTTTCAAGCCTTGAGCCTATGTACCCCGGGTTACCTGCAGAATCCTGCCCCAGATTCCTTGCCCCGATGATATTGTCGTGGCCGTCGGTAAGTATTACAGGGACGGTATTGTTATTTTCTATGATTGATGCCAGGAAATCGAGGTTCTGGGTCGAATCGGCTGAATTTATTAGTCTTGTAGCTTCAGCCCACATCTCAACTTTTTTACGTTCCTCTGCCTTAAGGCTGCGAACAAGAAATTGTGTATAGATCAGCGAACCAACACCTATAAGTATGGCAAAAAAGAACAAAAAAATCTGCCAGTTGCTTCTGTTACGAAATATATTCAACTCAGGTAAGTTTATGGTGAAAAAATACTAATTCTTTTTAAATAGCTTGTCGAAAAATGTTTCTTTTCTTTCATCTTCAGGATCTTTCTTTATGGATGTGGTATCCGACGATCCATCCCACTTTATTCTGAACCGCGGCTTAGCACCCGGCTTCTTCACATTTTCAGAACCCTTGTCATACAACCCGTATTCTTCATTAAATATTGTTTTGAGATTCTCTTTTTCCTTTTTAATATTTTCTTTAATCTGATTTCCCTGAGCCTTCATATCATAGCTGACATCAACATTATCTCCCTTCCCCTTCAGCAGCAGGTATATGGATGTTCTTCCAAGTCCGTCATCCTCAACTTCTCCAAACTCCTCATTGCGAACCCTGGTCTTTCGTGCTTTCTTACTGAGGATCTCAGAAAGCAGCATTTTGACATGATATTCATATTCATTGTCAAAACTATGTTTCCCGTTTACAGAAAGGTCGACTGCCGACGACCTTATATCCATCTGGGGTATATAAAAGACATTGTTCCTAATGAAAAAGTCGTTTTCGAGCTTTTCGAATTTAATGTTTTCAAGTTCGGAAAGCGAGATAAACTTTGACAGAGCCTTCACAGGATCAAAATTAATAAGCGATCCGTCGGTTATACTGTATTTCCCTTCTGCAGTTATTGATCTGACATCGGGGTTAAGGAGTGAATCGGCAGGTAGCAATAATGTTATTGATCCTGAAAGTGATCCGGCAAGGTTTTCTGCCCTGAGGAAGTTCTGACCGAAATTATGGAATGTAGCAAATGCCTCATTTACGTCAACACCTGAAACAGAGAAACTGCCCCTGCCGATAAATGATTTATTACGGTTCTGAACAACGATGCCGTTCCCTGATATTTTTCCCTTCTGTGAGCTGAATGCCACATTCCGCAAGTTGATAATTCCAGGGCTGATGCTTAGTGATCCGGCAATATTCCTTGCATTGAAAGTCTTATATTCGATAGTATCAATCCGGTAATTCACATTAATCATAACATCACCGGGAAATTTAACTGCGGACTTTTTTTCGGATCCCGGCTGTTTTTCATCTTTCTTTACCTTATCATTCATAAAACTCTCAGGTCTGAAACATGTGGTAACGACATTTGCAGTACCGGTGAGGTTTACCGGACTTCCGGTGAGCCAGCCGGGAAAATTGTTTATTGTTCCCGAAAGGATTGTCTTATGACCGTTCAGGAAAAAGCTGAAATTATCGGATGTTGTAGCATCACCATAAAGCGATACTTTTCCGTTTGCATCACTGATGTCAATATTCCTGTTATCGATCTTAACCGTAACTGAATTGAAAACAACTTCCGAGCTGGAGTTGAGTGTAAACAGATCCCTGAGGGCAAAAGTCTTTTTTATTGAAGGGGATCCTGAGAACTTCAGGTTAAGGTCGACTGACCCTCCTGCCCTGCTGACGTTTTTCAGATTGAAGAATTCCTTTAGCTCTGAAGGAAGAAGCCTGCCACTGAATATCAGCTCGGCTGAAGGGTTTTTGAAATTCTTAACAGAAAGTGAACCCGAGTAGTCGGATGACCCCAGTCGTGAGGTGAAATTTCTGACTGTCAGGGTGCTTGTCAATGGCGAATTGCCCGGACCATTCGTATATGCCCCTTCAAATGAAAGTTTATCAAGCTTAAGGTTTGATCTTCTGTTTTTTATCTGAGCATTTTTAAGCGACCAGTTTATATCATAATGAGGATCTTCGCTCCTTGTCGGTCTGCCCTTGATTCCCCAGCTGAATTTCAGCGTGCCTGATGCATCAAATGCCGAGAGTGCTTTTTTCTGCTTCTCGGGAAGGAGGTTCACGGCCCTTGATATATCAATATTGTCGGCGGTAATACCTATATCAATGAAATTATCGTCAGCAATAAAACCTGTAAGGATAAAGTCCCAGTTTTGAACTTTCATACTGCTTTTCCTGAAGAAAATGCCTTTTGCATTTCTGTTAAGTCCAACCTGAATAGTGGCTGGAATACTATGACGGATAGCAAAGTCCTTGAGAATGAACACGTCGAAGCGTGTATGGGAGCTGCCTTCAAAATCTATTACCTCGTTCCTGATGCGGCTTTTGAAACGGCCGTCACGAAACTCTCCCCTTATTAACAGGTCGGGACGGCGGTCGTTATATGAAAATTTCAGATCCGACACATCGATCCGGTTAAAATTAAGTATCAGGTTTTTACCATCAGTTTCACTGCTCTTGGAAAAGCTGTAATTATAATTTCCTGAAGCATCTGTAAATATATTCAGTTCTCCGTTCCTGATGCCGATCCTTGTAAAAGTATAAGCGCCTCGTATAAGGTCGAGCATCCTGAAATCGACAGATGCTGACCTTGCTTTTAAAAGTGTGTCAGTATTGATACCCCTGAAGGCAGATTTGTCAAAACCAGGAGAAGAGTGAACCCTTATGTTTTTAAGCTCAACGGTAGCTTTGGGGAACTTTTTGATAAGTGAGAGCCTGTACGATTCCGTTTCGATCTTTGTCTGCAGGGTACTGTTGAGGGAGTGAAGGACTATCCCGCCTACCCTGTTCTGGAGAATAAGCGAAAGAAAAAAGAGGACTGTAATCAATGAAATAAGAACTATTGTTGCTGTTCTTAGAATCCTTACCACCACTTTCATTTACATGTTCAGTAAATACCCTTCAACCATGTTAATTAACGGGTAGCAAAGTTATATTATTTGATCCAATATGTTTTTATTTCAGAAGGAAGCTTAAATCATCACCTTCTCCGAGCTCAATGGGAAGCATGTTTTTCTTAAAGATTCTTGCTTTGCGCGGGCCTGAAAGCTCAATTCTGCCGTCTTTTACTATGAACATTGTACCTTCCCGTAAACCGGCCACCCATAGATCCTGATTAGCTTCGATGAACTCTTCTATCCTCTGCTCCCTCGTTTCTCCTGCATGTCCCTCAGGGTTCGCATCAAGATAATGAGGGTTTATCTGAAAGGGGATAAGGTTAAATGCCCTGAATGATGATGGTCTTACAACAGGCATGTCATTTGTGGTTCTTATTGTCGGACATGCAACATTCGACCCTGCACTCCAGCCTATATAGGGAGTACCAGATATTACTTTTTTACGAACCGGTTCAATAAGCCTGTTGTCTCTGAGAAGCTTCAGAAGCATCCAGGTGTTGCCTCCGCCAACCACAATGGCATCAGCTTTACCTACTGCGGCGACAGGATCGGAATAATGATGAATAGAAATAATATCATGACCGATCTCCCGGAACCTTTCCCTTACTTTGAGTTCATAGTCATCATATGAGAATGTGACGGCTGCATAAGGTATGAAAAGGGCTTTTGTATGTTTGTTTCCAAGGAATTCCCTGATTTTATGCTTGGGGTAATCGAGATAAGGTTCGCCCGCGTTTGTTGAGTTGCTGATGAGTAAAAGTTTCATGTAATTTCGGATTTGTGAATTCGGATTGGGGTAATTTCGGAATTGGATGATTTCTGAATTCGGAATTGTGATTTCGGATTTAGTGTTTATTTAAGCGTTCATCTGTTAACGGACTTTCTTCGTTCTCCGGTCTTCGGTCTCCCGCCCTTTTGTTTTCTATCAGTAGTGATCATAAAGCTTTGTTATTCTCTGGTTTTCGGGAATGACAGGGATTTCAATGATGTTGAATGAATAATCAAGGATGTTGAAAAGCAGCATTCTTCCTGAAAGTATGCTTCCAAGTCCTGTAATGATCTTGATGACTTCGTTTGCCATGATTGTGCCTGTGATCCCGGGAAGCACTCCAAACAGTCCCACTTTCGAAGGCTCCGGATTAGTATATTCACCTTCAGCCACGGCTGGATTGAAGCAACGGTATGTAGGACCTCCCCTGTAATTGAATACCGACACCTGTCCTTCATACTTATAGATTGCCCCGTGGATCATGGGCTTGCCGAGGATAACGCAGGTATCGCTGATTATATACCTGGTATTCAGATTATCCGTTGTATCAACGATCATATCATATTCACCGAATATTTTAAGTGAATTGGAAGCGTCGATCCTTATATTTATTCTCTCAGTCCTGACCAGTGTATTGAGATGTTCAATCCTTTTTGTTGCGATTATTGATTTCAGCTTGCCAATGTCTTCAGAGCCGTAGAGGACCTGTCTTTGAAGGTTTGCCTCGCTTACAGTGTCGAATTCAGCTATTGCCAGGTGTCCGATACCGGCGGCTGCCAGGTACTGCAGGACCGGGCAGCCGAGACCTCCTGCACCTACAACAAGCACTGAAGCCTTTTTCAGTTTCTCCTGCCCTCCAATACCGATTTCCGGCAGCATAATCTGCCTGCTGTACTGTCTTACTTCACGGTCGGAAAGTATGGTGTCAGCCACAAAATTTACTTTAGGTTATCACAAATATACAACATAACCCTCAATCCTCAATTCCTGCCCTGTTCCCTGTACCCCCTGCCCTCCACCCCCTGCCCCCAACCAATCACAAAAAAAAGCAGAGACGCTCATATGGGGCGTCCCTGCCGGTATGCATGAAATAGAACGGAATGAAAGCGGTTTAGTCGTTGAAGGTAAAGGCAAGGCCGATCTCGAATGGCTCAAGATTCATACCTTCAGGACCTTTAAGATCCTGAAACCATGGGGTCAGATAATAAGTGCCGAAAATAGTAAGGTTCTCAAATCCCACCCTGGCAGTAACGCCACCACGGAGAAGGTTGAGATTATAATCGCCTCTTGTTCTTACTTTTTCTCCATCTTCATAAAGAAGCTTTGTCCTTGCATGTATCTTCAGTCCTCCTATGACGCCTGCAGCAACATTCAGCCTGTTGCTGTAGCCAGCAGGGATCTGGACTTCAAGTAACAGCGGGACATTGAGATAAAGTACGGCAAATTTAGATTTTTTAATTCTGTCAATATCTGCAGGAATAAGCTCTCCGATGGTTCCGTCTTCGGCAACGCCGATTGTGCTTGAACCATCAAACCTGTATGTATTCCAGTTAAGCCCAAGCCCTGTTACCAGTCCCGAATGGCGGCCGAATCCTATATTGGCCTGGGTGAAATTTAAGTTAAAGCAGTTTGAATTGCTTGCATCGAGTGTCATATATGACATTTCAGGAGGCAGGGTGTTGGAATTCACGTGATTATAGTTGTTGAACCCGATTTCAAAACCTGCCCAGTGGCCTCTGAAAAATCTGACTCCCCTGTCGCGGTCATAATTTTCCTGATCCCAATACCTGTCTTTTTCATAGTTTACCTCAGGCTCATATTTTTCAACATCAAATTTCCTGCCTTCCGGCGTTTCCCTTACATTAAGGGCCCTGTTTCCCATTTTTACAATTACTATTGAATCATTCCCGACAAAGCGGATGAGGTCATGTCCGACGACTACAGTGAGGTCATTATTTTCGTTTTTAAT